>Ga0157358_1001108_pt1 | contig 11690 bp, 7 predicted proteins | sample AttcapACBM2_FD_111484 | JGI IMG/M metagenome (GOLD analysis project Ga0157358, IMG submission 111484) | Fungus gardens microbial communities from leaf cutter ant in Botucatu, State of São Paulo, Brazil - Atta capiguara ACBM2 | ecosystem: Host-associated > Fungi > Mycelium > Unclassified ...
GGACTGAAAATAAAAATGAAAAGTAAAATAAAGAAAACACTAAGTCCACCGTTTGTGAACTTGACACTAGTGCTTTTGTGAATTCTTCTATAAATTTCAATGCAAACTGTAGTCCCCTCTCACTAAGTATTTTCTTTAGAATTCCATGAAGCTTCCATATTTCATCCCAGTAAATATTTGCCATACCTTCTGATATATTGGTTATTGTTGCTTTTAGTCTAATCATCTTTGTAAATCTGTTCACTATTACCACAATGGCATCTATTCCATTTGACTTAGGCAGTGGTCCAATAATGTCAATACTGATTTCTTGCCATGGTCCCTATGGTATATTGAGTGGGTGTAATTCTCTAGATTTTTTTTGATGTTGGATTTTATTCTGTTGATACTTGAAGTATCCTTGAACATATTTTTTGATGTCTTCCTTGAGTCCTGGCCACCAGTAGTTCCTTTTGACCAATTCCATTATCCTTTGTTGTTCTGGGTGGCCTACATCTGCAGGATCATGATTTTCTTATAAAATTTGTTCTTTGATCTTTTTGTTGTTTAGGATGTATATCTGTTTATCTATGTAGGTTATTCCATCTTGCTCCCAGGTTAAACTATCTCCTTTCTTTAACTCCTGTTCCACTTTGTGTTCTCTTATATTATTTCTTCATATTTCTTTCAGTAACTCTGAGTCTTCTGTTATCTTGTTTCTTCTGATCACTATTATTTCTGTGCTTGTTCCTTTTGCCTATAAATCTTCTTTCAGCATCTAAACATCCTTGTTGTCTTCTTGTGTATCTACTTGATCCTTTCTTGATAAAATATCTGCCTTGGTGTTCATCTTCCTAAGTATATATCTTAGAATGAAATCATAGTCTTGCAATTTTAAGTACCATCTGACTTGTCTTCTATTTAACTTGTGGGGTTCTCTGAAATACTTAAGCTTTTTGGGATCTGTTCAGATTTTGAATAGTTCCATCGCATCCAGTAAATATTATCTCTATTTTGCTAAAGCTTCAACAATTGCCAGTAGTTCTTTATTATAGATTTTGTAATTCCTTTCTGCTGGTTGCATTGTCCTGGATAGAAAGGCTATCAGTTTCTATTTCCCTTCTTGTTCTTGAGATAATACCTCTCCAATGGCATGTTCTGAGGTATCTATTTCCACTCTGAATTTTTCTTCTCTCTTCGGAAGAGAGAGTACCAGTTGACTTGTAATATTTTCTTTTAACTCTTCAAAAGCCTTCTGGTGTTCTTTGTTCCATGTCCATTCTTTCTTTCCTTTCAACTTGTTTAATGGTTTTGCCATGTAACTGAAGTTTTGAATAAATCTTCTGTAGAAGTTTACAAATCCTAGGAAGCTTTCTATATCTTTGACTTTTATCAGTGTTTTCCATTCCTTGACTACCTTGATCTTTTCTTGTTCCATCTTAACTTGTCCTTTTCCAACAATTACTTCTAGTATTGGAATTCCTTCCATATTGAAGTCATATTTTGATCTTTTAAAACACAAGTTGTGTTTTTCTGCAATCTTCAAAAACCTAATCATCCATTCTTTAAGTTCTTTCATTGTCTTGGCCAGTATAATGAAATCATCCATATAGTTTGCCAATACTCCTTCATGGAGTAATTCCTAGAAAATATTGTTCATCATCCTTTGAAATATTTCTGACAAGTTGCACAGTCCAAAGTATATAACCTATGGTTCAAATAAACCCTTGTTGTCAAGAAAGCCACTTTCCATTTGTTGCCTTCTTTTATTCACACATTGTTATATCCCTAAATAAGATTGAGTTTATTGAAGTACTTTGCTTCCTTCAGTTTGTCAATGACTTCTCCTATTCATGAAAGTGGCATCTTGTTTTTGATGGTGACTTGATTGAGCTTCCTGTAATCTTGAACCAGGCATAGTGAACCATTCTTCTTTGGAATATAAAAATATGGGGCCACATATCTCAATTTTGATTCTACCATCAATCCAGCTTTTAGTTGTTCATTCAACTACTGGTTGAGAGCTTCTTCTTCTTTCAATGTCATTGCATAAGCCTTTGTATTTAATTCCTTAGATACTTCTTCCATCAGGTTTATCTTGTGATCCCATTCTCATTGTTCCAGTAATTTCTCAAATCTCTTCTTGTTGAATAGATAAGTAAATGGTCAAATATATTCTGGTAGATCCTCTGGGTTTGTTTTGTCTGATTCCTTTCCAATTTCACTGTTGTCCTATTTCTTGGTTTTTGTTGCTTGTATCCTTCTGGTTTTAAACTTGATATCTTGATGTTTCATCTTGTAACTTCCTAGACATCTTGTAAACCATATTGTTCCATTTTTCCAGTTAACTTCTGGGTTATGTTTGACTAGCCAGTCATGTTCTAGAAACATGTCCATTCTGTTTAAATCCATTACTGTAGCTTCCAGCTGTTCCTTGTGTCCATTGATTTCAATTTTTAGAGGTGCTACTTTGGTCATCTCTCTGTTCTTTGTTCTGTCTGTATTGAAAACTTCAAATAAGAAGTTTATTGGCTTTGTCTGTATTCTTTTTTCCTTGACCAGTTGTTTGTCAATTTTCTGTATGAGTGCATCCAGAATCTACCAGTGCCTTGACTTTGAGATTCTTGTCATTCTTTGTCTTAACATTGGCTTGCACATTTAATTCTTTCTCAGTATTACTCTGTCAGTTAGGAATAATATATTTGTTCTGAAAATTTATAAGAGAGATCTCTCATACTATGCCTACTTGAGATCTTCTCTAAAACCCTGCTTCTTATTGTCTTTATCATCTGATTCTTCTTGGATCTTTTGTTTCTTCATTGACTGTTTCTCTTTACAGTTCTTGGCAATGTGTCCTTCTCTGTCATATTTGAAATATTTCCTCATATCTTTTTCTTTCTTCTTCCAACACTCTTTGGTCATGTATCCATACTTGTTGCAATTGAAGTATTTTGGCTTCCCTTCCTTAAAGTTGTTGTTGCTTTTTTCCAATATCCATGGGTTGTTTTCACCCATCATATATCATTCCTGTTCTTATTTTATAATATTGATGTCCTTTCATGGACTCATACCCTTGTCCTACTGAATTAATTGCTGCTTTCCATTCCTTGAGTGACTCTGGTACTGCAATGGATGGGTATTCCAATATCATCTTGATGATATCCTGTCATATATTCTTTTTCAATAGAAATATTGCATGTAGCTCATCTGTATCTGCCTTCATAGCTAACACTTCAAATTTGATCATGAAATTTGCAGTATTCTTCTTTCCCTGTTTAAAGGATTCTATCCTCTACTTGGCATCTACTGCCTTTGTTTTGTCACTAAACATTGTCTTGATTTCTTTAACAAATTCCTCCCAATCCTGGGTTTCCAATTTTTTATTTAGCTCATCAAGCTTTTTCTATACATATATACCTGCTACATTTCCTCTGAGGCATGCCAGGATTACTGTGATCCTATTGTCGGTCTCCATGACCTTATTACTCTTGAGGAATAATCTCATTCCTCTCCACCAGTCTTCAAATTTTTTCCTATCCCTATTGAACTATCCTGGATCTGGAACTATATTCTTAGGCATGACAACCTGTTCATTGGTGTTTGTTGTCACTGGTACTGGTGCTACAGACATTACTTCATCTGATCATTCCATTGTTTTGTCTAAGGTTTTGGTTATGATCTATAAAGATCCTAGTCATTCTGACAGTGCCTCTATGCTGTCTGTTCTTCTAGAACTCATCTTGGTTCTTCTTTGTAGTCTACACCACACATGTTTTGTTTATTGTCTGGCAGTAACTTTGCCTAATTTTGTCCATAGATTAACTATTATTCACCTTTCTTGCAAGGTGAGCTCATCAATACTTTACCAAATGTTACAACCTTAGCTTAGAGCTCAGGTTACACTTAGGCAAAGGTTTGAGAGTAAGAAAAGGGAATTGTGCAATTAGTAAAGCATAAGGATACAGGAGTATACCTATGCTATATATACAAAGTAACCATGAGAAAAAGGTCCATCATACATAAGGCAATCAAGTCATAAAACATAAGGATAGGGTAAGAACACAACACCTACTACATGAGGTGCTGACTGAGATTACTTCAGCACAGCCAATCATATCATCATCACCCTGTACCATAGTCTATGCTGAATGTATGAGGCATTTAATCATAATACCATATTTAACTCTAATATTACCCTTCAAGATTTCTCCTCCAAAGAAACTGACTTCTATTTTTGTCAGTTCTTCTCCAACTTTCTTAAATACTCTTTCTTAAACTTTCTGTTATCTCATTCATACAACATCTTTGCTATATACTTTTCTAGTTTCTATCTGAAATCATGACTATGTAAATAAGTTATACTTGATTCATACCTCTTCTATATGATATTTATAGACTTTTGCTTGAAGTGTAAACTGCACTTGATACAAGAATATGACTAATCTTCTCATAATAGCTTTTCTATATAATGTTATAAAATTTATATTGGACTTAGGGCAGTAGGATAAAAATGGAGTTGAAAAGAAGAAGTAAAGTGATTAATGGCTAAATGGAGTTTTGTGTCAGAGTTGTGAACAATAGACTTGATTCTTATTTATTTTCTTTCTCTTTTATTTTATTTTTTGGTTTTTCCTTTTCATTTTCATTATTTGGACTTAGATAAAGGTATGATGTAATATTACACATAAGAGTTGATGTACTTCTTTCTCTAGTACCACTATCTTGTATAGTAGCACCTATCAGAAAATTAGTAAATATATTGATTTTTTCTCTGTCAAACCTTCAAAGTACTCAACTAATACCTTCTATACCTTAGCAAATAGATATTAAAATGGATAAAATTAGAAGTAGGTTAAACATGTCTAGCTTTAACTCCTTTAGAAAAGCTTTTTTATACTTTGATGTATCATCTATAAACTATGTAGAGAGAGTTCAAGCCCTAGTTAACAATTCTATATGGGCTAAACAAATAGACAATGATACTACACAAACACTGTTCCTTTTTTATGTAACAGTAAAGAAGGGGATGAATGTCCCTATAAATTTAGCATCTCCTAAAGTACCTACACATACTCTATATATAAATGAAATCAACAATATGTATACTCTTTAGTTTATTGAGCTATTAGTTATTTCTTATGCTACTAATTAATCTGTAGACCCATAGTTGTGAGATAGTAGCTTTTGCCCAGTCTCTCTTTTTGGAATGAATGAGTATCTAGAAGATGATACTAGAAACATTACATGATCATTACTTAGAATAGTTGTGTTTATTAAACAACAAAAACTCAAAGACAAGACAGTAGAAGTCATTTCTCAAATTACTGAATTTGGTTTTATGGTATAGGAATTCTTATCTGTTATTTATGAAACTAGTTGGGGCAAATTGGCTGTAAACAAGAATCAGTGAAAGGTAAACAAGCTGATATATTTAAGGTTCCTTTACCTATTTTTCTAAAGCTTAGCAAGAATATCTTGACCAAGTCAAAATTTTTCAAAAGAATTTAATATCAACTTCAAACTCTCAAACAAACAAACCTTCATATGCTCAAGTATTCAAGAGTAATGTCAAGAACATAGTCAAAATCAAGGATATTTTTTAAAGCTTTTTGCTAACAAATTTTCTGACATTTACAAAGTTATTAACAATATTGTGTCACAAATAAGCTACTCACTGGTTATGATGCTTGAACTTAATAGTATTTCAGAGGTTCAGTATAAGGAGATAGTGATAATAGATGATGAGTAGTATTAACAGGAATAATTGATGTAAATTGATGTTATTAAGTCTGAGGTCTAATTCTCAGACACAGAAGTATATATACAAAAGAGTAATGGTCTTTGTGCAAGCTGTTGTCATCACATGATCAAAACTCATACCTGATGAGGGCTATTATCTATCATAGCAGCTATTAGGCTAATTTTAGAAGGTAACTAATTATGTCACTATATTAATATGCTTGTATCTTTATGAATACTTATTGCTATGAGATATACTATAAATTATTGGAAATGGTTTGAGGAGCACTTTCCAATACAAGTTTGATTGTGCAAATCCAACTAGCTGTTTATGAGATATTAGCAGATGAAGCTTTTACAGTTGCTGATAGTCTGATATCTCAGTTGTTTGTTGTTGCTTTTGTACATCCCACATATGTGCAGATAGCTCTCATTCAAGGCTTTTCAGAGTAACTTAGTTTGTGAAAATCAGTTTACTAGTTGTGGAGATACAAGCTGAATAAAGTTTGTGATATATTGTTACAACTTGAAGACTTTAGGGTTGGTCAATAAGAAGAACCTTGTATTAGGGTTAACACAAGAGAACTCAATGGAGTTTTTAGTATAATATATCTACTTATATATACTAACTATTAATGGTTCATGTTTGGCTATTTCTAGTCTGCTCTAAAGACCATATATATCAGCTATGAGGTTAATATATACTATATATGTTACATAACATCATTGTTCTCAGACCTTCTACCATATTTCATGTAACTATGTGATTGTGTCATCTGATATAACTAATGTATGATAGTATAATCATAACATCAATCTAACTCTAACCCTAGATCCAAGAATAAAGAAAAGAAAAAGAAAAAGAAAATTAAATAAAAAAGCTAGAGTCCAAGCTTTGTATCTCTGACAAATATAAGCTAAAAAATAAACCTAGACTTAATATGACTACTAAAGGTCTTTCAAGAAAACAAATTATTATTTTTATAAGATCAAACAATACTAAAAATAATAGTGAAATCAAATACTCATGTTTTCAACATCAATAAGCTTTTAAAAGAAGTGAAGTCCAAAATCTCAATAGATTTTATTTAATTTAACAATAAAAAATTACTTGTTATTACCAATAAAATAGCCATTACTTTTGATTTGAATATTGTTGAATTTTATTTATTTTTCTTAAATGATAAAGAGACATGTGACTATGGTCACATGTCATATTACATAACATAATACCATAAGCCTAGATTCTGGAAGGAAAAGCTAGAATAATAATATGAAGATATATATAAATTGTTAGCATAGACTATCTATATATTGTATAAATAGGGTAGTAATTTATTAGAAACTTCTCATCGAGTTCTCTTATAATCTTCATGAAATACTTTGCTTATAAGTTTATCTTAGTAGTCTTTTAACTAGTAATTACCACAACATTATGAGCTTTAGGCTTTCCTAGTCTAAATCTTACTTGAAAATTCTGAGCATCCTATATTTTGTTAAAGACACTAATCTTCCCATTTTCTCTGATATTGTTGAAAATATTATCAAATCAACTTATATTTTCAATAATATAATATTAGCATTTCAACCTCATATCATTAAAGCCTCCCTAAAATCTGATATAGTAGCTATTTAGATTAACATATAGGATTCTCAAAACATATTAAATACAAAAATGCTTATTAACAAATGCTTCAATATTAGAAGTTATATCACTATAATTTGAGGCACAAACATGAATTCTGGAGTCCTACAGTACAAAAATTGCTAGAAATAGGAGTATATAACATTTGCTTGTTACATACATAGGTCTAAATGTCCAAAATACAATGGACTACACAAGTTGAAATACTATAAAGATATAGTATGGTACTGTAAAGCTAATTTTAAAACTAACCCTTCTAGACTCAAATCTCTGAAAGGAGAACTGTGTAATAATACATTCAAATACATTAATTGCAAAAGCAATCACTACTAAGCAAATAGCTATAACTGTCTTTTCTAGAAGTATGTATTTAATTGAGACTAGTATAACAAGAAGTTATAAGAGCTCCAAAAAATCTGGGCTAATTTAATTTGCTTAAGTGTGATATTATGATAACCACTAGTCACAAAGACCAATAGTGTTACTAAGATAAACTCAATAAAAGATATTTTATAAGAATCATAAGAGGAGTTTCTAATGTATTGCTGTCTTATATATATATAGTCTATACTAACAATAAATATTCCTACACTAAAGTTTATATACTAGTTATGAGATAAATATGCCATTGACATATATCTTAATGTTATTCTTTCAGTTCCTTCTTCCAGAATCTAGGCTTATAACATTATGTTATATGATTGTGGTCACATGTCTCTTTATTTTTTTCTTAAATAATAAAAATAAAAACAAAACAAAAGAAATATTAACAATAATTATAAAAGAACTAAGAATCTTCTTGCAGAATGTTTACAAGAACTATTTTCTCACTGATTTTATTCTAGAAAACAACAAAAACTTTGACATTATATTTATTCAAGAATTCTCTTGGTCAGTTATTAGAACTATTCCTAGTTTAACATCTGAAAAAAATAAAGAAGTTGTTGGTACTCTTAACTACCTATTATGAATCATGTTTGTGAGATATGATAGTAATAGTAACAAATATCTAAGAATCCTCACATATATTTCTTTCTTTAACTGTAGCATTATTTGTTTTATTAATATTTATTCAGATAATTAACAAACTGTCTTGAAGTATCTGAAAGATATAGAGATAAACCTTAAACAATGGATTTTAATATTAGAGATAATGATTGGGACCTATCATATCCTCATTACTTTGTATATGCTAATACCCTCAGAGATATTGCTGACTTATTTAATTTAGAACTGTCAACACCTATTACACAAGTTCTAAAAAGATATGTAGACAATTTCATCAACTCCAACTCTGTGATCAACTTAATGTTTCTTTAGGTCAATATAGAAGAATTTAACATGCATACTATTTTACTGGACTTATGAAGTCCATCTAATCACACTCCCTTAACAGTCAATATCATTATCAGAGGAGAATTTATATAAGATAAGAGAAGAACAATTGTCAAGAATAGCAAAGAAGAAGCTAGATTTGTTAAGGAACTGACAAGTAGAGTTGAATGTATTGACACAACTAATATCTCAGACTGTGAAACATTAGAAAGAACTCAGGAATTCATGGCTATTACAAAAGAACTTTGGATCAAGCATTTAAAATATGTCAATATTACCAAATGCTCAAAAGCATGGTATGTTGTAGCAACCACTAGATACAAAGTCCAATAATTATACAAGCAAGTAAAGCTCTCAGTAGGCTATCGATGTAGAGATCACAAGAGAACTTGACAAAGAGTCCCTGCTGTATTACTACCCTATTTATATAATTTACATGTGGTCTGTGCTAGCACTATCTTAACCTATCCTAAAGTTCATATATCATTCATATATATACCATGTGTACACCATGTAGTAGCAATATGGTTAACATGCTTCTTGATGCCATCCTTCTAGTCTGCTCTAAGCCTATGACCTCACATCATGTGACAAGTCATGTGACTGCAGTCATGTGCCCCTTCATTGTTGATAAAAAGAAAAAGAGATTCAAAAGAAAAGAAATATAAAATCAAAAAAATAGATAAAAGAAAAAGAAAAATGTTAGTCCTCATGTGCATCATAATATGGTAGAATGAAGACTATAGCAAAGACTTGTCTATGTATCAAGCCTCTAGGTCAAGAGTAAACTAGAGTAACTTTAAAAAGATAGTTAAGAGAAACAAAAGAATCTTTTTTAATAAAAAATTCAAAAAATTATATCAAAAAATGAGAGACTATGGGATCTCATGAACTGGATAATAAAATGTAAATTACTAGTGACAGAAGCCATCAAGTTTAACAAGCATCCATGTAATGAATTGGAAGATTTCTGACAAGCTCTCTATCAAACTTTCAATTTAGCTCAAGATCATTCTATTAACTTTTAATTGCTTAATGAAATCCCTTTGCAATTTTAATCTGAATGGCCACATTTTTCCAGGACCAAGATTACTAATGTTATAAAAAAATGCAGTAGTTTGTCTACTCTAGAACCTAATCATATCTTATGGAATCATCTCAAAATCTTGGTGACTAACTCTAAAATATATCACTAATTTTGTTAATATTGCTAATTTATGCATTAACCTCAGTCATTGGCCAACACATTTCAAGAAATATACTTCAATTATTATTCCTAAATCAAACAAACTAGCCTTTTAAAATATTTTGTCTTATTATCTTCCTAGAAAACTCATTGAAAAAGCTACTAGCAAAAGACTTCAAATCTACTTTATCACTTCAAATTTTGTTTACCCAAATCAATTAGGAGACATTAAACAATGCTCTACTCTGGATACTAGTTTATACTTAACCTACCTAATATAAGTGGAGTGGATTAAAAATTTACACATAAGCATACTAGCTTTTGACATAGCACAATTCTTCTCATCTCTTAATTACCAGATTATCCTAATAATATTAGGCAAAGCAGGCTTTGATTTAAGAATTTTCTCATTCTTTTCCAGTTATTTAATTAATAAACAAACTCAATATGTTTGGAACAATTTTATCTCCTCTTTTTTCAGAGCAGATATAGATGTGAAACAGGAATCAGCCTTCTTCTCCATTTTATCCACACTTTATATTACTCCAATCTTTTATATTTTCAAAAAAAGATCTAGTAGTCTTTTATCTTCTATTTCTATTTCTACTCTTTTCTTCATTGATGATAGTCTTTTTATTTCTTAGGAAAAAGCTATGAAAAATCAAATACCAATTTATTTTGTAGTTATAGTATCATTTCTTCTCTTTTTGAACAATTTAGTTGTATAGTTAAACATAATAGATTAGAGATCTTTCATTTTTCTAAAGTAATAAAGAAATTCGATCTCTCTTTTCTGAATCTTAGACTGCTAAGAGAACCTCTTTTATGACTAAAGAATAATTGGATATATCTAGGCTTTATTTTCAATAGGAAACTATCTTTTCATTAACAAATTTACTTTTATGTTAATAAAGTATTGTCTACCATCAAGGACATGAAGATATTGGGAAATTCTACCAGTGGTTTGTTGCTTGCTTACAAATGACTATTCAATCCCTAAATGAACTATAAAAAATACAACAAAGAGTAATATTATAGATTACAGATGTTTTTCACACTTCACCAACTTAGATAATTCAGGCCAGAGTAGGTCTTATCTTTATTCATCTCTATCTTGATAAAATCAGTAGGAGACATCATTTAAGAGTAGTATCTCTACCTTAACAATATATTATTAACTTTCTTTTTAATGAATATTATTCAATAAAAGCCAAGCTTCATTACCTACTATTGGCCCATCTTACTCAAAAACAACACTTAAAAAATCAAAAGCTCAATTGTGAACTCTAACAATTGTTTTCTGATCATTTTCACTTTTATACAGTGAATTGTAAAGATATAAAAGCCAAATCCACTTATTCAAAGAAACTCAACAAAATCCTCAACAACTTCACTTCAAATTCAAATACTATATAAGTTATCTCTAATACTAGTATCAAAAATAATATTGCAACTTCAATTTTGTATGTATGTAATGGTCAGAATATCATTGCCAAAACAATTCATCACATAATGAATATCACCTCTACTGATATTAGAGTTGTGAACAGTGAACTTATTTTTATTTTTATTTATTTTCTATTCTGAGATCTAGGGTTATGGTTTAGTGTGATATAACATGTCACTGTCACAAACAGTCACATGATGAGACCTAGTATCACACATTAGCTATATTATTACATGGAAAAGAGTAGAAGGTTCTGAAAGGAATAATATTATACAATATATATTGATCTTAAGGCAGACACATGGCCATTTAGGATAGGCTAAAGTAGTGGAGCATAAACTAGTAGTGTTAGATATATA
>Ga0157358_1001109_pt1 | contig 11689 bp, 3 predicted proteins | sample AttcapACBM2_FD_111484 | JGI IMG/M metagenome (GOLD analysis project Ga0157358, IMG submission 111484) | Fungus gardens microbial communities from leaf cutter ant in Botucatu, State of São Paulo, Brazil - Atta capiguara ACBM2 | ecosystem: Host-associated > Fungi > Mycelium > Unclassified ...
ATTATACAACATGGAAACCACATGTTGGCCTCATCTTTTACACATGGTCATTTAGGATAGGGTGCACAGTAGTTAGCATGGACCATCTGTAGGAGTATATAAGGTAGACTATTTTGTAAAGAGCTCTTTATTGAGTTCTCTTGTGTTTCTCTAATACAAGGGTCATTCTTATATCCAACCCAAAGGATTAAGTTCATAACATCAATAGCATCATAAATATTGCTAATACATGTATTAACCTAGGACATTGGCCAACAGACTTCAAAACATTTATATTCATCATTATTCCCAAGCCTAATAAGGTATTACATGACACCCCTAAAACATTTAGGCTTATTGTCCTCTTAAACATACTAGGCAAGTTAATTAAGAAAGTAATTGGCAATAGGCTTCAATTCCAAGCCTTATCCAAGAATACAATTCACTCTTGTCAACTAGGTAAATTTAAACAATATTCCATGACCAATACTGGCATAGTTTTAATGCATCTCATATAGGTGGGTTGGGTTAAAAACTGCTCAACTAGTACTCTAGCATTTGACATTATACAATTTTTCCTATCCCTTAATCATCAAATACTTCTACTAATTCTGGATAAAACAGAATTCAACCTATCTCTGGAATGATTTCTTTTCTCCTTTCTTTGATGTTAATGTAGATATCAGCCAAGGATTAGCACTATCTCCTATTTTATTGGCCTTATATTTATCACCAGTCTTTCATATTTTTGAAAAAAGATTAAAATACCTAAAAATCCCTGTTTCTGTTATCTCTTTTGTGGATGATGATCTCTTTATTTCTCAAAACAAATCTCTTCATATTTCAAACTCAGATCTTTTTTGTAGTTATTGTGTTATGTCTCTTCTTCTTAGACAATTTGGCCTAGTTATTGAGCATGAGAAAACTGAAATTTTCCATTTTTCTAGATTATAAGGAGTCTTTAATCCTCCTCCTCTAAATCTCTCTATTCTAGGAGGACTTGTTCTATATCCCAAAGAAAATTGGCAATATTTGGGATTTATCTTTAACAGGAAACTGTCTTTTTGTCAACATATTAACTTCTATATGAATAAGGTGATATCCACAGTCAAGAGCATGAAAATACTTGGAAATTCATCAAAAGGTCTTATCCCTTCTCAAAAATATCTTCTATATAGGATGTGTGTTCTTCCTATTATGCTATATGGCTTCTCACTGTGGTTTTACAACAAAGCCTCTCTAGCATACCTACTTAAAGTCCTCAAAAACATGTAATGAAGAGCCACTTTATGGATTCTTAGAGCATTATGTACTTCTCTATCATCAGATGTTGAGGCCATTGTAGGTCTTATTCCAATATATTTACACCTTCAAAAACTTGGTGAAAGACTACAACTTCAAACTCAATTGCTCTTATCAAATCACATCATCAAATTGTTGTTAGAATCAAGGTTTTCTTCTAACCACAAACTTCATTACCTATCAATAGAAAAGTTAACCTCCAAACAGAGACTGAAAATCAAGAATTCCATTATTAATGCTAATAATAAATTAAATAGAATTTTTGACTCTTTCAATCCTTTCATCAATAAATTTTTACCTGGAAATAGACTAATTGATTTGTTTTCTAGTCATTTTTATTTCTATCTTTTAGATAGAAAAAGTACTAAAACTAGAAAGACATATCTTTACAAACTCAATAAAATTGTTTTCACTGCATTGGACAATTTTAAAGCTGCTATTGTCATATTGGACACTAATATCAAACATAATGTTGCTATGTCTATCACTTATATACACATTCATAATTCTTCTGTTATCAAAACCATCTATGCTATAAATATTACATCTACCAAAGCAGATTTATTTGCTATTAGATATAGTCTAAATCAAGCTTCTCATTTAGCTAATATCGAATACATAGTTGTCATCACTGACTCCATTCATGTGGCAAAAATAATCTTCAATTTATCTATCTATTCATATCAAATTCAAACTTTGGCCATTTTCTTGGAAATTAGGAAGTTTTTCAAAAGAAATCATCATACTTCTCTTAAATTTTGGGATTGCCCAAGTCAAGACAAATGGTTGCTTTATGATATTATCAATAAAGAGACTAAGAAATTTAATCTATCTCTTATATTTTCATACAAGTCTTCATGGGACTTCACCCAAAAGGATAAATGTGACAAAATTCTGAACAAATGGAAAATAATGTTTCAAGCTTTAAATAACAAAGAGAGAAATTTCCTAGAACTCCTTGATAACAACCTCAATATCATTGAACTAACATATTCTAAAGACAGGTCTTGGCTAAAATATTTTGGTCATTCAAACTTACTATGTACAAGAGCTACAAGAGCTATAGTCAATCATACTCCCATCAGTGAATATCATTTAAGGTTCTTTCTATGAAAAGACTTTGTGTGTCTATCACAGAATGAACTACTCACTTCTTTGTGATATCTAAACCTTAGGTGTACTCTCAGAGGTTTAGGAGTGATTCAGAAGTTCAATAATGATAACAATGATGATAAAGATCAATACAGATAATAAAGAATAAAGATTGATAATAAATGATATTGTTAAGTCTGAGATCTAATTCTTAGACACAAAGGTATATATACAAAAGAGTAATAGTCTGTACACAAGCTTTTTCCATCATATGATCAAAACTCATACCTGATGGGAGCTGTTATCTGTTATAGCAGCTGTCAGGCTAATTTTAAAAGGTAACTAATTATGTTACCACATTGATATGCTTATATCTCTATGAATACTTGTTACTATGAGATATACCATATATTATTGGGAATAGTTTGATAAGCACCTTCCAACACAAGTTTGATCATACAAATCTGTCTAGTCATTTATAAGATATTATCAAATGAAGATTTTACAGTTACTGATAACCTGATATCTCAGTTGTTTGTTGTCACTTTTGTATATTCTACATGTGTGTGGATAGCCTTCATTTAGAGCTTTCCAGTGCAACTTAGATTGTGAAAATAGGTCTACTAGTTGTGGAGATACAAGCTGAATGAAGTTTGTGACAGTTGTTACAAACTTAAGACCTTAGGGTTGGTCAAAAGAGTGAACCTTGTATTGGGTTAACACAAGAGAACTCAATAAAGAACTCTGTACAGGATTGTCTATCTTATATACCAATACCTAATAGTCTGTGCAAGCTATTTCTAGCCTACCCTAAACAACCATGTATATGCCTTAAGGTCAACATGTGTATCACATGTTGTATAACATCATCCTTCCAGAACCTTCTACGTCCTTCTATGTATCATGTGACTTGTGACCATGTCATCTGATGTGATCTGCTGTGTGATAGCATAATCTTGTCACTCTAACCCTAATCCTAGTTCTAAAAATAAAATAAAGGAAAATAAATCAAAAATAAAATAAAAATGAGAAAATAAAATAAAAAATGTTAAGTCCACTTTCTTCATTCTTGACAACAGTGTCCTTACAATATTTATCCAATTGAAACAAGAAGACATATACTTTATAAGAGTAAAAGATATAACAATTACTGGAATCTGAGAAGAAATACACTAGCTCATTTCACTCTGTTCCTAGAATTCAACAGTATACTTAAGACATTATCTTTCATTGCTTTTTTTTTTCTCTTTTTCTTTTCTTTTTTGTATTATAGTTCTCTCTTCTCTTTTTCTTTTTCTATACTTTATGTTGATTCCCTCTGATTATATGTAACTACATAGTAGTTACTATAGTCTGCCATCAATGTTATAAGACAAAAGTATGGACAGACTTTAGGGTTAGGGTTAGGATAGTTAAGATATTGTAGTAGTAATTATTAGTCTACAATGAGAGAGGGAAAGGATATGTGACTGGAAAGTCACATAACATTATGTCATAGGGCCTAGAGAAGTCTAGAGTGGTCTGAAAGAACTTAGGGTCTAGAAAGATCAGAAAGAGTCTAGAGATAGGATGACATCAAGAGACATAGGTTTCTTATGATGTACATATAGTACACACATGTATAATGGAGATTAAAGAGTATGATGTCAGGGCACGTGTATACAACATGTTGACCTTGAGGTAGATACATGGTGGATAAGTAATGGACATGAGGACAGGGCATGAATATTAGGATAGGCATAGAAAAGTCATAGCATAGACTATGAGGACTTTATATAAATAGTTGGTAGAATACTGTTGTGGTTCCCTATTGAGTTCTCTTGTGAATACACAACTTATGTTCTCCACTAGATATCTGTTCTTTGAGATTTACTACTTATGCTTCTATTGGACTTTGGTCTAGTAGTTGCCACAACAATCAAGTACCATGTTATAAATTGTTAATTTTTAAAAAAAAGACATGTGACCACAGTCACATGACATGTCAAAGTGTGTGAGGTCATAGGCCTAGACTCTGGAAGAAGAGACTGGAAGAATGATATCAAGGTGTATGTTAATAGCATGTTCATCTCATGGTATACATATAGTATACTCATGGATAATGTATAAATATTAGGGCAAGGTTATTTATCATTAGCACAAACCATGTATGTATTGTATAAATAGTATAGGAATGTATCAGGAACTCTTTGTTAAGTTCTCTTATGATCCTTACAAGATATCTACCTTTCTAAGAGATTTACTTTAGTGATACTATTTGATCTTTGTACTAAGTGGTTGCTACAACAGTAGTAGCCACAATGTAACTACTTACATTAAGAACTAACAAAACAGAAAAGAAAAGAAAAGCTACAACAAAGTAAATGGCAGATCAAACCTTCATGAAAGAAGAAAGCTCTTAGGTTGTATTCCAGGAAAGCTATGAAATGACTTAACAAAGTCCTACATGGATTGCAATATTTGTTATATCTTCTACATTCATAAAGAATGTGTCATTATGATTTGATAGAATATGATTCATATAAGTAGCTGAAGTTTTCTTTTAGAAAAAATCTCAGGTGATATTCTTCTATAGAGATATGATTTGTGATCACTCTAGTTGCTCTTGCACATAAAGAATTTGAGTGACTGAAATAGTTAATCCAAGGACCCCCTTTTGTATAGGTAGGGATGATCATACAATAATCATCATCTAGAAATAATTCTCTTTGAGGTTGGATGCCTGAAATGTCATTTTCCAATTTCTAATAATATTGTTGCATTCTTCTTTCTTGCTGAAATCCCACAACACTTTACATGAGAGAATGGGAGTGAGATTGAATTTTTGTTTCTTTGTCAACTGACACATGATGAGACTATTTGGTATTACTTGGACAGTCCCAAAAATCAATTGAATTCTGAGTGTGTTTATTGAAAAATACCCTGAGATCTTGAGCTATGGCTATCAATTGTATTTGATAAGAGTGAGTCATTGAATCAAAAATATACCTCATCAAATGAATGATATCAGTGATAACTATGATGTGGAATGCTTTTGGAATTTGAATAGCTTAATTAAACCCATATCTAATAGCAAATGATTCAGCATCAGTTAATGTAATATTGATAGTATAGTAAATTGTCATATGCCAAGTCCACTCATCCAGAATAATACATTCCCATGGTACACTCCTTGTCAACAGCTAATCCAAATAAAGCCCACCTTACTCACAACACATCTCATAATAGTGATGCAATTATCCAGATATTCCATCTTCCATGACAGAGATACTCTTATTTGACTCAGCCTTCCATGGCAGAGTCATACTCCTGTCAATGTCTCAACACTAAAACCTCTGCTCAGGGCAATAGGGGTTATACCACTGGAACTCCAAGCATCTTCTATAATAGGTATTGGTATATAAGACTAGAAGTTATATTGTAATTTGCTAGTCTGATAATCAATGAAGATAAACTCTTTTTGAACTCGATTTCCAGTGTTCAATGGTGACATACCAAATCAGCACTCACTCCCATCTCAGACTTCTTCCTATTATCTGAAGTTGTGATCACACAGCAGACAGATGGCACAGTATATAAGCTGAAGCCAAGGTCATTCCACAAGTTCACACATCTCTAAGTCCATCTTGCAGACTTTCACTCCCAGTATGAACCACATCTGACATAAATGGCTTTTTTGATACTGATAAAATTTGAATGGATATGCAATATTAATGTAGTAACATTGTTTTTAATGCTTACATCAGAAATTATGACAATAAAATTAGGATCCATTAGAGCATTTTCAAAGATTTCATCAAGTTTACAAAGGGAAGCTTCTTTGCTTTCTTTATCTTTGTGATTTGCTTGATAAAATTCTATTAAGATGACTATTGGCATCTACTATGGAACTCTTGATTTTTAGCCATTGCTTGGTGGTCATATTCTCCAAGAACAGGCAATGTAAGAGAGAATTCTTTACATGTCTGTTTTCTAATAGTAAGTTAATTACATGATTTGATGGTAAAGATAAAGTTCTAAGTTGATGTCTACCACTAATTTTTTGAAGGTGTAAATAGATGGGGATAAGACTAGTAATGGTCTTAATTTACCAAGTAGGTAATATATGAAAAGCATTCATAATCCATATAGCAGCTCTCCCTTGTATTTTCTGAGTTCTTTAAAAAGATATGAAAGTGGGACATTTTTGAAGAACTATAGAGAGAATCTATAGAGTGCAATAAGAAGAATACAAGTTCTATAGAAAAGTTGTTTGTGATAGGAAAGTAATCTCTGAGTCAAGTTTCCCAACATTTTCATGCTCTTCATAGTTGAAAGAGCTTTATTGGAATAGAAGCTGATATGTTGATGGAAAGACAACTTTCTATTGAAGATGAAACTGAGATATCTCCAAGTATCCTTCAGTTGTAAAAAAAAAGCCTCCTATTGTACTGAGGTCAAGAGAAGGAGGATTGAAACTCTCATGAGATCTTGAAAAATGGAAGACTTCAGATTTCTCATGTTTGATAACAAGTCCAAACTGGTTAAAGAGAGAAGAGACAATGTTATAGCTACAGAAAAGCAAGGTGTTTGTTTTTTCAAAGGTTTCTTCCTGTGAAATGAAAAGTCTATTATCTACAAAAGAAAGAAATGAGATAGGAATATTAAGATTTTTAGTTCTTTTTTTGAAGATATAGAAAATAGGTAAAATATAGAGAGTGGAAAGAATGGAAGAAAAAATAGAGCCTTGTTCTATACCTACATTGATGCTGAAAAGAGGAGAAACAAAATTGTTCTATACATACTGAGTTTTCTTACCAATTAAATAATTAGAAAAGAAAAGCAAAATTTTAGAATTAAAACTACCTTTATCCAGTATTAACAGAAGAAGTTAATGATTAAGTGATGAGAAAAACTGGGTGATATCAAAGGCTAGTATACTTGTTTAAAGACTTTTGATCTATTCTGAATAAATCAGATGTATAAGAAGAACACCTGTATCTGTAGTCAAATGTTACTTTAGACCACCTAGTTGATAAGGGTGGACAAAATTTGTTATAATAGATTAATATTGAAGTCTTTTGCTGATGACTTTTTCAATGAGTTTTCCCAAAGTGTTGAGGAGAACAATTAGGTGGAACATTTTTGGGGAGTTGTAAACCGTTTTGTTGGACTTAGAAATGATGATCAAAGAGGATGTTTTGAAGTATGACAGCCAGTATCCTATGTTAATGCAAACATTAGCAATATTAACAATGTTGAGAAGACATTTATTATTCTCTATAACAACTTTCAGGTGTTTCTATGAAATATGATCTATCCCTGGAGAAAACAAATTGTTGCATTTATTGATGGCATTCTTGAACTCTTCCTTAGAAAAAGATAGCTACTCCATGATAGGTCTTGATAAAGTTTCATCTAATAGACTTGGATTTATTTGATGATTTTGTACTAAGTTGAATGTTTAGTGTAAAGCCTGCCATAAATTATCAAGATCAATACAGTGATGTCTATTATATTGCAAAGCTTCTATTGCTAGTAATTTTCACTTTTTTACCCAATTCATGAGATCCCAAGGTCTTTTATTCTTTGATGCAATTTCTTGGATTTTATTGTCAAAAAATAAGTATTTGGTCTTCTTAATGACTTCTTTGAAAATCTTCCAGTCCTCAATCATCTTAGAAGATCTTTATCTGGTCAGTTTATCATGATATTTCTCATTCCACCATGCTTTGGAATATTTAGTGATATTAATATATTGAGAGAATTTATACCAAATGGATTTGGAAATTCTTACATATTTTTGAACTATAGTTTCAAGAGATTCTTTGTCTAGTATGCTTGAAGTATCAATGTTTCTTATCACATTCATAAGCTCTGAAACAAAGTTTTCTTCCTCACTATTCCTGATAATAGTACATTGTTTTTCCTGAATGAATTCTTCCATGATAGAAATGTTAATGGTTAAAGAGACATAGTCTAATAAATGTTAGAATTTTGGTAGAATACACTGATTATCAATCTCAACTGAATTTAGTCAAAGAAATACAAGATCAATGGCAGAGTTAGAGTCATTAGGATTATCAGCATAACAAGTTGGAACCTGATGAATGGGAGAAGATAATTTAAGTTCAAAAAATCAGTAACTTCTATGAGAAAAATGCTATAAGATGAGTGAAAGGGATAAAAATCCCATTTTCTATTCCTGATGTTGAAGTCTCTAGCCATAATGAGAACATTTCATATATTAGCCACTGTATCCTTGAGATACTTTGAGGCTGATTGGTGTTCATCAGAGTATACATTGATCATAAAGAAAATACTGCTGTTATTAAAAAGAAAAACAATTAATGTTCCTGTGATTGAAAATGTCCTTTCTAAGAGAGAAGTACATATATGAGAGCCAAATATTGATGTACATCAATACTCTTAGATATTTGTTGTTGTTGGGTGATTATCTAGAGAAAGTCAACCAATCCAGATGATTTGGAGCACCTAGAACTTTGTCTCTTTCCTTGCTAATTAAACTTAGAATGGTTCAAATAAAGGACCAAGAAAGTTCTTGAATAAAGAGGATATCAAAATTTTTTTTTGTTTTCTAGAATTATATCAATGAGTATTTTCTACAGTGTTCTAGGTCTATAATATTATGTCATGTGTGATGCATCATGTGACTACAGTCATATATCTATTTATCATCTAAGAAAGAAAAAAGAAAAAAAGAAAATCAAGAAACATAGATAAAAAGAAAAGAAAATCAAAACAAAATATAACTCTTATATTGAGTAACACAAGAGAACTCAATAGAGTTCTAAGTACAAACTAATCTATCTTATATACTACAGACTATGGTCTATGTGCACACTATAACTAATCTACTCTAAAGTCTATATGTATTCTATAAGACCAACATACTATTATCATACTATACAATATCATCTGTTCTAAAACCTTATACATTGACATATCACACCTTCATCACACTTTGTGACTTGTATAACTATCATACATAATGTTATATTATGTGTTATGACTTAAGCTCAGTGTTAAGTAAAAGACACACTCTTGTATTGAGTAACACAAGAAAACTCAATAGAGTTCCTAAGTACAAGATATCTACCTTATATACTAACTACTGATGGTCTGTGCTACACTCCTTTAGCCCTACCCTAATGACCATGTATTCATCTTGAGTTCAACATATGTTAACTATGCCATATGACATTATTCTTTCTAGAACTTTCTTTGCTGTTCCATCATGTCACATGAGTGTGTGACATATGTGACCGTTACCGTGATCTGTGACATCCCATTTTGTCTTCTTCACCTTTGTTCAAATAAAGAAGAAATTCAAAATAAAATAAAGAAACTTAAAAGAAAAGAAAAATAAAATGAAACTAAGCCCATTGTTCACAACTCTGACATTATACTCTTTGCTATAGTTTAAAATAAGGAAAAATAAAATGAAAATAATATAAAATATAGAATAAAAAATAAAAAAGCAAGAAAATAAATAAAATCAAGTCCATCATTCATAACTCTAACAATAAGAGTTCAAGTATACCATAATAGTAGATTTTAGTTCCTTTTGAATTAGAGTTGAGACCAGAAATCTGATTAGCATTAAGTGAATTAGTAATATAACTGAGAATGTCAACCAATTGTTTGTTAGTAGAATTATTGCTGTACTAGAGTTTTGATTATAAACAAGTGGAAGAATTATTAGGATAACTAGTAGGATTAGTAGTGGAAGCATTCTTCCAATTAGAATTGTTATCTGTAAGAACAATACTTGGACTAGGGACAGGTAAAACTATCTGAGCAGATTGAATAGTATGATTGGCCTCTTTGATAGATGGATCTTAATTGCTATAGGTATTACAACTCAAAGATCTTAGAACTAGTCAATAAAAGAAATCTTATATAGAATTTATACAAGAGAACTCAATGGAGTTCTTGGTACAATGTATCTACCTATATACTAACTAGTAATGGTTCATGCTCTACTGTATTTAGCCTACTCTAAAAACCATGTGTTAGCTATAAGGTTGACATGTGTTATATACATTATATAACAACATTGTTTCTCAAACCTTTTACCATGTTCTATATGACCATGTGATTATATAACCATTACTGTGACTATGTTATCTGATGTGACTGATATGTGACAGTGTGATTGTAATGTCCCACTAAACCCTAACCCTAGCTTTAAAAGGAAATTAAAATTTAAAAAAACTTAGGTCCAAACTTCATAAGTCTGATAATGGGACATTTGAAGAATAAGCTCTAGCAAGATATTTACTAAAACAAGATACAATATTAAAGAGTGTTCTAAGCTATGAGTTGACCCTGAGTAAATTGAAGAGTTGCAGTAGGAGAAAGCTATTGGATTTGTTAAAATGTAATTCGAATGTTAAAAGATTTGTAGGCAGAACTACAACAGAGAATTTAGTAGATAAAACTGCTCAGAAGTAATAGCAGACTTAAGAATAATACTATCAGGCATGGTTTATACTAGAAGACAAAAGCCTACAAAGTTGGCTTGGGAATATATAGAGTGTGAAAACTCTATACAATGAGCTTGGTGATGTGAACTTTCCAGAATAATCTTGCCTTTAGCTTATATACTACACTATTTGTCTTCCATATAGTTATAACTTTAGAAGATTGGAACAAAGTCTGAAAAAAATTAAGTACTGATATAATGTATTGTCACTAAACACCAGGAATCAAGTTCACTTAAATATTCACTAATTATCAGACTAGTGAATTACAATATAACTACTAGTCCCATATACAAAGATAATATATATAAAAGATGCTTGAGAGTTTCAGAGTATAGCTCCAAGTAGAAACTTCAGTGATAAGATACTGAAAGGGGTCAGATAGGAGAACTCCATCATAAAAGACCAAGTTTAATAGAAGTATCTCTGTTATAAAAGACTGAGTACTTGAAGAGTTCAGAAACAATTGCATCACTGCTACAGAGACATGTTGTAGGAAGAATGGCCATTATGGAAGACAGACTTTTACTAAAATTTGAAGAATATATTACTGCTACAAAGGACAGTCTTCTGAATAAGTAGACTTAACATATAACAACCTCTATTCCAGTTGCTCTAACAAAATAAAATATGTAAATTAGAAAAGGAATATCCACTTCTACAGATGTTTTGGGTAGAGTTTATGTAAGCATTATCTGAGATGAGAATCAAATAGTTTGAATATGCTTAGATCAGCATATAACACCTGTACATATTATATCATGTAACATGTCATGTACCATATGAAGTCATATGTTCTCTCCTGTTGTGGCAACCACTAGTCAAAAGAC
>Ga0157358_1001110_pt1 | contig 11687 bp, 13 predicted proteins | sample AttcapACBM2_FD_111484 | JGI IMG/M metagenome (GOLD analysis project Ga0157358, IMG submission 111484) | Fungus gardens microbial communities from leaf cutter ant in Botucatu, State of São Paulo, Brazil - Atta capiguara ACBM2 | ecosystem: Host-associated > Fungi > Mycelium > Unclassified ...
ATTACTGGACGAGATAGTCAGCCGTTATGAAGAAAAAAATCGACGTTAAGATTTTAGACCCGCGCGTGGGCACCACTTTCCCTTTGCCCGCCTATGCCACCTCCGGCTCCGCTGGTCTCGATCTGCGCGCCTGCCTGGATGAGGCGGTACAGCTGGCGCCAGGCGCGACCACGCTGGTGCCGACCGGCCTGGCTATCCATATTGCCGACCCGGAGCTGGCGGCCGTTATCCTGCCTCGTTCTGGCCTGGGCCATAAGCATGGCGTGGTGCTGGGCAACCTGGTCGGGCTAATCGACTCCGATTACCAGGGCCAGCTGATGGTGTCCGTCTGGAACCGCAGCCAGCAGGCATTCAGCATTGAGCCTGGCGAGCGCATCGCGCAAATGGTGTTTGTACCGGTCGTTCAGGCTGAATTCAATCTGGTTAACGACTTCGACGCCAGCGTGCGTGGCGAAGGCGGCTTCGGCCACTCGGGACGTCAGTAACGGCCGACCAGAGTACCCGTCCTTATTTCCACCGTGAGCGTAATGGCTCACGGATGTTGCGTGGGCGTTTGCCCGTACATGGTGATATTTCAGGGGTCTTTCAGGACATGGCAGAGAAAAAAAGTGCGAAAAGGAATCGTCGCGAAGAAATACTGCAGGCGCTGGCACAAATGCTGGAATCCAGTGATGGTAGCCAGCGGATCACTACCGCCAAGCTGGCGGCGAGCGTAGGGGTTTCTGAGGCCGCTCTTTACCGGCACTTTCCCAGCAAAACCCGCATGTTTGACAGCCTGATTGAGTTTATTGAAGACAGCCTGATTACGCGCATCAATCTGATTTTACAGGATGAAAAAGAGACGCTGCCGCGTTTGCGGCTGATTATCCAGCTGATCCTGGGCTTTGGTGAGCGTAATCCGGGCTTATCACGCATTCTGACCGGTCATGCGTTAATGTTCGAGCAGGACCGCCTGCAGGACAGGATTAATCAGCTGTTTGAACGCATCGAGGTGCAGTTGAAGCAGGTCCTGCGCGAGCAGAAAATGCGTACCGGGGAAGGTTTTCGCACAGAAGAAGCGCTACTGGCTTCTCAAATGCTGGCTTTTTGTGAAGGGTTGCTGTCACGCTTTGTGCGGTCGGATTTCCGCTATCGTCCGACGGTAGAGTTTGAAACGCGTTGGCCGCTGCTTGCCAGCCAGCTGATATAAGAAAACAGGGCCGCGGTTGGCGGCCCTCATTTATCAGATACCGTATTCTTTACGATAGGCCCGCACGGCGGCCAGATGATCGGCCAGCTCCGGCTTCTCTTCCAGATAGCTAATCAGCTCGTTCAGCGTAATGATAGCAATAACCTTACAGCCATAGTCGCGCTCGACTTCCTGAATAGCCGATTCTTGCCCACGGCCTCGCTCCTGACGATCCAACGAAATCAGCACGCCCGCCAGAGTTGCCTTGTTTGCAGCGATGATCTCCATCGACTCACGAATAGCGGTCCCGGCGGTAATGACATCGTCTACCAGCATAATGCGGCCCTGCAACGGGCTGCCTACCAGCGTACCGCCTTCACCATGATCCTTCGCTTCTTTGCGGTTAAAGCAATAAGGCACATCGCGGTCGTGATGATCGGCCAGCGCAACCGCGGTGGTGGTGGCGATAGGAATACCTTTGTAGGCCGGACCGAATACCAGATCAAAATCGATAGCGGAATCGACCAGCGCCTGTGCATAAAAACGGCCTAACAACGCCAGATCGCGGCCGGTGTTAAACAGGCCCGCGTTAAAGAAATACGGACTTTTACGGCCGGATTTTAACGTGAACTCCCCAAATTTGAGGACCTGCTTGTTAATAGCAAATTCAATAAATTGGCGTTGCCAGGCTTTCATTTTTTCGCTCCTCACGCATAAAAAAGGCGACCCTCTGGTCGCCTGGTAATCAGTCTTGTAGCGCCGCTTTCTGCGCCTGAATCAGAGTATCAATACCGCCGCGCGCCAGCGCCAGTAGCGTCAACAGCTCTTCATGGCTGAATGGCTCGCCTTCTGCGGTACCCTGTACTTCGATCATGCGGCCATCTTCGGTCATTACCACGTTCATGTCGGTTTCAGCGGCGGAATCTTCAACATATTCCAAATCACATAGCGCTTCGCCCTTAACGATACCGACAGAAACGGCAGCGACCATTCCCTTCATGGGGTTGGCTTTAAGCTTGCCGAGGGCAACCAGATGATTGAGCGCATCCGCCAGCGCAACGCAGGCACCGGTAATCGAAGCGGTACGCGTGCCGCCATCGGCCTGCAGGACATCACAGTCCAGCGTAATAGTGAACTCGCCCAGCGCTTTCAGATCCAGCGCGGCGCGCAGGGAACGGGCAATCAGGCGCTGGATTTCCAGGGTGCGGCCGCCCTGCTTGCCTTTGGCCGCTTCGCGGGCGTTACGGCTATGGGTCGCACGTGGCAACATACCGTATTCTGCTGTTACCCATCCCTGTCCCTGGCCTTTCAGAAAGCGCGGCACGCCTTCTTCAATGGTCGCGGTACAAAGGACTTTCGTTTCACCGAATTCAACCAGAACGGAGCCTTCCGCATGTTTGGTGTAGTGGCGAGTCAGGGTGACGGGACGCACCTCGTGGGCATTACGGCCTGCTGGACGCATGGTTTTTCTCCGGCTTGTAATCGTGTTTGGCTGCGCATTATACGGATTTCACGTCTGAATGCCTACGGCAGCCTGCCGACAACGCGGTTTTCGCTGGCCGGGCAAGACGTTGAGCGCAGCCGCAATCCTGCTGATTTGTCAGAGTTTGACCAGATGCCTGTTAAGGCAGGGCCAGCGCCGCTATAATCACCTGAACTTATTTTAAAACGGGTACGCATAATGATCCGCAGTATGACCGCCTACGCCCGGCGTGAAACCAAAGGCGAATGGGGCAGCGCAGCCTGGGAGCTTCGTTCCGTCAACCAGCGCTATTTAGAAACCTATATCCGTCTGCCTGAACAGTTTCGTGGTCTGGAGCCAGCGATCCGCGAACGTATTCGTCACCGCCTGACGCGCGGTAAAATCGAATGTAATCTGCGTTTCGACGCGGATGCACGCGCGCAGAGTTCACTGGTGCTAAATGAAAAACTGGCTATTCAGCTGGTTAAAGCCGCGAACTGGGTCAAAATGCAAAGCGATGAGGGCGAAATCAACCCGGTCGATATTTTGCGCTGGCCTGGCGTTATGGCAGCTGAGGAGCAGGATCTGGATGCCATCTCCGCAGAGTTGTTGAGCTCGTTGGACATTGCACTGGACGACTTTATTACCGCCCGTGAAACCGAAGGCGCCGCGTTAAAATCGTTGATTGAACAGCGTCTGGAAGGCGTCAGTACTGAAGTCACTAAAGTACGAGCGCAGATGCCTGACGTACTGAAATGGCAGCGCGAGCGTCTGGTCACTAAGCTTGAAGAGGCGCAGGTGCAACTGGACAGTAATCGGGTGGAGCAGGAACTGATTATGCTGGCGCAGCGCGTGGACGTGGCGGAGGAGCTGGATCGTCTGGAAGCGCACGTTAAAGAAACCTATAACATTCTGAAGAAGAAGGAAGCGGTGGGCCGCCGTCTCGACTTTATGATGCAGGAATTTAACCGCGAATCAAATACGCTGGCCTCCAAATCAATTAATGCTGAAGTAACAACTTCGGCAATTGAGTTGAAGGTGCTGATTGAGCAGATGCGCGAGCAGATTCAGAACATCGAATAATTTCTTTCCACGTCCATATAAATACACAAGCCCATGTTAAATGGGCTTTTTTATTTGAAAAACAATCTATTGAAAACCTCTCAGATTTATTAAAAACCACTAGCAAAAGGGGAAGTATTTTTGCTTTACCAGCCCGAGCTGGCAGTTTATAACAATGTACCCCCCACATTGATTTTCATCAGGACAGATTATGACCTCACTCACTGTCAGGACGGTTCAACTCTCATCAAAGTAGGAGAACCAGGGAGGTTTGGAGATGGGCGTGGCTTATACCTGAAAGTCCCACAAAAAGGTGAGGCGTACTGAATGCTTCGATACACAATCGACTCTAAGAGACGAGAAATCACCTTAGGTAAGGTATCTGTCCGAGGTACGTAGCATCGCTGAGGATACCCGAAGAAAAGTCGCTACCGGGGATGATCCTATTGCTGAGAGAAAACTCAATCGCCCTAAGCAACTGACCACAGTAGATGGACTGTTTGAAGACTGGCACAAAGACCTGGTCAGGCGTTTGAAGTACCCACAAATCCCGGAGAGGGTATACAGGAAAGATATCGCCCCAACGATTGGTCAACTTTCTTTGACGAAAATAACGCCCATTGATGTTCAGGCTATTTTGCAAAAAATTACAGATAGTGGAAGACCAACTATTTCAAATGATGCCCTGCTCTACATGAAACAGCTCTTCGACCACGGCATTAAACTTGGTCTGCTTCAGAGCAACCCAGCACCAGCGTTCAGGGTCAATGATGCAGGTGGAATCGAAAAAAGCAGAGAAAGAGCATTGAGTCTGGATGAGATTACTCATATTTTTAAAGTGTTCAGGGAACACTCTGACAGCTTCTCTCGTGATAACTATCTTGCCTGTGCCCTGCTACTATTCCTTGCTGTTCGTAAAAGTGAGCTAACGGAAGCACCCTGGTCAGAATTCAATTTAGATGAGAAAAAATGGTTCCTGCCAAAAGAAAGAAGTAAGTCTGGTATTGGCATAGTCATCCCACTTCCCCCGCTCGCTATCAAGATTCTTGAAGAGCTAAAGGTCAAAGCATGGGATTCGCCTTATGTCTTCCCAAACCGCCGCGTGAGCAAATCTCAGCACATGGGTAAAGACACTCTAAACAGAGCAATTGCCAAGTTGTTTGGAGCTGAACGAGGCAAGAAGAAGCAACCACCTAATGTATTGGGTAATATTGAGTACTTTACCATTCATGATCTGAGAAGAACGAGCCGAAGCTTGCTTGCTTGCTTCATTGTCAATTCTGCCTCACGTAGCGGAGAGATGCCTGAATCATAAACTTAAAGGTGTCGAAGGAATTTATGACAGGTATGATTACTTTGATGAAAGGAAAGAAACCTTACAAAGAGTTGCAGAGAAAATAAGTTTTATTATTGTGAGTCAGGTTTAATCAACTTTGTTCGTCAGCGATTGCTTACCTTAACAGGCACAGCGACATAAACCGCATTTGAAGGAAATTCCTGTCTGACTTTTTGAAAAAATGTTAAGAAAAGTTCTGATTGCGTCACAGAGCGATAGTTGTATAGTGGTTGCACATTTGACTGTAAGGGATTTATTTCGAATGAACGCAATCGACAGTAGACTCATAATCTTCTCAACCCAAAAAAAATTCAATGACAGAAATGCCGATGATATGCAAAGCGGCGACATTGACGTTGAAATATTAAAAAAGCATTACCATCTTGGTCAAGTCTCAACTTTTATCGACTGGACAGCTTTTGGCCCTTCCTATAAACATCCCTATCTGAGTTCAATACCGCCAGCAAGCAAAGAAAAAGCCATTTCAATGTTATATGATGAGTTAAGATCGCAGTCGTATGTATTTTCTTTTCAGGGAACCTATCAGGGCCTAATCAAAGATCTCTTCGATCATATGCAACGAAATAATGGAAGAGATTATCAAAATCCAGCAATGAACAATGCATACACAAACTTAATCTTGTCTGATAACTCCCCGAACAGCACCAGAGCCATAATAAAAAGAGGCATCGAGCAGTTTGATTTTAGCAAATCGAAATTGACCAAAGAAAATTTCACCAATGATCTATATAAAAGTCATTTACCCAAATACACAAGATGGAAAGACTGGGTTAATGGAATGGGCATTACCGTTCATGACGTGAACAGTACAGAAATTTCCATTGAAAGCCTCACCCTTGAAGGAAAAAACTATACTGCGGTTATCAAATACAGAGCACAGGATCATTTTGGATTAGGCAGAGAAGATATACTGAAACCTAAATTTAATTCAATTTCTTTTTTCAGGATATGGTTTGTACTTCAGCGTGCAAAGCATTTGGCTCAAAAACCATTTTTCACTAACTTTGAAGCGACTATAACATTGACAGGAGAAACCAATGTTAAAGTATAAAAGGACTGTAGCAACTGTAATTATTTTGATCATTGCATATTGCATATGGATTGCTGTCAGACCAGCAAAGATAATCAGAGTCGATAATGGTGCTGTTTTTGTAGAACATTTACCAATGACAACAGAAGGAAAACTAACATGGTGGTTGAAAAACAAAGAATTATTGCAGGAAAAATTTCACATCGTTAATAAACCGTATAACTTTACGGTTACCATCATGAACTTTGATGGTTATAAAGAATTACCTAAAGGAGCAATGGATGGTTCTATAGATGATTATACCTGCTTTGATGATACTAATGGAAAGCATGAAAACTGTGTGTATAACAATATAGCGATAATTGTTAGAGGCAACCTTAATGGAAGGCAGTTCATAAATATTGACGGTAAAACATATATCCAGAAAGATGATGGAAAAGTTGAATTAGAATGAAAATTAATTTCTATATCTCACTATAGATTTAAGATGAAATAGTGAGAGCATAGAATATTTCGAAGCATAGCCAAAAAAGGATTATTGGTTTAGCGGTGATGTCTAAGTATTTAATTTTTAAAAAGCAACCTATTTGACTATAAAAGAATAATTAGGAATTAATGCGAAGGCCGGACTCGAACATCGCAATTATCTTTATAATTTAAAATGAGTAATATAGAGCAAAATATCAATGATACCATCAGTCCCGATTGGTGATAATCGAACATTAATATTTTATAATTTATCCTTATATGAAAGATGAAGCAGATTTCAATCTAATCCTGTAAAGCCCGCCTGGTGGCGGGCTTTTTCTGCAAATCGCCAAATCGGGAAAGACTTTAATTACCGGCTCCTTGCTGATGTTTTCCTGAGAAAAGCCCCCGGGCCGACTAATAAGATTTCATCTCCCGCGTTTTCTCTTCAATGACTGATAGTCATAAATATTTCTATCACTATCCGATTTTTTCCTGCCCACATACTCAGTGATTACCGCCTATAAGAAAGCAATATCATGTCAGCTCTCTGGCCGTCATCCTTATCTAAGCCCGGCAATGGATGCACGATGACGGCATCAGCGATATATTGTAGCGGCTTGCCTGAAGTAGAGTTGCGTTCCCGTATCGGCTGATACCTGCCGGCAAGATTTATGCTTTCAGGCTAATCCCGCCTGCCTTGCAGGAACGTTTCAAACCCAGGCTTTGTCAGAGCCCGCACGGAGCAGTTAGCAGATGAGCGGACAGACTTGTACCTGGATGCTGATGGATGTAGGTCGACCGGAAAGCTTCATCGTCAAAGACAGGTAGGTTTTCTGGCATCCCCAGGTTAAAATCTCCCTTCTTTTTTTACGGATTATTTTAAGGTCTTTTATGCAAACTCTTCCTCCCTGTCCTGAATGCCATTCTGAATACAGCTGGCAGGATGGCGCGCTGTTTAACTGTCCAGAATGTGGCCATGTATGGTCCGCCGGGGCAGAAGAGGCAGAGGCGCTGATAGTTAAAGATGCCAACGGCAATTTATTGGCTGATGGCGACAGCGTAACGGTTATCAAAGATCTCAAGGTCAAAGGTAGCTCCACGCCGCTTAAAATAGGCACACGCGTGAAAAGCATTCGCCTGGTGGAAGGCGATCATAATATCGACTGCAAAATTGACGGCTTTGGCCCAATGAAGCTGAAATCCGAATTCGTAAAGAAAAACTGATCGGGTTAGCGACCTGCATGTAAAGCAGCGTACAGGCTGCGCGCGCTTCAGTTAAAAGCCGCAGCCTGCTCAGCCGTGATAAGCGCCAGCTTCTCAGCCTGCATGGCGATGGAGCGTGGCGAGCGCTCACAAAGTATGGCAAGCTCATTAACAGAATATCCTTGCCGGAAAAGAACAATCAGTTCCTGTTTCTGCTCTTCAGACCACGCCAGATAAGCATTAGCCGGCCGTCCTTCCGCGCGGTTCTTCTCCCGGCGCTCTTCTGCCGTAAGCTTCACTTTTTGCTTCCGCTTTATCGTACTGAAATTCACGTTCCTGAACTCCTCCGCCAGCGCAAACAACAGCCTTATGGCATCGGGTGTATGCACAGCAGAAGCTGGCGATAACGTTGCGCCAGTTTCAGGATGAATGCCTTTTGCCAACAGTCGGAAAATCTCGTCTGCCATCATTTTTCTCGTCCTTGTGGTCGCTGGCGCGGCTTCAGCAACACGCCGAAACGGTCTTTAATCAGGCCGTCCTGGATAACTGAGTTCGCTCCTGAAGCCAATTTTAAAAAAGTTATACAAAATAATAAGGTGCCTTAGAGATCTGCCCGGTTATTTTATTCTCAGATTAGGTAAACTCATTTACTTAACGGCTTTTCAAAAAATTCCAGTCGCCAACCTGTCTGAGATCCTGCAGGCTTGCCGCCGATTGCTCAGGAGCGGGTTATGTTACTTACTGTTTTTTATCTGATTGGGATCACCGCAGAAGCCATGACCGGCGCGCTGGCGGCAGGCCGTCGTAAAATGGATATGTTCGGCGTCATTATTATCGCTTCCGTTACCGCTATTGGCGGCGGCTCCGTGCGTGACATGCTGCTTGGCCATTATCCGCTTGGGTGGGTTAAACACCCTGAGTACATTGTTATCGTCGCGGCTGCTGCCGTTGTTACCACGCAGCTTGCCCCGCTGATGCCGCACCTGCGTAAGGTATTTTTGGTGCTGGACGCACTGGGCCTGGCCGTCTTCTCTATTATCGGTACTAAAGTCGCGCTGGATATGGGTCACGCATCGATTATTGCCGCCATCAGCGCGGTGATTACCGGCGTTTTCGGCGGCGTGCTGCGGGATATGTTCTGCAACCGCATTCCGCTGGTGTTCCAGAAGGAGCTGTACGCCGGGATCGCCTTTGCTTCCGGCTGGCTCTATATCCTGCTGCTGAAAATGCCTGTTTCCGACGAGTTGGCCATCATTATTACTCTGCTGTTCGGGTTTCTGGCACGCCTGCTGGCACTGCGCTTTCGGCTGGGGCTGCCGGTATTCAATTACCCTCATGCCGATCACTAAACAGTTCATCACTTTGCCTCGTCTAAATACCTAATCAGCTGCCTCACCTGCGGATCGTGCAGAAAATGCATAACCTGGCTGGCCAGCGTTTTACCCATACCGGGCAACTGTTGCCAGGCAGCATCCTGCCGCGCCAACAGCGTTGACCAGTCATTATCTACCATGGCATTAAGCGCGCGCTGTGGGAGAGGTACACCCAGCGCTTTGACCCAGCGCCTGAAGGGCTGTTGTCGGCTTAGCGAAAATTGATGGTAAAGCCAGTCCGCCCGGGCCGGCGTGATATCGGGAGTTTGCCGCAGCTCGTCCTGCGTCAGTGCAAGCCAGGAAAAGAGGTGAGTCAGTCGACCGGCCTGCATCAGGCGCTGCCAGCTGCTACGGCTAACACCCGTCATTGCCAGTGCCTCTTTGCCGCTTGCCCAAACCAGACGGGCCAGAAACTGTTCCCGACAGGCGGGCGTATAGGTAAAACAGCTCAAGGGGTGGAAAGCACCGGCATCCGGCACGGGCGGGCTGACTCGCTTTTGTACGCGCCAGATAACGTCATCAAGCCTCGGTATGCCCTGCCCGGCCAGGCTGACCATAACCTGGTCGCCGGGAAGAACATCCAACGCCTGCCAACGTCTGAGCGAACCAATATTGACCCGGCTGACTTTCTTATCATCCAGCTGTAAAGGCAGGAGATTTAAGACCGCGCCTGTTTTCCCCGTACGCCCCACCGGAAAATCGATTGAGCGCACCTCTGCACTCACTTTTAGCGGCGTATATTTCCAGGCAGCTGACCAGGTGTTATCGCCAGGTAGCCAGTAAGCGCCTTTTACTGGCGTACCGTGAATGACCACGCCATCCGTAACAAAGGGTAAAGGCTGGTGAAACCAACGTTCACGCCAGTTGGCGACGTCATCCGCATTGGCAACCGGCTTGCTCCACGCCTTCATTATATTGAAACCCGCTTTGCTCAACTGTTCTAAGCGCAGCGGCATCGCCTCCGGACCATCTGGCCAGGCCCAGATAAATATCCCCAGCTGCTCTACCAGCGGCGACAGATCGTGACGCCGCATGGCACCCGCCACGATGGCGCGGGCATTGGCGCCGCCCTGGCTGGCCTGCTGATGATCGGTCATCCTGAGATAAAGCTCGCCCTGCAGCACCAGCGGATCGTAATCCAGCGTAACCTGCTGCGGAATAGCGGGGATATGGCGTGCCCTCTCCGTCCAGTCTTCTCCCCGCAGCCCGTCGCCCCGGCTGATAACCCGCGCGAGTTCCCCGTGCTGGTAATAGAGCGTGACGGCAACACCATCCAGCTTCGGCTGTACCCACAACGGTTGTTTGCCCGTCATCCAGCGCGCCACCGCCTGCCTGTCAGACAGCTTTTTGACGCCAACATGCGGCACCGGATGTCTTACCTTACCGTTTTTCGCAAGCGTTGGTGAATGCGGCTTGCTTTCTGGCCGGAAGCAGCGCTGCCAGTCGCGATACGTTTTTTCTAAAGCATCATAACGTTCATCCGGTACCAGGCTTATCCCCTGCTCGTAGTAAGCGCGGTCCCACTCGCTGAGCTGTTTTGCCAGCGCCATCATCTCTGTCTCTACCCGGCCAGGCGCCCAGACGGGGCAAAGCGCTTGTGCAACGGCGCATCCTCCCAGGCTGAACATCATCACTATGCTTCGCATTTTCACACTCCCTTGTTGCTCTGCTGTCAGTAAATCGACAAAGGCCGGCCATGGCGATAGCGAAAGCTTGCCTATGGAAAACGTGTCGTAGCGTTTTTTTGCCTAACATGAAACGTGTCATCAGTACCGCGAGGCATCTTCCATTTTTTGAGAAAAAATAGCGCTGAACAGCCGAAACGCTGCATCCTGCCTTCCACCCGTGTATACTGTGCAGGAAGTAAACTCCGACTGGCATATCAAGAAATCATCATGGCTCAAGGCACACTTTTTATTGTTTCAGCACCAAGCGGCGCGGGTAAATCCAGCCTGATTACCGCGCTGTTAAAGACGCAACCGCTGTATGACACTCAGGTGTCGATTTCCCATACCACCAGGGGTGTGCGTCCGGGTGAAAACCATGGTGAACACTATTATTTTGTAAACCATGACGAATTTCGTCGTATGATCGAAGAAGATGCCTTTCTGGAGCACGCCGAAGTGTTCGGCAACTATTACGGCACGTCACGCAGGACGATCGAGCAGGTGCTCTCGACTGGCGTGGACGTCTTTTTAGATATCGACTGGCAGGGTGCGCAGCAAATCCGTCAGAAAATGCCGCAAGCGCGCAGCATTTTTGTGTTACCACCGTCAAAAGACGAGCTGGATCGCCGCCTGCGTGGCCGCGGACAGGATAGCGAAGAGGTCATTACCCGACGTATGGCACAGGCCGTCGCGGAAATGAGCCACTACGCGGAATATGACTACCTTATTGTGAATGATGATTTCGACCTGGCGCTGTCCGATCTGAAAACCATTATTCGCGCCGAGCGTCTGCGAATGGGCCGTCAAAAATCCCGTCATGATGCTTTAATCAGCAAACTGTTGGCAGACTGAGGACAACTCAGTATGATGCCCAGTCATTTCGTCAACCGTGGA
>Ga0157358_1001111_pt1 | contig 11686 bp, 11 predicted proteins | sample AttcapACBM2_FD_111484 | JGI IMG/M metagenome (GOLD analysis project Ga0157358, IMG submission 111484) | Fungus gardens microbial communities from leaf cutter ant in Botucatu, State of São Paulo, Brazil - Atta capiguara ACBM2 | ecosystem: Host-associated > Fungi > Mycelium > Unclassified ...
GGATTATCAGGCTAAATCTCGCAGCATTAACGCCGAGCCGCACGTAGGGGAGACAAATACTTCGTTACTGATGCACACCGAGCGGAATCTGGCAATTTTAGTAGAAAATGAATGCAAATCGTTGATGGGGATGTTGATTGTTACCTTGCTAAAGCCTCAAGATAGCCGCCTGGAAAATCTCTTTTCGTTTGTCAGGAATGTCGAAAGCTATTGGATTGCCCATTTTCTGTTATCTCAGGTAATGGATGAAGATAAAGAGAATGACAGTCATAAGATTGGTAATGCCAGTAAGATCTACGGCGTATCTGAATCCTATTTCAGGAAGCTTTGCCACCATGCTTTTACCCGGGGGCCAAAAAAACAGTTACGCCTTTGGCGAGCGGCGCACAGTGCCCTGCAGTTGATTGAAAAAGATAACTCAATTGCGGCTATCGCAGGAAATAATGGCTATTCGTCGTCGTCCCATTTTTCTAGTGAAATAAAATCACTGTTTGGCATTACACCGAGGGAGTTTAAAAAATTGGAAGGCTTGCTTCATGAATAAGAGGATTGCGAAACTGCCGGCCCGCTACCTGCCGTATTTGTTGCTGGGCGTATTGAGCTGTAATTCGGCGGTCGGCGCATTATTGGATACCCAGGATTACTCGGGTGGCACGGTTGATGTCCGTAACAGTTCGCGGAATGACGAAAATACCTATGTCGCCAGTAATAACAGCGTTCAACAGCTATTTTTTGTGATCGGTGGCGTGCTGAATAAACCCTTTGTTGTCAGTACGGAGGCAGCCAAAAAACGGATCTCAGGGAATTTCGATCTCAGTAAGCCGAAAGCGCTGTTAAATACCCTGGCTTCACGTACCGGGCTTATCTGGTATGACGATGGCAGTTCTGTGTACGTTTACGATGCCAGCGAAATTAAAAGCAGCATTGTGCGCTTGTCCTATGCGCCGTTTGACCGGCTGGTTGCCTTCATCAAATCCTCAGGGCTGTACGACGCTCGTTTCCCGTTGCGTTCAGACGGGCGCTCTGGCTCTTTTTATGTCTCAGGGCCGCCGGTCTATGTCGAACTTATTGCGGCGGCTGCAAAGTATATTGATGCAACCTATGCCCGTCCCGGAACGGGTGAAAACACGATCCGCGTGATCAAGCTTAAAAATACTTTTGTGAACGATCGCACCTTTACCCAGCGCGACAGCCCTATCACCGTGCCGGGCGTTGCGACGGTGCTGAACCAGCTGCTGAATAACTCAGGCGATAGTCGTGGCAGACGTTCAGCGCCCGCCGGGGCGAACATCACCGTAGATAATGATACGCGAAGTGCGCTTGAGGCCGCTTCGGCCACACAAAAGGGAAATTTTCCGCCGTTGCCTTTTTTTAATTCGGGGTCATCGGCGAAGCGGGGTTATGAGTCTGATTCCCTCGGCCAATCGTCGATCAATATTGTCGGCTATTCGGATACCAATAGCTTGCTCATTCAGGGTTCCGAAAGGCAGGTGAGTTTTGTTGAGGATTTAGTCAGCGCAATTGATGTCCCTAAACAGCAGATACAGCTGTCGCTGTGGATCATTGATATTTCGAAGAATGATATTAACGAGCTGGGGGTTCGCTGGCAGGGTGCGGCAAAGATAGGTAATACCGGCGTTACTTTTAATACCAGTTCGCTGACTCCGGAAAACAGCATTCATTTTTTGGCGGATGTATCCGCACTTGCGCAAAAGGGCAATGCACAGGTGGTTTCACGTCCGGAGATCCTGACTCAGGAAAATGTTCCGGCGCTATTTGATAATAACAGCAGCTTTTACGCCAAGCTGATAGGTGAGCGTAACTCCTCACTCGAAAAGATTACTTACGGCACCATGATTAGCGTATTGCCGCGTCTGGCGCAGCGCCAGCAGGAGATTGAGATGATCCTGAATATTCAGGATGGCGGCCTGCCTCTCAACTCTGAGGGTAAAACCGAAAATGTCGACAGCCTGCCAGTGGTGAATAACACCCAGATAAGTACAGAAGCGCGCGTACCCGTGGGCTATAGCCTGTTGGTCGGTGGCTACAGCCGCGACCAGGATGAACATCACAGCGTGGGTATCCCGCTCCTGCGCGACATTCCTGTGTTAGGCAAGCTGTTTGATTACAGCTATACCAGCCACAAGAAAATGGTTCGCTTATTCCTGATTCAGCCAGGTTTACTGGCAAGCGGCGAAATCTGGCAGGGGCGTAAACCGGAGGAAAATAACCCGGTGCTGGGCCGAACCTTGGGGGGGAACGAGGTAACGTTGAAATCGACGGTCTCCATGTTACGTGAAACGATGAAAAACAATTAAGAACCAGGTGAGTTATGGACATTCATTCTGTTGCTGGCGTTGACTTTAATCGCATTGAACCGAAAATCCCGGAAAACCGTAGCGTCGCAGGCCAGCCCCTATTTGATGCGGGCGAAGAAGCGCTGCCTGTTAATTTACAGGAAGAGATGAGTAATGCCGCAGAGGAAATGGCCGATCTCCTCAGCGCATTTGGTCGCTTTAGCAAAGCCGGGCGTAAAAACGACAGCGCAGATAACGATTTTGTTTCCTCTATGCTTGAGGAGCTGGCAGACGAGAAGCTGAACACATTGATTAAGCATGTGGCCAAACTGCGTGACCTCAATAACCTATTGAACTTCGCCCGCCAGCTTTTCCCGGATGACAGCGATCTAATGCTCGCGCTGCGTGAAATGCTGTTAAGCCGCCAGCTGTCTGAACTTCAGAAGAAGAAAATCAAAGAAGCGATCGCCGATTTAGAAAAATTTGGCGACACCAAAAAAATGCAGTCAGGAATGAATGTAGGTCGCCTGGCAAAACGGTTTAGCGACGGTAGCGGTGACAGGCCCCTGTCGGCAAAGGATCTGCGCAATAGCTATCTTAATTTTCTTGAACTGGAGATGCCCGCAGGCTTTATCTACAAGGACTGGATTGATGTTTACGGTTATCAAAACAGAACGCGCTTATTGGCTTTCACGTTGTCGGCTCTGATTGCTGATATGAAGGCCAATGAACCCGGTATTCATTCTTCTGAATTTGGCCCGCTCAGCGCAAAATTGTCAGATGCACGCTTGCTCCACACGCTGGACCAGCTGCTAAATGAAAGTTTTGCTAAATTCCCGTTTCGGGGACAGATGAGAAACAATCAGCTGATGCTGAGCGAGGCGGATATTGTAGGGCTTTATATAGCGGGTTTAGTGGATACTGACGAATTTAAATTGGCATTAAAAGAGTTCAGTAAAAAATTTATGTCATTGCTGCTGCTCAAGCATCGATCGATGGTCATTCAAGAGCTGCGCAATGTTTATAATATGACGCCTGAGTTTTTCTTCGTCGATACGCTATATCGGGAAGTTATTGTCAATCATCTGGCTGCTTTGCTGCGTAAAATGCTCGAAAAAGAGAAAAATACCGGCATCTGGAATGAATATTACAAATAGTCGCAGGCAAACTAGTTTGTCTGCCATGGATTGATGTGCAACTACTCATGCTTAGAAGATTTATTCTCGAAATTCGTGACAGGCCAGAACTTATTATCTTAACGATAATGGTTATGGTCGTGGTGATGTTGATTATCCCGTTGCCAACATACCTGGTTGATTTCCTTATTGGACTTAACCTGACGATGGCACTACTGATTTTCTTGGGTTCTTTTTATATTACAAGGATATTGGATTTTTCGACTTTTCCATCTGTTCTGCTAATTAGTACGATATTCCGTCTGGCAATCTCTATCAGTACCAGTCGTCTGGTGCTGGCGGATGCCGACGCCGGGGAAATTATTGCCAGCTTCGGGCAGTTCGTCATTGCGGATAACCTGGTGGTGGGCTTTGTTATCTTCTTTATCGTTACTATCGTGCAGTTTATCGTCATCACCAAAGGGTCGGAGCGCATCGCGGAAGTGGCTGCACGGTTCTCTTTAGATGCCATGCCGGGCAAACAGATGAGCATTGATGCTGACCTCAAGGCAGGGGTTATCGATGAAAAAGAAGTCAAGCGTCGCCGCAGCGATCTTGAAGCTGAAAGCCAGTTATACGGCGCGCTTGATGGTGCGATGAAGTTTATTAAAGGCGATGCCATCGCGGGGATCATTATTATCTTTGTGAACTTATTAGGTGGGATAGCGGTGGGCACATTACAGCACGGCATGGATTTATCTCATGCGATGTCTGTGTTTACTCTATTGACCATCGGTGATGCTTTGGTTGCACAAATTCCGGCGCTGTTAATCTCCATAAGCGGCGGCCTGATCGTCACTCGCGTAAATAACAGTGAGAATACGAACCTCGGCGCAAAAATCTTGCAGGATATGTTTCACAATAAATTTATCCTGCTTGTTACAGCCGTATTGGCTATTGCTCTGGGGCTATTGCCGGGCTTTCCGTTGCCGGTCTTTGTTCTGCTGGCAGCTCTACTTTTAGGCATATTCATTAAGGATAAAATTGACGCTAAAAAAGGTAAAAAGCCGACAGTTAATTCTATAGAAGAAAATGAAGAACCGGTACTGAAAAGCAAACCGGTGATGATTGACGGGGAGTACATCCCAGAAACGATTCCGCTCATCATTACCGCCTGGAAAGGCTACGAGAACTATTTTCAGGAACATAATTTGTGCTCGTTGCTCAAACGTAACTTCTTTATTGAGTACGGTGTTCGTCTGCCCGAAGTGGTGATGAACTACGACCAGCAAATGGTGCGTGGCAAGCTGAAGGTTGCAATTAATGAAATTCAGGTTGCCACGTATGACATTATACCGGGCATGTGCAAAGTGCTGATGCGTGGCGACGAGCTGCAGGTTATTGACCCTACCGTGCAGGCGGTAGAAACGGCTCAGGGTTTCGCTTATTGGATCCCTGAAGAACGGAGTGAAACCGCCTTACAGCTTGGTTTTTATTCAAGAACGGCGATCGATGAATTCTATGCCTGCGTCTCAACTTTGCTTGTGCACAATATTTCCGAGTTTTTCGGCATTCAGGAGGCCAAAATGCTGCTTGACGATTTGGAGAAAAAATATCCTGAGCTACTCAAAGAGTGTTATCGAAATAATACCGTACAGCGTATTACCGAAGTTTTCCAGCGGCTACTACAGGAGCGTATTTCTATCCGAAATATGCGTCTGATTCTTGAGGCCTTAGTTCAATGGGCACCCAAGGAAAAGGACCCCATTATGCTGGTGGAGCACGTTCGCAGCGTGTTATCACGTTATATCTCTAACCGCTTTGCGGCCAATGGGCAGATTCGCACTCTGGTTATGTCGCACGATATGGAAAGCCTGGTTCGTGGTGGGATTCGCCAAACTTCTGGCGGGACATTTATCAATCTGCCACCACCGGAAACTGAAAGTATTATCAGAAGCTTGGATCAGTGCATTAGCAGCAATGGCGCTAATGCTCGCGATATTATTTTGATGGTGTCACTGGATATTCGTCGCTTCGTGAAAAAAATTATTGAAGGAAGTTACCCGGAAATGGAAGTGCTTTCTTATGGCGATGTTGCATCCGGCGTGGATGTGGATGTCATTGGTTCGTTAGAAAATTAATTGAGGTAATAAATGAAATACGACGTTGTTGCACTGCTCTCCACCATGCTTAAGGATGCCGGGATGGCTGATGTTCTGGATAGCGATTTGAGCAACCACTCAACCATCTCTCTGAATATGAAAGATGATATTCCAACTATTCATGTCAGAAGTGAAGATGATGAAGTATGGGTGTGGGCGAAAATTGTTGAGCAGGCTCCAGCCTCTTTAAGCTATTGCAGCGCGAGCCTTTTGCCGCTGATGCTTAATCATAACGAAAAGTATTTTTACACCGGACAGCCGTGTTTATACCCCGTTGGCGGCAATATTGAACTACGTGCTCAGGTGAAAGAAAAATACCTGCTGGCGCCGGATGATTTTTTATCGATGCTGGATAACTACCTGAGTATTTTACAGGAATACCGCGCCGTACTGGTTTAATTATTGAGGTTCATACAATGGTAGCTCAATGCCTGGTTCATCTGGCACACCCGTTACGTATTCAGGGAAATGTGATTGAAGCGCATTTGCCGGGGACGCGAATCGGTGAGATATGCGAGATTCAGAAATCCTTACTTGAACCCGAAGTGCTGGGGACGGCCCAGGTGATCGGGTTCAATAAGGAGCATACGTTACTGAGCTTGCTTAACGATAATCAGGGCCTTTCACGCAGCAATGTCCTGCTGCCGACCGGCAAGCCTTTTCGTATCGATGTTCATAAAAATATCGCTGGGGCAATCATTGACGCAACCGGTACTGTTCGCGGGCGCCTGGACAACGCCGTGCAGCAGAGTTTGACCGGTGCGCATAGCCTGGAAGCCTGCGGGGCGCCTAAAGATTTTACCCAGCGCAAGCCTGTCGCTGAATCTCTGGTGACCGGCGTCAGGGCAATTGATGGCCTGCTGACCTGCGGTCAGGGACAGCGTATGGGGATTTTTGCGGCGGCGGGGTGCGGCAAAACCTCTTTAATGAGCATGATCGTTGAACATTCCGAAGCGGATATCTACGTCATCGGGCTTATTGGCGAGCGTGGACGTGAAGTCACCGAGTTTGTTGAAGAGCTGAAGCGTTCGTCGCGCTGTTCACAGATCGTACTGGTTTACGCAACGTCAGACCGTTCCTGTGTTGAGCGCTGCAATGCGGCGCAGATTGCCACGACGATAGCCGAGTTCTTTAGCGAGCAGGGTAAAAACGTACTTCTGTTTATAGACTCAATAACCCGCTATGCGCGAGCGCTGCGTGATGTGGCGCTAAGCATGAAAGAGCTGCCCGCCCGAAGAGGCTACCCGGCATCCGTATTTGAGGCCTTGCCGAAATTACTGGAGCGGCCAGGACGGTTTTTAACCGGTTCCATCACCGCCTTTTATACGGTGCTGATTGAAAATGAGGAAGAGCCGGATGTCATTGGCGATGAAGTCCGCTCGATTCTTGACGGGCATATTTATCTCAGCAAAAAGCTGGCCGCGAAAGGACACTATCCGGCGATTGATATTATGCAGAGCATTAGTCGCGTATTTTTACAGGTAACTGACTCGGAACACCGTCAGTTAGCAAAACGCTTTCGTGAATATTTGGTACGTCAAAAAGAGATGCAGCTCTATCTGGATCTCGGCGAATATCGACGCGGCGAGAATCCGGAAAACGATGCCGCTTTTGATCGTAAAAACCAGATGGAAGCTTTTCTTCAACAAAGCATGGGCGAAAAAATCGACATGCAGGCCTGTCTGGAAGGCTTATATGGAAGCGTGGCGTAAAGGGCGAGAGTTTGTCTCCTTGCTGGAGCGCAAACAACAGATTCTGCAGGGCGATATCGTAAAAACGGAAAATCGATTAGCGAAAATAAGGCTGACAATTGCTGAGCATCAGCAGGAGTGCGCGGATATCAACCAGCAGATAAAAATGTTAACCCCTTCCGGTTTACACAGCCGTGCGGATATTTATAAGGGAATAAGACAGCAGGGGGCTTTATTGACTCACCAGCAGTTGGTTCTTCATAAAATAAATCAGCTGGAAAATGAAAAATATAATCTGGAGAACAACCTTGAGCAGCATCGCGCCGCAATGAGCCTGCTGGATAAAAAGCACTACAAACTGTCTTATTATTTGCAGCCGCTGCGCCGCGAATATATACGCCGCTGCGACAATAATGCAGAAAACGAAATTCAGGAGATTGCGGGTTATGGTAGAGAAAGTTTCTAAAGTCAGTATGAACGTTGTGATGAAGGGGGATTCAACGCCGGATGACAACGCGCTGCTGAAACATATTGCGAAAAAGAAAAAGCAGGGTGAGAGCGGCGAGAATATTTCGCTGGTCGCCATGCTACCGCTAGGTGCGCTGGTTCGGTTAACGACGCACTTAGCGCAGGGGGGGGGCCTGCAGAAAACCGAAAAGCAGGCGGCAAAAGAAGTCGTTGCCGCCCCTTTAGACCTTGCCGCCGATGCACGCCAGACGAAGAAAGGTGATGCCCTGCATCGGCAGATAGCGTTGGCCGTTGCTGGTCAGACGGCTACGCCGAACGCAGGCAAAAACGCCCTCGTCGTCCAAAAAGGCGAGGTCACCAGCTCGTTAAGCAACAGGGCTGCGGCGAGCGCATCCAGAACCGAGGGGCAATCCACCACGCCTGTCGCCGTAAATGTTGCCACAAATAAGCTCGTAGACGTAGATACAAAACGTCATCAATCCACCACGCCTGTCGCCGTGAACGTTGCCACAAATACGCTCGTAGATGCGGCTACAGAACGTCATCAATCCACCACGGCTCAGCACCCTCAGGCTGCCGCCGTAGTAAACCCGGGCATCGTCACTACATCAGCCCCTGCGGCTGAAGCGGGCCGCCAGGAAAAGCCGTTACCCATAAAGGAAGATTCTGGCGAAGCAAGACCGCTTTGGCCGGGGGCGAAGCAGTCGGATAACGTGGTGCCAAAGCAGGGCGAAACAGCGGCACAAAGCAGAAATAGTCCCGCAACGCTCCAGCAGCTGAAGACTCAGTCCGATTTGGAAAGCGGGGTGAAAGGCGGAAACAAAGGACAGACGCTCGAAGTCAACTATCAGTTTCAACGCTGGTCCGGTGACCATTCGGTCAGAATTTCGGTGCCAACCGAAGCACGCCGGGAAGGGAATGTCACTTTGCTTCCTTCCGATGCTCGTGCAGCGGATGTGCTGCTCCGTAATATGGGCCATTTGACAGATCTCAGCCCCGATCTTCTGCGCCCACAGCATGAGCGAGATGAGCAGCAGCAACAGCAGCAGCAACAGCAACAGCAACAGCAGCAGGATGAGAATCAGGAATGAGTTTGAGAGGTCATTTACGCAAGCTTGACGGCCGTCAACTGGCGCTTGAGCTGCTGCGTAACTATCACCCCGGCAGCGAGATCGCTGAGTTTAGCGCGCAGGAGCGCTATCTGCAGGTGCAGCTTGAGGATAAGCAGGGTAGCCGGGCACAGGCCTGGCTTAGCGTTGACGCCTGGCTCGGATACATGGATGTCCATCTTCCCGATATCCCCTGGTCGGAGGTTCCCCTCAACTATCTGGCGCGCTGGTTAAACCATCTCGAACTGAGCTTTTTGGTCGAGGAACAGGTGTGGAATGCGGTACAGATTGCGCTACCCGCAGACGCCCTGCCGGAAAATGCGCTTGCGATCCCCGCAGAGCCTTGCCAGCTGCTGTGCCTTGACTGGCCACAGAGCGGGGAGCACGCATTGCATGTACCGGCCATCTCCGCCAGTCAGGTGCCTTTCCAACTGAACTACGTGTTGGGGTACAGCCAACTCTCCCTTGCCCAGTTAACGAACGTAGCTGCCGGGGATTTACTGCTAATAAAACATAACTTTATCCATCTGGCGGTAGGCGATCGCCAACTTTTTAAGCTGAGTTATTACCCTAATCAGGAGGTTAGTGTGGAAGAACAGTTAGAAGAGTATGACCAGGCATACTATGAAGATGAGGTTTTGCACGACTGGACCAGTCTGCCCGTCAATATTGAATTTGTGCTGGATGGCCGGACGGTGACACTGGCGGAATTAGATGAAATAACGCCGGGCACGTCATTGGCGCTGACCCCAGGAGCGGAACAAAATATTAAAATCTACCTCAACAAAAAGCTATTTGCCCGCGGTGAGTTGGTGGCTCTGGAGAACGGATCCCTGGCGGTTGAGGTTAATCACGTGACCCCCTCTCTGCCAGTTAACAGAGTACAGCCTGATGTTGAGTAATGATATTTCTTTAATTGCGCTATTGTCGTTTTTCACCTTATTGCCTTTTATTATTGCCGGGGGGACCTGCTTTATTAAGTTCTCCATCGTGCTGGTGATGGTGCGCAATGCCCTCGGGATCCAACAGGTCCCTTCGACCTTAACCTTACATGGCGTAGCGCTTATTTTAAGCGCTTTTGTCATGATGCCGGTGTGTCAGAAAATTTCCGGATATATAGAAGAAAACCATATCGACTTCAATGACAGCAGTTCGGTAACTCAACTTATGGATCAGGGATTAGGAAGTTACCGGGCTTATCTGGTGAATTATTCCGAACATGACTTAATCCGCTTTTTTAATAAAGTACAGCAGCAAAGAGCCGGTGAGCCGGAACCTGAAGTGGAAGACTATGAATTAACGGGCCTGCCGCTCATGACCCTGATGCCAGCCTATGCGCTAAGCGAAATACAGAGCGCATTTAAAATTGCATTTTATCTTTACGTCCCGTTTGTGGTCATCGATATGGTGGTTTCCAGCATCCTACTGGCGTTGGGGATGATGATGATGAGCCCGGTGACCATTTCGATTCCTATTAAGCTCATTCTGTTCGTGTCAATGAACGGTTGGAGTTTGTTAACCAAAGGACTGATCGCCCAGTACGCCGATCTGATGACATCATGAGTAATGTATTATTTATTGGTAATTCCGCGCTACTCGTGGTGCTGAAGCTAACGGCGGTACCTATCGCCTTTGCTACCATCGTTGGTATTATCGTTGGCCTGTTTCAGACAATCATGCAAATTCAGGAACAAACGTTGCCGTTTGGGCTGAAAATGCTGGCAGTATTTGCCAGCATTTTTATGCTGATGGAGTGGTTTTCAGCCGAAATGATGAATTTCGCCACTCAGGCTTTTTATATGGCTTTTCGTTAAGACGGAAAATATATGCTGTTTGTGGCGTTCTATCTTAATTTTCAGCACAGCGTGCTGACTTTTGTCATCGTTTACGCGCGGTTGGCGATCGTCTTTTATATGCTGCCAGTACTGGGCGAACGGGTTCTGTCAAATCTGATTATTAAAAACACGATTATCTCTCTGACGATCATCGGTCTTTGGCCCTGTTTTGAAACGATATTAAATCCAGAGCAGGGTTGGCTTATTATTATAATTAAAGAATCTATTATCGGATTAATTTTATCGTTTACGTTGTGTATGCCTTTCTGGGTAGTCACCGGTCTCGGTGAAATTCTTGATAACCAACGCGGCGCGACAATCAGTGACAGTATAGACCCGGTTAACGGAGTGCAAAGCTCGATATTATCGGGTTTTCTAAACTTCGCCTTCGGTGCTATTTTTTTTGCCAGCGGAGGCATGCGGCTACTTATGGAAGTGATGGTGCAAAGCTATCAAATTCTTCCACGAGGGAGTTCCTTAGAGGGTGTTCACTGGGAACAGGCCGGACATCTGCTGGTGGTATTAATGCAAAACAGCATTCTCCTTGCTGCGCCGGTGATGTTAGTGATGATGATCGCCGAAATGTTACTCGGCGTGTTTGCGCGTTATTGCCCACAGCTCAACCCTTTTTCACTGTCTCTAACCATTAAGAGCTTTATTGCCTTCGCAGTTTTCCTTTTCTACGGCTTTAACTCGCTATCTGAGAAACCACTGCACATGTTCTCGCTTTCAGGTTTTCAGCAATTCCTTCCCTGAGGAAGTATTTCTATGGCAGAAAAAACAGAACAACCTACCAGTAAAAAGCGCAAGGACTCGTCCAAAAAAGGCCAGACGTTTAAAAGTAAGGATCTTATTACCACGGTGATACTGCTGACCGGGATCTTTTACCTGGCCTATGGCATGAGTTTCAGTGACTTCACCCATTTTTACTCCATGACCCTGCTGTACAGCACCCAGATTGGAATAAATGATTTTCTCATAGGCTTAATGCGTATTTTCTTTCTGCTTA
>Ga0157358_1001113_pt1 | contig 11677 bp, 8 predicted proteins | sample AttcapACBM2_FD_111484 | JGI IMG/M metagenome (GOLD analysis project Ga0157358, IMG submission 111484) | Fungus gardens microbial communities from leaf cutter ant in Botucatu, State of São Paulo, Brazil - Atta capiguara ACBM2 | ecosystem: Host-associated > Fungi > Mycelium > Unclassified ...
GAGCTTATGGAATGATCTTGGCTTTAGCTTATGTGCTGTGCTATCTGTTTGCTGTGTGGTTGCAACTTCAGATAAATAGAAGAAGTCTGAGATGGAAGTAAGTATGTCAAGATTGCAGAAAGTGGACTTAGCTTTTTCTTATTTTCTTATTCTCATTTTCATTTTCATTTTGATTTATTTTCATTTTTCTATTTTTAAAACATAGGGTTAGGGTTAGTGATGACATCACTCAGTCACATTAGATGATATGGTGACAGTGACAGTGACAAGTCACATGATGCATGGAAGGATATAGAAAGTTCTAGAAGAAGTGATATTATACAACATGTACACCACATGTTGACCTTATATCTTACACATGGTACTTTAGAGTAGGATGCACAGTAGCTAGCACTGACCATGTGAATAGGTATATAAGGTAGACTACTTTGTAAAAGAGCTCTCTATTGAGTTCTCTTGTGTTAACCCAATACAAGGTTCCTTTTATTGACCAGCTCTAAGGTCTTTGAGTTGTAACAAAGTACTGATGGTGTGTCACTATTGAATACTGGAGATTGAGCTCAATAAGAATTATCTTTGTTGATTATCAAACTAGTGAATTACAGTGTAACTACTAGTTTTATATACAAGGAAGAACTATAGAAGATGCTTAGAGTTTTAGTAGTATAGCCTCTATTGTCCTGAGTAGAGGTTTAAGTGGTGAGATACTGACAGGAATATGACTCTGCCATAGAAAACCAAGTCAAATAGGAGAATTACTATCATGAAAGATAGAATATCTGGATAGTTGCATCACTGCTGCAAGAACATGTTCCAAGAAAGATAGCTATTGTAGAAGATAGGCTTGTATAAGCGACATTGAAAAAGCAGTATCACTGTAGAGATATATGTTCTGGATGGGTGGACTTGATATATAACAATAGACTATGGTTTGTATATACACTATGACTTTACTCTAAAGTATATGTGCTTTCCATAAGGCTAACATGTTGTTGCCATGCTATATGATGTTATCTATTCCAGAATCTTCTACATCTTTCTTTGTGTCATATAATTGTGTGATATATGCCTATAACAGGTGACATTACCTTATACCCTTTATCTATGTCCAAAATAAAGAAAAGTAAAAATAAAAACTAAAATAAAGTAAAAGAAAAAATGGAAAATAAAAATAAAATAAAAAGTAGATTACTGGTTAGAAATCTATCTATAGTTGAATAATATGCTTTGATAGCTTAAATAAGCTTAGCTATTAATATCAGGCCAATCTTTAGAGATAATGCAGATACCTCCAACAGATGTTAGATAAAGGTCCATAGTAGTATCAGATGTCTATTGTGTCTCTGAACAACAAGACAAGAAAATGCTTTCATAAGTCTGTGATTATCTCCCTCAATCAACTTTACCTAAGATGATAGATCAGCCTAAATATGCAAGTCAGTACCTCTTATTCTCTGCTTATAATTAGCTTAAGACTCCATCTATAACTTTACATTCATAGGAATGATAAGCTAGTAGTCCAATATCATCCAAGCTTACAAAGCTGAGTTTCTATGAATTGGGCAATGAATAGTCATGTCAGAGTCAAAGATAAAAGACTTTCTATTTTCATTTCTCTCTCTTATTTTTATTTTTATTTTCCATTTTATTTTATTTTTCAGACTTAGGATTAGGGTTTAACATAATATCACATGTAAATGTCACAAAATGTCACACTTCTGTCACAATAGAATATCATAAAAGGTTCTAAAACAAGATAATATCATATAACATATTCTATACATGTTGACTTTAAGAATAATGCACAGCCCTTTAGAGTAGGCTAATGGCAGTGTAGCATTAACTAGTAGTCTAGTGTATATAAGGTAGACAATCCTGTAATTGGAACTCTATCAAGTTTTCATGTATTAACCCAATACAAGATTTATCTTTTGCTCTTATACTTGAGCTTGAGTTGTAACAAGTTAGCAAATATTCTGATAGAGTAGGGATTATATATTTGCTCTTTCTGAAACATGCCTTATTCAAAGAGAAGAGATTTGGAAAGAGCTTTATCCTGATCTTCATTAGCCATCATTAGTATTTTGTATTAAATTGTCATATAAGAGACATTAGGAAAAGAATATCTGTAGCACTTAATTCCCAGACACAATTAACAAGTCCCAAATAGTGCCTTTTTCCCAAGTCCAGTAATTTTTTCTTTTCTTTGGAAAACTATAGAGACAATAAGACATTAGCCAATGAGAACAAACATTAAAATAAGTTACATACCACTTCTATCTTGTTAGGAAATATTAGTAATACTATAAGTTCAGATCCACTCTATAAAGGCTTAGTTACACTCCTAAGCTGATTATTATCTAGACTATCTCATAATGGACTAATAACCACCTCTATTCTATCCTAATTCTTGTTATCTAGTTTGCTACAGTAGTATTATAGTTATTTAGCTAATTATAGTTGTAGATATTGATTAGTCAAGTGTACAGACTATATGCTTATACCATCCTACTATAGTATATATAGTAGTGGTATAACAGTAGAATACCTTACCTATTAGGGCAACTAGGTAGAAAAGTCTAGCACTTTAAACCTTTAGAAAATCCCAAGAGAATAGAATGAGAATTTCTAAAGGTGATGACTACTCTATATATTAACAAATCTATTCTAATGTGTTAGAATTCCAATTACATAAGCAAGAAATGATGGTATTTAAGTAAGAAAACAGATGACACTACAAAACCTTGGAAGATCACAAAGTGCTATGGAAGAGCAAGAGAGTATGGAAAAAAGAGCTGAATAGCATATCTAGACAGTTAGGAATATTGGTATGCAGCCTGAAGGGGTCTAGAGCATAGGAAAGCAGATAAGCAGATAAGTGCAAATATGGGAAAGAACTATGGAATATGAAATAGTCACAAAATACAGAAAAGGAAAGTTTTGGAAGAGTCAGTCCTCTTATATTACTCAAATATCATCTAGAGTTTCTAGATACTTACAATTCCTCAAGTAAGATTAATCTTCTTACAGCTATGCTATCATTGACATCACTCAATTTCACATTTTAAGACTCTCTCTATTTTCCACTTCTATATAGCATATTCCTGAAATTATCTTTTCTAAAGAGTATGTCTTAGATAAAGAATTCAAAATTGAGTTTTCTAAAACTGTAAATGGTAATAGAGTATAGGAAAATCATTGTGAAGAGAAAGATTGATTGACTTGTAAAGATCAAACTATTCTGCAATTAATAATAATAATAATTTTCATTCTGCTAGCTTTTATAACAGACTTTGTAACCAATGCTTACATACTATTATGCTTCTCTTGTTGCCTCTGTATATTTGTCTCTCCAACTACAATGTTGACATTTGTTTGGTCAATATACTCAAGTTGTGTAATAGTATATCTAAACATCTCTATCTTATAAATTAGTAGATCAGCAAATTAGTAAGCTCAAGTTTATATTATAGTCTATTTGTAGCAAAATATCAGCTGATCTACAACAACTCAGATGGAACTCAATGATGCCAGAACACTGGTTGTTATGATAAGAATACAAGACTTATATTGATATTGCATTTATAAAGATCTTGTCTAGAATCTTGATTTTATTTCCAAGATAAGCCTATTTTCTTATGTTCAAATTGTGTAGACTGAACATGGGACTCAATTATTGAATATATCCACAGCAACTTGCTGCAGTTGTAAAAGAAGTATTCTGATCAAGTAATAATATATAGTTAAATTCTTTAATATCTCAGTATATTCTTATTTGTTTTAGTTAATGAATTTGACTCTTTGTTATATGCCAAGTCTACCTGTTTGAAAAATACATTCCCATAATGATACTACCTCTCAATATCTAATCTACAAGCCTATCTTCTATAGTAGTCACCCTCTTCACAACAAGCTCTTACAGCAGTAATACAATAATTAGGATATCCTGTCTTCCATGACAGGGATACTCCTATTTGACTTGATCTTCCATGGCAGAGTTGTACTTCTATCTGTCAAAGTCAAAAGTAGTAGACTTAATTTATTTTTATTTTATTTTATATTTATTTTCCAGTTTTTTATTTTTAAAACTTAAGGTTAGGGTTAGGGTGACAAGATCACACTGTCACACATCAGTCACATCAGATGACATGGTCACAGTAATAGTCACAAGTCATAAGATGTATGGAAGAATGTAAAAGGTTCTGGAAGGATGATGTCATACAAATGTACAACACATGTTAATCTTAAGGTGAATACATGGCTGTTTAGGGTAGGCTAGAAGTAGTTAGCACAGACTATGAGGTTTTAGTATATATGAAAGACAATCTTGTATAGAGTCCTTTATTGAGTTCTCTTGTGTTAACCCAATATAAGATTCATTTCTCTGACTAGCTCTAAGATCTTAAGATTGTAACACTGTCAGTGTCTCAACACTAAAACCTCTGCTCAGGACAATAGGGGCTATATCACTGAAACCCTGAGTATCTCTTATAGCCAGTACTTTTATATAAGACTAGTAGTTATATTGTAATTTGCTAATCTGATAATTAATGAAGATAACTCTTATTTGAAGTTGCAACCATATAGCAAACAGATGGTATAGCACATAAGCTGAAGCCAAGGTTATTCTACAAGTCCATACATCTTCTAGTCCACTTTGTGGACTTCTACACCTAGTGTAAACCATGCCTAACACTCTTCCAAGATTTCCCATTCAAGCCCAATCTATATTAATAACTGAACCATACTTAGCAAATATTATACTGAGAAGAGAAGAGATGCATACTATTTCTATACCAGTATGTTCATATACTACTTTATATATAACATCTACTTAAGTAATAATGCTAGATAAAAATTGAAGTTTGCCAAGAAAGAATTGATGGATACTTTGAGAAAATTAAGAGATGTTAAAACTCTAATAACTGCATGCTAAGAATATATGATCACCAATGCAAAAATAAAAGCTAGTATAAATAAGTGTTTATAGTGATATAGCAAGCTGATAAATACCAAAAACAATGTAAATTAGCTATGCTATAAACTTGTATTAGAACATGATAAGATTACTGAAATAAGAGTTTTTATAGCATAGAGGCTTTTTTCAGGTAAGTCATGTTGTGTTTGAGAGATCAAATAATAATCTGAGAACTTATCTAGTTAATTTATGAGACAACAGTTAGAAACCTTATTAGTTAATTTACAACAAAGATACTCACACTCCTGTGCTTATAATCTGTCCAATGATCAAGTCTATCTCATTTGTCAATTTTCTAAAGGGCTCACCAATTTGTTAGTTGTTTTATCTGATTTGTCCAAGTATTAATCTAATGTGGAAGTATTAGTTAAAATGAAATAACCTTTTAAATTCACTATGAGTATGGTAATAAAGATAATCTAAGCTTGTAGCAATAAGAATATAAATTGTTATTGACAAGATATTGATTGTGATAGTTAATAGCTGAAATTGAAGTTCAGCTTAAGCAATAATATATCATATACTATTTGACATCTGCTGTTATAACTTAAGATTTATAGAGTGAAGTCAAAAGCAGAACCTTGTATTAGAGTTAACATAAGAGAACTCAATAGAGTTCTAAATATAATCTGTCTATCTTATATATGCTAGGCTAATGGTACATACTACACTAAATCTAACCTATCCTAAAGAGTATGTATTTGTCTTAAGATAAACATGTATAATACATGTTATATAATATTATTTTTCTAGAACCTTCTACAATGTTATTTGTAACTGTGATTTGTAACTGTGTCATGTGATTTTTAACAGTCATGTGTGACATTATACTAAAATCTAACCTTAAGTTTAAAATAAAAAGAAATAGAAAATAAAATAAAATTGAAATAAAATGAAAAAGTTAAGTCTATCACCTTTAACTTTGACATCTGCACTCTTTCCACCCTTTTTTAGTACAGATCACACTTCATTCCAATTAATCTAAGGACTAAATCCTACATTCCTCATCAATTTCATAGAGTTCCAAACAACAACTCTTATAGTGCCTAATAACCTAGAGTATATGTAGCAGCAGAGTATTATTATATTATTACTTCCATATTTAAGAATGTTAGCTACTATGTACTGTTTCTTAGTCTAATAATCAACTTGAACTTGTATTATACTTATCTTAAGCTCTTTGGAGCTTCCATCATCCAAAATCATAACTATATAACAAATATGCTAGGTATAATGTTATCTATTGAATGTTATGGTACACTTGGACACTAATATTTTTCTTTTCTTTTATCTATTTTTCTTGATTTAATATTTCTTTTCTTTTGATTTTTCTTTTCTTTTGATTTTCTTTGATAATGAAGAGGCATGTGACTGTAGTCACATGACACATCATATGATATGAGATCATAGACCTAGACTTAGTGATAATTGGTTAGAAGAGGCTAGAAGAATGATGTTAGAGCATATATATATAATATAATATTCTTATAGAAGACATGAGTTTGATGTATGGTGGAAGCATGGACTATACATGGACATTAAGGTAGGGCTATTTATTATTAGCATGGTCTATCTATCTATTGTATAAATAGGATAGCAATACATCAGAGACTCCTTGTTGAGTTCTCTTATGATCTCTACTTAATACTTGCCTTGAGATTTATTACTTGTATTACTATTAGTCTTTTGACCAGTGGTTGCCACAACATTGAAGCCAATATTGACTATCTGTGTAGCACCACTTCCAGTCCCTCTTGTTACTCATATTACTAAGTCAACCCTTCCATTTCCATTTTTTGTACTACATTCATAGATAACCTTAACAAGTATGAATTGTCTCTAATATAACATTACATTATGTTGGAGAGCACTTATAGAAATTTTGAGCAATTGTTCATAAGTGTCAAATTACATACTGTGATCTGAATTAATTATTGGCCTCAACATATAAAATAACAAGCCAAGCTATAAAATAAACTTAGTAGCTATTGTTCTTTTGAAGAATGAAACTCTAATCTGTTCTACACCTAGTATAGCAAAAAATGGAGAATAAAATCAGCCCTGTAATCTGTCATAAACTGACTCCATTCACTAAATCTCCATACTCAATTAGCATAAAATTAACAAATAATCAACTATGGGAACTGGTGGTAGCAAAAAAAATTTACAAAAATTTGTACAAATACATGATTTAGTCTCTGTAGATTGTTGCAATATCATTAATGAGAGCATTGAACATGTATAGTACAGAACCACTTGACTATCATATGATTGAAAGATATATAGTAAAGAAAGTTTCTGTTATATTCCAATCTGGTCATATCCACCTCAACCCATAGATAACATCTCCTTATCTATCCCATACTTCCTATCTTATTCTGGTACAGATAACAACCTCTATACTATCTTAGGGTAACTTACTTAGTAGTTTCTATTCCTAGATAACTATCTTAGGTAGTATACTTAGTATATAAGTTAGTAGTTACACTGTAAAGTCTTATTCTAAAAATCAACTAAAACTATCACTATCTTCTAGTATTAGCAATGACACACCTCCCATTTTCTAGTAGACTTGTCTGCTAGAACATCTTCAGTACCTCTTTTAAAATATGTAACCAGTGCAATTAGTGGAGGTGTAGTATGTAAGCTAAAACTAAAGGTTGTTCCAACTCCTACATTTTATATACTTGGATGATACAAGTAGCTAATTTTGACTTCCAAGAGCTTAATGAGATGTAAACTATATCTAACAGTTTTTATCTACACCTTTCAATCAACCAATTACAAAGAAAGAAGCAGACCAATTACTGACTACAATAGATGTCAGAGTTGATGAACAATGGACTTGGTTTTATTTATTCTCTTTCCCTTTTATTTTTCTTTTCTGTTTTTTCCTTTTGTCTTATTTTTTTTGGTTTTCATTTTACTTTTCTTTATTTTGGACTTAGGCAAAGGATGTGATGTGATGTTTAGTATGACAGAAGTGTGACACATGTCACAGTCACAGTTCCTACCATCATGTGACATAGAGAAGGACATAGAAGGTTCTGGAACAAATAACATTATACAGCATGGCAAAGATAAAAGGAAGAAAAAGAAAAAGAAAAAAAATATAAGAAAAGAGAAGACAAAGAAAAGACAAATAAAAATCACAAGAAGAGATAGATAATAGAAGTGAAGAGAGTTATAGAAGAATGGGAAATTTGGGATAAAAAGAGAAAGTAGCGAAGTTGGAGGAAGAAGCTAGAAAACTGGTTCTTTCAAGATTCCACAAGTGAATCTATATCTTCAGAAAGAAAGCAAGTGAGAGAATGTCAATGAGAAAGATGTGAGATCATATAGTAGATATAAAAGAAGAGTTTGTAGTAAGGAAGAGGAAAGTATATTCAATGTTTAGAGAGAAAAGAGAGGAGGTACACAAGTTTGTAAAATAACAACTGAGAAAATAGTATATCAGAACCTCAAAATCACCTCAAACAGCACCAGTGTTCTTTGTAGGAAAGAAGAACAGCAGAAAGTGTATAGATATTTAAACAAATAAACAGTTTAGAATAATCACCCTTTGTTTTTAATTTCAAATATTGCAAAGAACATTGGTACCAAGGAAGTATTAAATTTAGGATGGGATTATAATAATGTTTGAATAAAGGAGAAAGATGAGTGGAAGGCAGCATTCACAGCTTTAGAAGAATTGTTTGAAGCAACAGTAATGTTTTTTGGTCTTACTAACTTATATGCAATGTTCCAAATAATGATGAATGAGATCTTACAAGACTTAATCAACACTGGAGAAGTAGCAAGTTTTATTAATGATGTAATAGTAAAAACAGCTAAGGAGGAAGGACATAATGAAGTAGTAGAGAAAGAAAATAATTAGTAGAGAATGATTTGTATGTGAAACTAGAGAAGTACAAGTGGAAGGTGAGAGAAGTAAGGTTCTTGGGAGTAGTAATTGGGCCAGAAGAAATAAAAATTGAGCAGAAAAAGATAAAGACAGTATTGGACTGGCCAACTCCCCAAGGAGTCAAGGATATACAGAAGTTCATAAGACTTGCCAACTAATATAGGCAGTTTGTCAAAGATTTTGCATTCATAGCTAGGCCATTATATGATCTGGTAAAAAGAGAGAAAAAGTGGAAATGGAAATTAAAGCAGAAGAAGTCATTTTTAAGGTTTCAAAGAAATGGTTCACCACAGAACCCATCCTAGTGGCACCAGATCTGAATAAGAAGATAAGGATGAGGATAAACATATTAGATTATGCTATGGAGAGTGTTTTATCAATGGTGTGTAGTAATAAACAATGAAAACCAGTAGTATACTTGTTAAAATCTCTTAATGAAATAGAGAAAAATTACTAAAATCCACAACAAGGAAATATTAGTGGTAATTAGAGGACTAGAAAATTGGGGGTATTTACTAAAAAAAGCTAAATTCAAGTTTGAAGTTTAGACAGACCATAAAACTTGGAGTATTTTATGAAAGCACAGAAATTGAACAAAAGACAAGCAAGATGGGTATTGTATTTGTCAAGACTTGATTTCACTTTGAAACATGTACTAGAAACAAAGATGGGAAAAGCAGATGGATTGAGCAAGAGGCTAGATTGAAAAGTAGGAACATAAAATGATAATAAAAATTAGAAATTCATAAAAAAGAAATGGGTTTGAAGCTTAATAGAAGCAGTAGTAGAAGAACTAGAAGTAGATATAATATAGAAATAAAAACAGTTAGAGGAAAAGATGAGAAAGTAGTTAAAGTAGTAGAGAAAATGAAGAAAGCTAGAGTAAAAGCATTGAGAGGAGATAAGTGGCAGATAAAAAGAAAACTAGTGCTAAAGGAAGAGAATGTTTATATATCTGTTATAGCCCAAACTCCAAGCTATGTTCATTTTTATTTTAACATTAAAACTCTGCCGGTGTTTTGGTCTTTTATAATAGACTTATTTTTATCAAAAGCTCTGTGGTCATTTGGCTTTATTCTTAGACTTTTATATAAAGTTTCCTATTTCTCCTATCCAACATAAACTCCTTTTAGTGTTTCATATTTGCTCAGAGATCCATTTGATTATTTCTCTAGTTACTTTATATATTTAAGGCTAGTAGTTACTCTGTAGCTAGTCTGATAATTGACTAAATTTGACACCAAACTGCAACATACTTACTCCTCTTCTTATAACTTCTAATTTCTCTTTCTAAGATCTTTCTCTGAAATTGTGATCTTACAGCTTGTAGAAGGCATAACACATAAGTTGAGGCCAAAGTCATTCTGGAAAGTCTATATCTCCATTGAACCTTGATAAGTTCTCATACTTGTCAAACTCCACATCTCCTTTGGACTTTGTCCCTCAAGTGTAGACCATGCTTACCAGTACTAAAGGATGAGGAGTTAAGAGTCAAAATTATCCAGTTATATTATGATGTGTCAGTAGCTGTACATGAAGAGTGATGGAAGATGACAGAGTTAGTAACAAGGTATTATTGGTGGCTAGGAATAACAAAAGATATAGAGTAATATGAAGTACAAGAGAAGCTGTGAACATACTTGACAGTAAACTTGAACACTAAGTTGCTATTAATAATGAGAAAAGATATGATACTAGTTGTGTGCAATAGATTGTCAAAAATAGCACATTTTGTAGCAACAACAGAAGGAACATTAGTAGAGAGGTTGGCAAGGTTGTTTATAGATAATGTATAAAAGTTGCATGAATTACAAGAGAGCATTATTTCAGATAGGGAACTACAGTTTGCAGCAGAGTTAACAAAAGAGTTAAACAGTATGTTGGGGATTGAAATGAGATTGTCAACAGCATTCCATATACAAAAAGACAGGCAAACTGAGTGCATGAACCAGAAATTGGAATAATAATTATGGTTTTTTGTGGATTACAGGCAGAAGAAATAGCTGGAGTGGCTGGCATCAGCAGAGTTTGCAGTAAGTAGCAAGACTCATTCAGCAACAAAGATATTGCTATTCATGGCAAATGAATGAGAGAGAATTAAGGATAGAAGCAGACATCAAGAGAAAAGAGAAGATGGAGAAGACAACAGAATTTGTAGAAAAGATGAAAAGAATCCAGGAGAAAGCAGGAGTAGTACTAAAAAGAGTACAAGAGGAAATAAAGAGGTAGATGTTGTAGCAACCACTCGCTAGAACGGCACTTGTGATATGCTGACTTCAGCAAAGCTCTCAGTAGGCTATCTAGTAGTGGGGATTACAAGAGAACTTGACAAGGAGCCCTCACTGCATTGCTCCTTTATTTATATAAATTACATGTGGTCTGTGCTACAACAATATTAATCTGCCCTTATGTCCATGCATCGTCCTCATGTCCTATTACTCATCCACATGTGTTTTCCTTAAGGCCACCATACTTCCTACATGTGCTCTGATGTCATACTCTTAATCTCTGCTGTACATGTGCACACCATGTGTACACCATGAGGAACCCTTGTTCCTTGATGTCATCTCTAACCCTAACTCTAATCTAGACTTCTCTCGATCCTTTTAGACCCTAAGTCCTTCTAGACTGCTCTAGACTATTCCAGCTTCTATCACATGACTTCCAGGTCATGTGCTCTTCCTCTGTTGTAGACTAATAATTAATTACTTATCTATGTCCAGCTAACCCTAACCCTAGCCAAAGTCTGTCTACACTTTCATCTTATAACAGTAGATAAATAGTGGGAGAAAAGA
>Ga0157358_1001114_pt1 | contig 11677 bp, 10 predicted proteins | sample AttcapACBM2_FD_111484 | JGI IMG/M metagenome (GOLD analysis project Ga0157358, IMG submission 111484) | Fungus gardens microbial communities from leaf cutter ant in Botucatu, State of São Paulo, Brazil - Atta capiguara ACBM2 | ecosystem: Host-associated > Fungi > Mycelium > Unclassified ...
AACAGTTCGCGATACATCGCCTGTTCTGCGGTTTCACCGGGATTGATGCCTCCCTGAGGAAATTGCCAGGAGTGCTGTCCAAAGCGCCTGGCCCATAACACTTGTCCCTGCCGGTTACAGATTACGATACCAACATTCGGGCGGTAGCCATCATCATCGATCACCGGACTACCTCAAAGCAAAATTTGAATAAGCTGATTGTTTCACACTCCTTACAGGCGGTAAACCACTGGATTCATGGGGGGTTGCGCCGTCTTTGTCGGGATAACTCACAGAAAATGGTAAAGTTATGAACAGTAATCAGAAAAATGGTCGATCTTATTCACCTTTTCTGTGGATAGCTTTGTGCAGAACACGGGAGTTAACTGAATAACCTTTTCAGCGCACTCTGAACCGCTGAAATGAGACCGCATTTTATACCGTTGATTTAAAACATAATAACTTTAATTTCGCCACGTTAATGCGTTTCCTGGCAGGCGGATAAATTCACGCCCGCTGACAATCGGTTAAAATATCACCACACCGCTTTTTATCCACAGAGAATCGCTCAGGGTTAGGCCAGAGCGACGAAATTATGGTCAGATCGTGAAAAGTCAAGGCTGTAAATGGAACCAGTACCGCATCGGGAAGGGGGTTATCCCATTTTTCTGTGGATAACCAGGCTGGAGATCCTGTTCATTGTTGCGGGTAAGCCGGGATAACCCTGGCAGCCTGAGGGTGACATCCTGCAGATCCACTAAAAAAAGCACGATCTATCATGTTATTATCGAAGCCCGATAGGGTTTATTTCAGCCGCACAGGTTACCCTCTTTTTATTGTTCAAATTTTAACCAGCAAGAGTTATCAACATGAGTCACCCGCCAGGCCCGCCTGAAAATGAAGCCAGCCTGCTGGCCCGGGCGCAGGAGTTAGCCGGATTAACACTGGAAACGCTGGCCGCTCGCGCCGGGCTGCCTATGCCTGCCGATCTTAAACGCGATAAAGGCTGGGTCGGGATGCTGCTGGAGTGGCATCTGGGCGCCAGCGCAGGCAGCAAAGCGGAGCAGGACTTTGCCCATCTGGGTATCGAACTGAAAACTATTCCGATTGATGCACAGGGCAAACCGCTGGAAACCACCTTTGTCTGCGTCGCCCCCCTGACCGGTAACAGCGGCGTGACCTGGTCGAACAGCCACGTGCGGCACAAGCTGGCGCGGGTGTTATGGATCCCGGTGGAAGGCGAGCGTGAGATTCCACTGCGGCATCGCCGTGTCGGCGCGCCGCTGTTGTGGAGCCCGGATGCAGAGGAGGAGGAGATGCTGCGTCAGGACTGGGAGGAGCTGATGGATATGATCGTGCTGGGTCGCGTTGAGCAGATCACCGCCCGGCATGGCGCCTGGCTGCAGATTCGACCCAAGGCCGCCAACAGTAAAGCGCTGACGGAGGGCATTGGCGATCAGGGCCAGCCGATCATGACCCTGCCGCGCGGTTTCTATCTGAAGAAAAGTTTCACCGGCCCCCTGCTGGCGCGTCATTTTCTCCTCTGAACTCCCCCGCCCTGGCGGAAATGTCGCAATTTTGTGGGTGATCGGTGCAGCCATTGCGTATAATCGCCGTTTACTTTTCGTTTAGGATTGAATGTCGGTATGTTTGAGTGGATTTCCGATCCCAACGCCTGGCTGGCGCTGGGCACCCTGACCATCCTTGAGGTGGTGCTGGGTATTGATAACATCATTTTCCTGTCACTGGTGGTCGCGAAACTGCCTAAACACCAGCAGGCCAGCGCCCGTCGCATTGGCCTGATGGGCGCAATGCTGATGCGTCTGGCCTTACTGGCCTCAATCGCGTGGGTTGCCCGTCTGACTAATCCGCTGTTTACGCTGCTGGATCACCCCTTCTCGGCACGCGATCTGATCCTGCTGTTCGGTGGCCTTTTCCTGCTGTGGAAATCGAGCATGGAGATCCATGAAACGATTGAAGGCGGCGAAGGGGAACACAATACCCGCGTTCACTCCTTCCTCGGCGCGATTGTGCAGATCATGATGCTCGACATTATTTTCAGCCTGGACTCCGTTATCACCGCCATCGGCCTCTCCGATCATCTCTTCATTATGATGGCGGCAGTCGTGATCGCGGTGCTGCTGATGATGTTCGCGGCGCGGGTTATCGGTGAATTTGTCGATCGCCATCCGTCAGTGAAAATGCTGGCCCTCTCTTTCCTGATTCTGGTCGGTTTTACCCTGATTCTGGAGAGTTTTGCGGTCCACGTACCAAAAGGTTACATCTATTTCGCCATGTTCTTCTCAATGGCGGTTGAGTGCCTTAACCTGATGCGCAGTAAGAAAAAGCCCGCCTGATAAAGTCAAGGGCGAGCCTGCTCGCCCGGATATTTTCAGAATTCTGCGATTAATCCTGCCGGCAAAACCATTTATTACTACACTTTTTGCACTTGACGATTTGTGAGGGGAAGGCGTGATGAAAGGGCTGGCAGGATTAGCAGCGGTAGTGATAACCGCAGCGTTATTAAGCGGATGCAGTTCAGATTATGTGATGGCGACCAAAGATGGCCGCATGATTATGACCGAAGGCAAGCCGAGCATTGATAAAGAGACCGGCCTGGTGGAATACACCGATCAGTCAGGTCACGCAGTGCAGATTAACAGCGATGAGGTTTCAACGATCATTGAACGTTAAGTGCCTGATTTAATCATCTGCCACCCATTCTGCGCTGGCAGATGATTTCCCCGATTTTTCCCCCTTCCTTCCCCGCCATGGCTCGCGCTATAGTCCCTCAGGACACAACATTCCATTCGCTCTATTCCCGATAAAGAAAAGGAAGCTGGCAATGCACTATCATCGTATTCCCCACAGCACGCTGGAAGTGAGTCAGCTGGGGTTGGGCACCATGACGTTCGGCGAACAGAACAGTGAAGCTGACGCGCATGCTCAACTGGATTTGGCTATCCGTTCCGGCATCAACTTTATTGATACTGCCGAGATGTATCCGGTGCCACCGCGCCCGGAAACCCAGGGTCTGACCGAACAATATATTGGCAGCTGGCTGAAACAGCGCGGCAGCCGCGACAAAATCATTCTGGCCAGTAAAGTCGCCGGCCCTTCCCGTGGCAACGACGCCTCAATCCGTCCGGACATGGCGCTGGATCGCAAAAACATCCGTGCCGCCCTCGACGCCAGCCTGAAACGTCTGAACACCGACTATCTGGATCTCTACCAGCTGCACTGGCCGCAGCGCCAGACTAACTTTTTTGGCAAGCTCGGCTATCAGTACAGCGAAACCACCGCGCAGGTAACCCTGCTGGAGACGCTGGAGGCACTGACCGAACAGGTGCGGGCAGGAAAGATTCGCTATATCGGGGTCTCGAACGAAACGGCGTGGGGGGTGATGCGCTATCTGCAACTGGCGGAGAAGCATGAGCTGCCGCGCATCGTCAGCATTCAGAACCCCTACAGTCTGCTGAACCGCAGTTTTGAAGTGGGTCTGGCCGAAATCAGCCAGCATGAGGGCGTTGAACTGCTCGCCTATTCGAGCCTGGCGTTTGGTACGCTGAGCGGTAAATATCTGAATGGCGCGCAGCCTGCGGGCGCACGCAACACCCTGTTCAGCCGCTTCACCCGCTACAGCGGTGAGCAGTCACAGCAGGCGATTGCTGAGTATGTGGCGCTGGCCCGACAGCATCAGATTGACCCGTCGCAGATGGCCCTCGCCTATGTGCGTCAGCAGCCATTTGTCGCCAGCACGCTGCTGGGTGCCACCACCCTTGAACAGCTGCAGACGAATATCGACAGCTTCAATCTGACCCTGAATGCCGAGATTCTGGAAGGGATTGAGGCGATTCACCGTCGTTTTACCTACCCGGCTCCCTGAGTGCGACTGCCAGCTGCCGCAGAGGCGGCTGGCTTCTCTCACAGCGCGCGGCAGTAGAGCGAGACAGGCTTGTCAGGATACTCCAGCGCCTCCCCCGCCGCCTGCCAGCCAAACCGTTCGTAATACCCTCTGAACGCCGACCAGAGCCACAAGCGTGGAAAGCCCCGCGCCTTTGCATAGCCGATAACGTGCTGCTGCAGCGCCTCGCTGACTCCTCTGCCGCGCGCCGATTCATCCACATAGAGCGCCGCCAGCCAGGGGAAGAGATCCTGACGACTGATCAGATCGCAGCGCCAGAATCCCACTGTACCGATCGCCCTGCCCGCTTCCACGGCCACAAAGGTGACGGGAAACTCTGCCCCTGCCAGGCTGCTGTTAACTACGCTCGCAAAGAACGCCCGGCTGCTGGCCTCACCGAATGCCCGCCACTGCCAGTCAGTAACCTGATCGGCAAAGTGGGGCGCGTCGCTGAGCAAGACAATCTCCATCTCCCGCTCTCCTCTGAAAAACGCTGACGCGGTAAGCCCGCGTACAGGCCGTCCGGTCCTACTGTATCGCTTATTCGCCAATCTCCAGTGCCAGCAACGACTGAATGGTCTGCGCACGGCGGATTTCGCGCGGCTGGCCCTGTTCAAACAGCACTTCCGGGATTAACGGACGGCTGTTGTAGTTTGAGGACATCGAGGCACCATAAGCGCCCGTGTCGTGAAACACAAGGTAGTCGCCGACGCTGGCCGCCGGGATCGCACGCGGTTCTACCATACCGCCTTCCAGCTGGGTAAAGACATCGCCCGATTCACACAGCGGCCCCGCGACGACCGTGTCGATCGTCTGCTGCTCATTAATCGCGCGATCATCACCCGCCATCAGCGAGATGTGGTGATAGCTGCCATACATGGAAGGACGCATCAGGTCACTGAAACCGGCATCGACCAGCACAAAGTGACGGCTGCCCATCGACTTGACCGCCCTCACCTGAGAGACCAGCACACCTGACTCAGCCACCAGGAAACGGCCCGGTTCAATCTCCAGCTTGACCGCGTGCCCCAGATGCTGAGCAATCCGCTGCCGGGCCGCATCCCAAAGGCCGAAATAGTGATCGGTGTCGATCGCCTCTTCGCCAAAGCGATAAGGGATAGAGAGGCCGCCGCCCGCAGAGATTGCCGTCAAATCCTGACCGGACGCCATAACCAGTCCGACCATCGCATCGCAGACCTGCTGCAGGTGCGCATAATCGACGCCCGACCCGATATGCATATGGATGCCCACCAGCTGCAGGCCGTGCTGCTCAATGGCGGCCAGCGCCGCGGCTAAATCACCGTGCCAGATACCGTGCTTGCTGTTTTCGCCGCCGGTATTGGTTTTCTGGCTGTGACCATGACCAAAGCCAGGATTGACCCGCAGCCACACTGCGTGACCGGGTGACACTGCGCCAAGCTGATGCAGCATATCGATTGAACCCGCGTTCACCGGAACCTTCAGCGCCGCAACCCGATCCAGCGTCGGCTGGTCAAACAGATCGGCGGTAAAAACAATCTCATCGCCACCCGGCTGGTAGCCTGCCGCCAGCGCACGTTCGATTTCACCCAGCGAAACCGAATCCACTTTGACCCCCGCCGCCCGCATCAGGCGCAGGATATGAATATTTGAGCAGGCTTTCTGCGCAAAACGTATGACGTCAAACGCCTGCAGCTGCGCAATGCGCGCCTGAATAATCTGCGCGTCATAGGCCCAGAAAGGCCCGGCGTAACGGCGGGCCAGCGGCAGCAGATGAGCGGCGTTGAGGGCGGTTTCGGTATTCTGTAAGGAACGTGGCATGACAATTCTCCTGTGGCGATAGTTCCATTAAGCCAGAATCATGCCATAGCGAAAAATATCTGTTTTAATAGCATCTATGCAGAATGGATATAGGGTGGCGACATGGCGAACATCAACTGGCGGCATATTGAAATTTTTCATGCGGTGATGACCAGTGGCAATCTGACTCAGGCCGCCACGCTGCTGCACACCTCTCAGCCGACGGTGAGCCGGGAGCTGGCGCGGCTGGAGCAGCAGCTGGGACTACAGCTGTTTGAACGGGTACGCGGCCGGCTGCAGCCGACGGTGCAGGGATTGCGCCTGTTTGAAGAGGTGCAGCGCTCCTGGTACGGTCTGGATCGCATCCGGGAAGCCGCAGAGGGACTTCGCCAGTTTCGTCAGGGCGAGCTGTCGATTGCCTGCCTGCCGGTTTTTTCTCAGTCGCTGCTGCCGCCGCTGTGCCAGCCCTTTTTAGCACGTTACCCCGACGTGAGCCTCAATGTGATCCCGCAGGAGTCGCCGCTGCTGGAGGAGTGGCTCTCAGCACAGCGCTACGATATCGGTTTAACCGAAACCCAGCACGCCCCGGCCGGTACCGATCGTCTCGCCCTGCTGACCTGTGATGAAGTGTGCGTTCTGCCACAGCACCATCCCCTGAGTCAGCGTGCCGTGCTGACGCCGCATGATTTCGCTGGCGAGCGGTATGTCAGCCTCTCGCGCAGCGACAGCTATCGTCAGCTGCTGGATGCGCTGTTTCAGGAGCAGGGGGTTGAACGGCGGCTGGTGATAGAGACGCACAGCGCAGCCTCAGTGTGCGCTATGGTCAGGGCGGGTACAGGCATTTCGATTGTTAATCCGCTGACGGCGCTGGATTACGCCGACAGCGGATTGGTAATGCGTAAGTTCAGCGTGGCAGTGCCGTTTACCGTCAGCCTGGTCAGACCGAGGCACCGACCCGCCTCAGCGCTGGTCGATGCCTTTGTCAGCCATCTGCAGGAGCAGGTGACCGCCTTTCCGGCACGTATCGCCGCCCGCCTGGCTTAGGCGCGGACGCTGGCAGCCGAACGGCCTGGTTTGCGGAAGGTCATCAGGCAGACCAGCAGGCCAATGAGCGCCAGCGCAGCCGCCGCGACCGGCACCGCCGTCAGGCCATAACCGCGACCGATAACCGCACCGCCGACCCAGGCACCCAGCGCATTGCCCACGTTAAAGGCCGCAATGTTCAGGGTGGAGACCAGATTAGGAGCCTCTTTACCGTGACGGACCACGTTGATCTGCAGGCCCGGTACCGTGGCGAAGGTGGCCATCGCCCAGAGGAACAGGGTGATCTCCGCCAGCCACAGCGCGTGGCTGGTCCAGCTGAAGAGCAGAGAGAAGATGGCGATCAGCGAAAAACTGAGGATCAGGCTGAATGAGACTTTCCAGTCCGCCAGTTTGCCGCCAAGGATATTCCCCACCGTCAGGCCCGCACCAATCAGGAACAGCGTCCAGCTGACGCCGCGGTCGCTGATCCCGGTGATCTCTAACAGCAGAGGCGCGATGTAGCTGAACAGCGCAAACATCGCCGCCGCGAAGCAGACCGTCATCAGCAGAGAGAGCCACAGTTTTCCGTTAGCCAGCGCGCCAATTTCACTCGCCAGATGAACCGGCTTCTCCTGTTTGTTTGTCGGCAGGCTGACAATCAGGGCGATAAAGGCCAGCACACCGATGACCGCCACGCCCCAGAACGTAGCCCGCCAGCCAAACATCTGACCGAAGCTGGTGCCCAGCGGCACGCCCAGCACGTTAGCCAGGGTCAGTCCGGTAAACATCAGGGCGACAGCGGAGGCCTGACGTCCGGCTGGCACCAGACTGGCGGCGACGACCGCACCGATACCGAAGAAGGCCCCGTGACAGAGCGCGGTGACGATACGTGCCAGCATCAGCAGGTTGTAGTTGTACGCCAGCGCGCAGAGCAGGTTGCCGACAATAAAGATCACCATCAGCAGAATCAGCGTTTTTTTACGCGGCAGTCTGGCGGTGAGCAGCGCCATAATCGGCGCACCGATCGCCACGCCCAGCGCATAGCCGCTGATCAGCCAGCCCGCCGACGGAATAGAAACCTGAAGGTCGCGCGCCACGTCAGGCAGCAATCCCATGATGACAAATTCGGTGGTTCCGATGGCGAACGCACTCAACGCCAGCGCCAGTAATGCAACAGGCATAACACTCTCCCAGTCTTATTTGCAGGTGAACCACGCGAACACGCAGCCCCTCGACGCTTATTAAAATTTGATCTGCGTCACAGTGAGTATTACAGCACAGCCCGGATAAGCGACATAGCCTGCGAAGCGCAAAGGATTATTGCCGTTGCCGCAATAATCCTCGCCTCCTGATGCTCTCTCTCGCTATCTGAGGGGCAGCGGCTGCCCTGTCTGCATCGCGTCAGGTTGCCATTTCCCGTTAACCGGTTACCTTTTTTATATGTGATTCATTAATTATTCCGCAACGTTGCCGATATATCCCTAATCAATTGCCAGGTGTAGTTATCAACTTCTGACGCAGGGAGAGAGAATGCAACGACTCATAGCCTTGATGGTCTTTGCTCTGACCGGCTGCTCGGTTGGTCATTATGAGTACAGTAAAGAAGCTGAAAAGCGGGTTGATATGACCGTGACCGGCATTCCGACCATACTGGGTATCGGCACGCTCGGCACCACCATCCCGCTGACGCCGGAGTACAGCCTGACCGCTGCCCATGTGGCGAAGTTTTCGCTTTATCGGGTCAAAGCCTGGCATCCGCAATGCGACCTGGCGGTGGTCTACCACAAAAACAGCGAAGCAAACCTGCCTCCCAGCTTCCGCAACAGCCATATCGGCGACAAGGTGAACCTCTACGGCTACAGCTTTATTTCGGCGATGCCGGTCAGTTCCAGCGGGCAGAACCTCATCAATACCACGCTGGCGAACAGCTGGAACAAGCCAGACTGCGTCGTGGTAGCGGCGAATGCGGGAGTGGTAAAAGGCATGTCAGGCGGTGCGGTTTATAACGCCTCTGACGATACGCTGGCGGGGGTGATTGTGGGCTACAGCAATAACATTGATGACAATGTCACCGGTAAGACGCTCTACAAGAACGTTGCGCTCTATGTGCCCTATTCCCGCTTTCAGACCTGGCTGGATCAGGCGATTAAATCCTGATATCTGCTGAACTTACTGACAACAGCTGGCCCGTTTCGCTATAAGACGGTGCCGGCTCAGGGAGCAGGGTCAGATCGGAAAGACGCAAAAGCCGTCATCCCTGACCGCTCGGCCCGCGCCCTCCCTGGCGCGAGACGCTTTTCTCTTCTGACCCTGCTCCCTGCGCGCTGAGTTTATCTGTTGCTGTCAGACACACGCTGATTCGGCGTTGGCAGCATAAAAAAAAGGCCGGGATTTCCCGGCCTTTTCTGTTAACAGTCAAACTTACTTGCTGCCTGGACGCAGTGCCGGGAACAGGATGACGTCACGGATGGTGTGGCTGTTGGTAAACAGCATCACCATACGGTCGATACCGATACCCAGACCGGCGGTTGGCGGCAGACCATGTTCCAGTGCGGTAACGTAGTCTTCGTCATAGAACATCGCTTCGTCGTCACCGGCATCTTTGGCATTTACCTGCTGCAGGAAACGCTCAGCCTGATCTTCCGCATCGTTCAGCTCCGAGAAGCCGTTACCGATTTCACGACCGCCAATGAAGAACTCAAAGCGATCCGTGATTTCCGGGTTCTCGTCGTTACGACGGGCCAGCGGCGACACTTCTGCCGGGTATTCGGTGATGAAGGTTGGCTGAATCAGATTCGCCTCTGCCGTCTCTTCGAAAATCTCCGTTACGACACGGCCCAGACCCCAGCTCTTCTCAACTTTGATGTGCAGTGATTGCGCAATCGCCACCGCTTTATCAAAGTCTTCCAGATCGGCCAGATCGGTTTCAGGACGATACTTTTTGATCGCTTCGCGCATGGTCAGTTTTTCAAACGGCTTACCGAAATCAAACTCCTGCTCACCGTAAGGCACCACCGTGCTGCCCAGCACATCCTGCGCCAGCGTGCGGAACAGGCTCTCGGTCAGCTCGATCAGATCTTTGTAATCCGCGTAGGCCATATAGAGTTCCATCATGGTGAACTCTGGGTTATGACGTGGCGAAATCCCTTCGTTACGGAAGTTACGGTTGATCTCGAACACGCGATCGAATCCACCCACCACCAGACGCTTCAGGTAAAGCTCCGGGGCAATACGCAGATACATGTCGATATCCAGCGCATTGTGATGGGTGATGAAAGGACGCGCAGACGCGCCGCCCGGGATCACCTGCATCATCGGCGTTTCCACTTCCATAAAGTCGCGGCTCACCATGAACTGACGAATGCCGGCCATGATCTGCGAACGAATGCGGAAGGTATTGCGCGACTCATCGTTGGCGATGAGGTCGAGATAGCGCTGACGGTAGCGGGTTTCCTGGTCGGCCAGGCCGTGGAACTTGTCCGGCAACGGACGCAGGGCTTTGGTCAGCAGGCGCAGTTCAGAACAGTGAATCGACAGTTCGCCGGTTTTGGTTTTAAACAGCTTGCCGCGCGCGCCGAGGATATCGCCGAGATCCCACTTTTTGAACTGCTCGTTGTAGATCCCTTCCGCCAGGTCATCACGCGAAACGTACAGCTGAATGCGGCCACCCACATCCTGCAGGGTCACGAAAGAGGCTTTACCCATGATGCGACGGGTCATCATACGACCCGCAACACTCACTTCGATGCCGAGATCTTCAAGCTCTTCGTTGCTCTTCTCGCCATAGCTGGCGTGCAGCTGGTCAGAGAGGCTGTCACGACGGAAATCGTTAGGAAACGCCACGCCATTAGCACGCAGCACGCTCAGCTTTTCGCGACGCGTTTTCAGTTCGTTATTTAACTCAACGGCGGCGTCAGCGCTCTGCGGTTGTTGTTCAGACATGTCGGTTCCTTATAACCCTGCTTTTAAACTAGCTTCAATGAATCGATCCAGATCGCCGTCCAGTACCGCCTGGGTGTTACGCGTCTCTACGCCGGTGCGCAGATCTTTGATGCGGGCATCATCAAGCACGTAAGAACGGATCTGACTTCCCCAGCCGATGTCAGACTTGTTGTCTTCCAGCGCCTGTTTCTCAGCATTTTTCTTCTGCATCTCAAGCTCGTACAGCTTCGCCTTCATCTGCTTCATCGCCTGATCTTTGTTCTTGTGCTGAGAACGGTCATTCTGACACTGAGTCACCGTTCCGGTCGGAATGTGGGTAATACGCACCGCAGATTCCGTCCGGTTAACGTGCTGACCGCCCGCGCCCGATGCGCGATAGACGTCAATACGCAGATCCGCCGGGTTGATGTCGATATCAATATCGTCATCCACTTCCGGGTAAATAAAGGCGGAGCTGAATGAGGTGTGACGACGGCCGCCGGAGTCGAACGGACTCTTACGCACCAGGCGATGGACGCCGGTTTCCGTGCGCAGCCAGCCGAAGGCGTAGTCGCCTGACACGCGAATAGTCACGGATTTGATGCCCGCGACTTCACCTTCAGACTCTTCGATAATTTCGGTTTTGAAGCCTTTTGCTTCGGCCCAACGCAGATACATACGCATCAGCATGCTGGCCCAGTCCTGCGCTTCGGTGCCGCCGGAACCGGCCTGCAGATCGATGTAGCAGTCAGCGCTGTCATACTCGCCGGAGAACATGCGGCGGAACTCCAGTTCGCCCAGCTTGCCCTCAAGCACGTCCAGCTCGGCAACCGCTTCGTTGAAAGTCTCTTCGTCTTCCGCTTCGACGGCCAGCTCCAGCAGACCCTGCACATCTTCCAGGCCCTGCGCCATCTGATCCAGCGTCTGCACGATCGCTTCCAGCGAGGCGCGCTCTTTGCCCAGCGCCTGAGCACGCTCAGGTTCGTTCCAGACATCGGGCTGTTCCAGCTCGGCGTTTACTTCTTCGAGGCGTTCTTTCTTGGCATCGTAGTCAAAGATACCCCCGAAGAA
>Ga0157358_1001115_pt1 | contig 11676 bp, 9 predicted proteins | sample AttcapACBM2_FD_111484 | JGI IMG/M metagenome (GOLD analysis project Ga0157358, IMG submission 111484) | Fungus gardens microbial communities from leaf cutter ant in Botucatu, State of São Paulo, Brazil - Atta capiguara ACBM2 | ecosystem: Host-associated > Fungi > Mycelium > Unclassified ...
GCAATAAAGAGGATAAATCCAAGACAGTTCCAGTGAGTATCGAGAGACTTCTACTTCTAATCTCTGTCAAATCATCTAAAGAAGTAAAGGAAATCTCCAAATACTTCAAGAATTTGAAGGTGCTTTCAGTCAGCAAAAGTCCATCTAAATTATATGCCCAGGCCTCGAAATAAATTAGCTATACTGAGAAAGTTCTCAAAATCAAAGATACCTTTCCATCTCTGAAAGCAAGTAAAATCAACAATATTCAGAAAATCATCAAGAGGAGCAATAAACCCAAACCATGCATAAATATGACCACTAAGGATCCATCAAGAAAGCAGGTCATTGTTTCAATAAATAGTGATAATATCAAGAAGTTCATAAGCAAAAGTTGCAATCATGTGTCTAATCTCAATAGGGTACTAAAAACATAAAATCTGACATTATAGTCAATTTTATTTACTTAGATCCATTAGGTATTACAATCATTACTAGCAAAGTTGCTTCAAAATCCAACCTTCAATCTATTAAAAACTATGTCAAATCTACCAACAGTATTGACTCCAATGATGTTAAAGTACCATATCTACCTCAATCAAAGTCCTATCTCAAAATCATAGGCATTCTCTATTTCCAAGAAGTCTTGTTGTCTCCTATAATACCAAAGCTTGTCAAAGACATCATCAAACAAAATCAAATTTTTGATAAAGTTATCCTGGTGTCAAAACTATATGTTATCAAGGCATCCCCAAAATCAGATATGGCCATTGTCTGGCTGGACATTTGGGATGTTCAAAGTGGAAGCAAGGCAAAGAGTCTTATTAATAGATGTTTCAATGTAGGAAACAACATCATCACTATCAGAGGGGAAAATATGAACCTAGGCATGCTCCAGTGTAAAAACTGCTGGAAATCGGGGCATATGACTTTATTATGTAGAATTCAAGGAGCAAAGTGTGTCAAATATAATAAACCACACAAATTGGAACATCATTGTCAGTTTGCATAGTATTGTAAAGTGAACAAGAAGACAAATCCTTTCTATCTTGAAACAAAGAAGGATGAATCCTGCCCATACTTATTCAAGCATGCAAATTGTCAAGGAGATCATCAAGCTAACTTGAATTAATACCTATTCTGAAAATAACATTTCAATTGTGCCTAGCATAACAAAAAGTAAAACAAACTTTGTGAAAACAGAAAGACTTCAATTTGCTCAGCTATGAGCAGCAGTACAGCATGATTTTAAAAGAATTTTGCATATCCTCTCAAAACATTTGCAAGAATAATTTTCTTATCAAAACTATTCTTGAGACTCAATCAGTCTTTGATATTATCTTTATCCAAGAACTATCTTGGACATATATCTGATCTATCCCAAGTTCAAATAACCAAGAGGGAGAGGAACTTGTAAAAGTTCCTAATCATCCTAATTGGTCTTCATTTTCTAGAAAACCTACTTGTAGTGATGATTCACCAAGAGTCATTACTTATATCAACATTCATCTCTCTTTTCTCCAATTTTCTTTTTGCAAAAACATTTACAATTATAGGAATATTTTGCTTTTTCCAATGGTAACTCTGTATACTATATGATGAAAATTTATTCAGATTCATTCCAAATGGCCTTAAAGTATCTGAAGGATACTAAGGTTAATCTTTGTAATGTCTTAGTTATGACTGGCAATTTCAACATTTGAGACAGTTTATGGGATCCTGATTACCCTTTTCATTCATCTTATAGCAATTTACTATTTGACATTGTAGACTCTTTTAACTTAGGTCTCTCTAAATCCACTAATTGAGTTCCTACTAGATATTTCAACAATGGTCAAGATTCAAACTCTGTTATTGACCTAATGTTCCTTCAATTTGGATCAGAGGAACTTGACAATCACTTAATTCAGCCAGAGTGGCATCTTATATCAGACCATATCTTCCTTACCATTACTATCCCAATTGTTGAAGAACATTTTCAAACCAAAAAATGTATGATTGTCAAAAATAGTGGTAAAGAGAAATTGTTTATCAAGAAACTCATTAGAGTTATCAATTTAGTTAATACTAGTGATCTTTTAAATAGTGATTCATTCAAGATTTGTGTCTTTAATCTCACTCACTTTATGAAGAAAACATAGGAAAAGCATTCAAAGATTGTCAATATCACCAAGCATTCCAAGAGCTGGTGAGATGACAATTGTAAATGTAACCTTGATATATACAGGTCAACCAAGCACATTGAAGACTGGAAGCAGTTCAAGAGGATAGTCAAGAATGCCAAATATTCCTTCTTTAACCAAAAAATTCAAGAAATTGCCAACAAAAACAAAGGACCTTGGGAACTCATGAAATGGGTCAACAAGCATAAACTTCCCACCATTAAAGCCATCAGATACAATGGTAGACTGTGTGTAGAAATTGAAGATATTTGGAGTGTACTTTATTCATCTTTCAACATAGCTCAAGATTGGCATATTAACTTTGATGTTTTAAACAAAATATCAAACAAACATTCTACTGAATGGATTTCATTTTTAAGAGAGAAATTTATTAGTGCTATTACCAAATATAACAACTCATCAACTCCAGGTCCAGACAAAATATTCTGGAGACATCTAAGTGTATTGTCAAAAATAAATCATATCTGGAAAAGATTATTGATATTGCTAATACATTTTTTGAGCTCAGTCATTGGCCATCTCATTTCAAGATATCCATATCTATTATCATTCCAAAGCCCAACAAGAAGTTGTATAACTTCTCTAAATCTTTCCAACCTATTGTCCTTCTCAATACTTTAGATAAACTTATTGAGAAAGTCATAGGTAATAGACTCCAATTCCAATCAATTTTAAATAATTTTATCTATCCAAGTCAATTAAGTGGTCTAAAACAAAGATCAATAGTAGATATGGGAGTTGTTCTTATGTATTTCATTTGCTCAGAATGGGTCAAACAAAAAATAACAAGCTCTTTAGTATTTGATATAGCTCAGTTTTTCCCATCCCTCAATCATCACTTACTTTCTTTAATCTTCAAAAAGGTAGGCTTTGATCCTAAAGTCAAAAGATTTTTTTCCAACTATTTAATCAGCAGAAAGACTAGGTATTTCTGGAACAATTTCTCTTCTCCTTTTTCAATGTCAATGTGGGAGTAGGTTAAGGATCAGCCCTTTCTTCCATTCTATCCACTTTATATTTATCTTCTATTCTTTATAGTCTTGAAAAACAGTTAAAAATCTTAAAAACTCCTATGTCCATCTTATCTTTTGTTGACAATGAACTTCTTATAGCCTAGAGCAAATCTCTTTCAATTTCAAATTACTTTTTCTTTTGTAGCTATAATATTACTTCTCTTCTACTGGAGTATGGAAAAACAGAAGTTTTTCACTTTTCCAGGATGACTAGCAATTTCAATCTACCCCCACTTGACTTCTCTGCCTTGGGAGGTTTCATTTTTTGACCTAAAAACATGCAGAGATACTTAGGATTCCATTTCAATAGAAAGCTTTCATTCCATCACCATATCAACTTCTATACAAACAAAATGATTTCAACTGTCAAATGCTTGAAGATCCACAGTAACTCTATACATGGGTTAGTACCCCATCAGAAATAACTTCTTTATAGAAGTTGTGTCCTTCCCATTACCCTTTATAAGTTTCAGCTTTGGTATTATAACAAAGTGCCACTATTATATCCACTCAAGACCCTTAACAAGATGCAAAGAAGAGCTGTGATTTGGATTTTAGGGGTTTTTTTAACCTCCATATCATATGATATTGAAGCAATTATAGGCCTCATGCCCATCTATTTACACCTTTATAAACTCAGCAATAAAGCTTAGCTGAGAGCTCATTCACTTCCTGATAATCATATCCTGAAGTTGCTACTTGAAACAAGGCCTAATCTTAATATCAATCCTCATTACTTGTCTTTAGATTCCCTCACTTCTTTCCAAATGGCAAAATCAAAGAAACTATCATCAATATAGATGATAGGTTCAATGAAATCCTACCAGCATTCAACCCTCTGAATATTGAGTTTTCTTCTAGATATAGAGTTATTGACATGTTCACTAATTGTATTTATTTTCACCCTTTTATTAAGAGTAGCAAAGACTCTTTCAAATCTTGTTTGCTGTTATTAAGTAACTTAACTATTACTTCTTCATCAGATTCATTGTACACACTTGTGGTAACAGATGCTAGCATCAAGCATAATATCACTATGTTCATCACTCATATTCATATTTGCAACAAAGACATTATCAAAACAATTCATCATGCAGTCAATCTTTTATTCACTAAAACTGAACTCATTGCTATCAGATATGGCATTAACTAGGCCACTAACATCTCTGGCATCTCAAAAATTGTTATCATCACTGACTCCCTTCATACTGCAAGAAGAATCTTTGACTTGTCACTTTACCCATATCAAAAACATACAGCTGTCATTTCACATGAGTTGAGAAGGTTTTTCTTTAACCATATCAACAATTCAATTGAATCTTGGGAATGTCCAAGTCAATGTGAATGGTCTCTTCACAAAGCAATGAATATGGAAACCAAACTTTTCAAACTCCTATCTCTTTTCCCTTGCAAGTCATCTTGGGAATTTAGCAAAAAGAGCAAATGCAACAACATTCTTTCCAACTGTAAAATGACCTTCCAAGCATCTGATCTGAAAGAACAACATTCCTTGGAATTATGTGATGTAGATAATAATCTTCTCAAACCTATGTATACTAAAGGGGGGTCTTGGCTTAAGTATCTGGGATATTCAATTTCACTATGTACAAGAATTACTAGAGCAATTATCAATCATGCACAAATTGGTGAATATAGGCTAAGATACCTCCTTAGAGAAGATTTTAGTTATCTGTGTAGAGAATATCCCATAGAAATGAGGCATCATATTCTTCACAAGTGTAATGCATATTGGAATCCAAGAAGAGACTTAATAAGTCACTTTATTCTATTTCTTGAATTTAACAGTAGAACATTTTCTTTCAAATCTACCATTACTTAGTCAAGTTAGCTTGTTCACTACTTATGTTTTTATTTCTTTGTTTCTTTTTCTTTCAGTCTTTTTCTCACTTTTCCTCTAATTCTTTTCTCTTGCATGTAGTTTGGGTTTGTTTGTACATAGTTATCAAGTAGTTACTATGGTCTACCTTTGCACTCTGTATAATAAATTGCTAAAGTTTGAAAAAAAATAACATCACATGATATGACAAGATGTTACAAATTGGTCATACAAAAGAGTATAAAAAGTTTTAGAACAATAATGTCATATCACATGTCAACAGCTATGCTCTTTAGGATAGTGTAGATTTAGTATAGTATAAACCAACAGCCCAGTATATATAAGGTAGATATATTATACTTTGGAACTCTATTAAGTTCTCTTGTATAAACCCTACACAAGGTTTCTAAGTCTTAAATTGTAATACTCAGTATAAGGAGAATAGATAACTAATACTTAGTAAGTAGTAAAAGAAGAAGAAAAAACCCTCTAGTTGTTAACACTATGGTAACAGAAATATAATAGTATAAATAGCCTAGATTTGGTAAAAAAGCAGATAAAATTGTTGGAAGTAATAAAAAGAGATGACTAAAATGATGCAAAGATAGTTAGTTATAGTTATAGTAATAGAGAAAAGAAGAAGAGTAAAGAAATAGTAGAAACTAAAAGAAGAGTTGAGGTTACAAAAAAGAAAGAAAAATAATAAGAAACAAATCTAGGAAAGAGAAAGTAAAAAGAAAAAGAAGAATGGCAAACAGAGCGAAAGCAAATAAAGAGAGAAATTGTTCTTGTTATAGAAATTTTGGATGTATGGACCATAATCATGGAAATAGAAGAAATATTGGAGAGTCAAAGAATAGAGTTTGTAAAAAAACTATCAAGGTTATGGTAAAGATAGAATTAGAGAGGGTGGACATACAAAAATAGATTACAGTGGAGGCACTGCTAGATAGTAGAGCAACAGAATTAATGATGAGTACAGAGTTTGCAAGGAAGTATGGGTTTAACTTAAAGAGATTAAAAAGATCTATTCTATGTGAGAAACATAGATAGCATATTCAACAAAGGGAGCTCAATTCAACATATAGTAGATGTTAATATTTTCTACAAAGAGCATAGATAAAGAACTAAGATTAATGTGGTGAGAGGAAATTTGGAATGTAATCTTGGGGATGACATTGCTTACCCATCACAATTTAGGAATTGACTGTAAAACAGGAGAGGTGAAGATAACAAGATGCCTAGAAGAGTATAGAAAACAGTGGAGGCCAAAGTAGGGAAAGTCAGAATGGCAGAAACAAAAGGAAGAAGAATAGAGAGAGAAAGCAGAAAAGAAGACAGGAAAAATAATAGAAGAGAGAAAAAGAAAAGCAGAAACAGTTAAAAGAGTGAAAGCCTGAGTAAGAGGAGACAAAGATAAAGATGTTAATGGAGGAGTGGGAAATTTGAGAAGAAAAAGAAGAGGTAAAAGAATCTAAGGAGAAGACAAAGAAGCTGGTACCTAAGTTGTTTCATAAATAGCTCAAAGTATTTGGAAAGAAAGAAAGTGAGAGAATGCTCACCAAAAAGTATGAGATCATGTAAGTACATAATTTTATAGAAGAACAGTTGAGAAAAAAACATATAAGAGCATCAAAGTCACCATAGATATTCTTTGTAAGGAAGAAGGGTGGGGAGAAGAGAATTGTATAAGACCACTGTTATCTTAATAGTTAGACAGTAAAGAACAATTATCCATTACCACTAATTTTGGACATCATCAATAACATTAAGCTAAAGAAGGTCTTCAAAAAGCTAAACATAAGATAGAACCTACTATAATGTTTTTTTGGATAACAAATTTACCAGTCATATTTCTGACTATATTAGAGCAGCTGGACAAAGTCTACAGAGTTTAGCAAAGTTGTGATCTTTAAAAGAATTCTAATAAAACAGAATGAGATCTTTCAAAGGTAGTAGCTATTCTAAATACTACTTGAATATATTTTTATCTGGTAGAACAACACTGATATAACCCAAGAATAATTGCATCTAGATGGCTAGAAACTCAGATAGAAGTATCTAGAAGTTTAACTAGGAAGTTGACAGCAATAACAGATAGAAACCATCTAACATCCACACTCTTTCCCCCCTCTTCTAGTATGGATCACACTTCATTCCAATTACCTATCATATTAGAATCATAAAAGAAAGACTTCATTTTATTTTATTTTCCTTCTCATTTTTATTTTCTATTTTGAGAACTAGGGTTATGGTTTAGTGTGACATTATATGTCATAGTCAAAAACTGTCACACAATCACATGTCACAGTAGAAAATGGTAGAAGGTTCTGGAAGAAATAACATCATAACAATATGTTTAATACATATTAATCTTAAGGTAGATATATGATCATTTAGAGTAGGCTAATCATAGTAGTAGCACAGACCACCAGTCTTAGTATATAAGATAGACAGTTCTGTGTAGAGTTCTCTATCAAGTTCTTTTGTAATAACCCAATCCAAGGTTCTGTTCTTATTCTAACTCTAAGGGATTTAAATTGTAATATATTAATCAAGAACCAAATTCTGCATTAATCATTAATCCCATAGAGTTCCAAACTTCCATAGTGCTTAACAATTCAGAATATACACAGCAGTAGAGTATTATTACTTCTTTATTTAAAAATGTTGGTTACTATATACCATTCCTTAGTCTGATAATCAACTTAGATTTATACTATATCTGCTTTAAGTATATCTGAATCCTCTCTTCTGAAATATAACTCCACAACAAGTTAGATTAGACATAGCAATCTTTTTTCAAAGCCAAGATCATCTTATCTACATAGCACTACTTCTAGTTCATCTTCCAATTCCATCTTCTGTTCCAATCCAGCTCTTATACTACTTGTAGATAATCTCAGTAAGTATAAATTGCTTTTAACACATCTATTCTAGAACCTTTTATGATCTTCTCTTTATCACATGATTATATAACCTATGATTGTGATATATGTGACAACCTTGTGATATGTAACCATCATATATGATATCACATCACACTCTTTTGTTGAAGTCCAAAATAATAAAAATTAAGACTAAAAATAAAATAAAATAAAAGAGAAATAAAATAAAATCATTGTTTGTTTGTTTCTTACTACCATCTTGTATAGTAGTGCTTATAAAATAATTAGCAAATATATTGTATCCTTTCACTTTAAACCTCAAAATAACTAACTAGAACTCTCTAAACATTACTCAATAAATAAATATTGAAATTGATATATCTAAAGAATATTTAGCTTCTCCTAATCTCAACAGTTCCAGAGAAATATTTGTCAATTCTATTGCATCTTCTATAAATTATGCAAATCAAGTACAAGTCTAGACTAATAACCTGACTTGGGCTGAACAAGTTAAAAATAGGAAGGTTCAAAGCCTCTTCCTATTCTATGCATATTTGAAAGAGGTAACAATAGACACTGCATGTATAGAGCCTGCAGTTAAGCCCATGCATATATCTTATACAATGAAAATTAATAACACAAATGCTTCTCAATGTCTGAAACCATCAGTAATTCTATACTAGGCTAATTAACCTATAGATCTACAACTATAGGATAGTAATTTTTTCCCTATTTCCTTATTTGAGATAGATGAGTATTTAGAAGATGACACTAAGAATGTTATATGCTCCCTTCTCAGAATAGTGGTATTCATCAAGCAATATCCATTAGTGAATAGAATAGTTAAAGACATCTCACAAATTTCAGAATTTAGTTCTATAGCTTGAAAATGTCTATTTGCCATTTATAAGTCTAGTTGGAACAAATTAATGGCTAACAAGAATAATAAATCTTTTAAGCAGTATATGTTTTTGCAGTTCAATAAGACATCTACTAGAAATATAACTACCAACAAACTATTAATGTCAAAGATGAAAGTGGTGGACTTGGTTTATTTTTATTTTTATTTTTATTTTTATTTTCCTTTTGATTTATTTTTCATTTTCCTATTTTTAGAACTTAGGAATAGGGTTAGAGTGACAAGATCACACAGTCACATCAAATAACATAGTCACAGATTACATAACTCATGTAAGAATATAGAAGGTTCTGGAAAGATAATGTCATACAACATATATAACATATGTTGACCTTAAAGCTAACATATAGCTGTTTAGGGTAGGTTAGAAGTAGCTAGCATGAACCATGTGGATTTAGTATATAAGATAGACTATCTTGTACAAAGTTCTTTATTAAGTTCTCTTATATTAACCCTAATATAAGGTTCTTTCTTTTGACCTACTTTAAGATCTTAAGTTTGTAACAGTTAAAGGGCAAACAAGCTAACATTTTGAGAATTTCTTGGCTTATCCCTCCTAGACCTAGCAAAAGTGTGTTAACTAAGTTTAAATTTGTAACAAGAATCAATCTTTGAACTTAACTTCTAAATCCAACGACCAATCATATATGTATAAGCTTCTAAAGGCAATATCAAGAAAATTATCAAGATTAAAAATATCTTTCTGAAACTATCTTCTAATAAGATCATGAAAATTCATAATGTCATGAATAATACAAACCAAAAGAGTAAACTAAAATTTAACATAACTGCTTAAACAAACAATCATATTACTAACATTAACAGATTGTTGAAAGGTGTGAAATCTGAAATTTCTGCTGATTACATCTGATCCAATAACAAAAGAATTATTATTACTACTAACGAAGTAGCAGCCTCCTTCAATCTAAGCATAGTAGAGAAATATATAAAAGAGTTGAACAATGTCAACTCAAATGATATTATGAGTCTAAGACTCTTGCAATCCAAGTTATACCTAAAAATTTTAGGTATTCCATACTTATAGGAAGATACTAATCTCCCTGTGACACCTGACATAATAGAAAGAGTTATCAAGAGTACTCATATCTGATAACACAGTTTTAGCTTTCTGTTCTCAAGTCATCAAAGTATTTCTCAAGTCTGATATGGCTGTAATCTAGGTCAATATATAGGATTCACAGAATGGTATAAAAGCAAAGTATCTTATTAACAGATGTTTTAATGTAAGCTATCATATTGCTACCATAAGAGGAAAAAATATGAACTTTGGTGTTCTACAATGTGAGAACTGTTGGAAGTAGGATCACACTATCTATGTACATGTGTTACATACATAGATCAAAATGTCAAAAATACAACAGTCCACACAAACTTGAACATCATAGAGAAATGGTGTGGTGTTGCAAAGCCAACTTCAAGATGAATTCTTCAAGGCTTGAAACAAAAAAAGAAGAATCCTATACTCACTTGTTTAAATATATTAACTGCAAGGATAAACAACAGATGAACAGTAATAACTGTTCATTCTGAAAACACAGATTTAACAGAGATTGGCATAGCAAGAAATCAGAGCCAATTCAATTTGCTTATCTGTAGATAGGGTAAAACAATAATTTTAAAATTCCTAAAAATATTTTCACAGAATATTCATAAAGATAAGCTTTTCACCAATACTATTTTAGAAAACAACAAAACTTTCAACATTCTATTTATTTAAGAACCTCCCTAGTTAATTATTCACAGTATTTTGAGCTCTATATCTGAAGAAGGAGAAGATATTATAGGAGCTTCCAATTATCCTTTGTAGATTATGTTCACAAGTCCTTTTTATAATGATAACAAATATCCAAGAGTTCTCACTTACATCAATATCAGAGTGTTAAAGCTATATTTTTGCTTAGGAAAGATATTTTTAATTATAGAAACATAAATTTCATTTCATTTTTCAATTGTGGCATTATGTGTTTCATTATTAACATTTATTCAGATGATCAACAATCTATCTCAGAGTATCTAAAGGATACTGAGATAAATTTGAACAATATATTAATCATAACAAAGGATTTCAATATTAGAAATAACAATTGAGATCTCTCTTATTGTTATATGCCAAGTTTACTCATCCAGAAAATATATTCCCACAATGATACTACTTTCCTAATGTTTACTATACAAGCCTACCTTTCTTGTAACATGTCCATATAACAGTGATACAACTATTCAGGTATTCCGTCTTCTATAATAGAGATACTCCTATTCAACTCAGTCTTCTATAGCAGAATTATACTCCTGTCAGTGTTTTACCACTGAAACCCTGAGCATCTCCTATATTATCTCTTTGTATATAAGACTAGTAGTTACACTGTAATTCACTAGTTTGATAATCAACAAAGATAATCCTTATTGAACTCAATCTCCAGTGTTCAACAGTGACACACCAATCAGTACTCACTCCTATCTCAGACTTCTTCCTCTCATCTGAAATTGTGACTATGCAGTAGACAGATAGCATAGCATATAAGCTAAAGCCAAGGTTGTTCTATATTGTAGCAACCACTCGTCACTCAAGGACAAATGATCTCACAATGAGCAAAGCTCTCCAATGGGCTATCAAGTAAAGAGTGGGGGAATTACAAGAGAACTCAACAAGAAGCCCTCGCTGCATTGCTCCTCTATTTATATAAATTACATATGGTCCATGCTACAATAATATCTACCGGCCCTTATGTCCATGCCTCTACCTCATGTCCTATTACTCATCCACCATGTGTTTACCTTAAGGCCACCATGCTGTATACATGTGCCCTGACATCATACCTTTAATCTCCGCTGTACA
>Ga0157358_1001116_pt1 | contig 11673 bp, 3 predicted proteins | sample AttcapACBM2_FD_111484 | JGI IMG/M metagenome (GOLD analysis project Ga0157358, IMG submission 111484) | Fungus gardens microbial communities from leaf cutter ant in Botucatu, State of São Paulo, Brazil - Atta capiguara ACBM2 | ecosystem: Host-associated > Fungi > Mycelium > Unclassified ...
ATACAAATGGAAAGTATAGGAGATGCTCGGGGTTTCAGTAGTAATACCCCTATTACCCCGAGCGGAAGTTTCAGTGTTGAGACACTGACAGGATTAACTCCATTATGGAAGACCGAGTTGAATAGGAGTATCTCCATCATGGAAGATGGAATACCCGGAAGGTTGCAGCACCGCCATGAGATATGTTGCGAGAAAGGTGGCTGCCGTGGAAGGCGGGCTTGTATGGTTCAGAGGTGGCATCACTGCGGGGATGTAGTTTTCTGGACAGGTGAACTTGTATATGACACATATAGCTAAAAAATCACAACTCCAAGATAAACTAGAAAAAGAGAGAAGGGGTTATGATGTGATGTCCCATATGCTGTACTAGTTGCCAAGACATTTGGAAAACCAAGAAATACTGGGAACAACCCCTCAATGCATGTAAATCTAGTCTCTTTTTCTTGGTAGATAACTAGAAGAATATACCTCAAACTCTATGGACCTCTGCTAAGTGCTAGAAGAGTTGTGTAATTGCTTTTACATGATATAGTAGTGCTCAGAATTGGTGGTGCTCAGAACATTTGGCTCTAGACCTATAAGTAGCAACTATCTCTTTTCAATATCTCTTAGAAACCTTTTGTTGTAACCAGGCTAAAGATAATACTTCTGCTATTTCTCTACATATTTAGTAGTTCAAATTAGTATTTGTTAAAGAAAATTGTGATATCCTTCCAGATCACTACAAGTAGGATCATACTATTAACTTTATTGCTGAGAATCTTTACATAGGCCAGATAAGACTGTTGAAGTCTCACATAGGTTATTTTGAACCCAGTAAAAGAGAAACAATGTGATATCATATATCATATGAGATGATGACTTTTATCTACATAACTCATACCATTTATGGTAGGCTAGATGTAGGTACACACAGACCATGTACCAGAGATATATAAAGTAAATATATCTATACTAGGACCCCTACCAAGTTCTCTTATGCTAGATAATATAAGTTTCTTCTTTTAACTAAATATCCAATCTTAAGTTGTAATATCTTAGTTAGTACAAGACTATAGGACTTGTTTTCTAGCTGATCTGTGTTTCATGACCTTTTTTTGTATTTGTATTCATCTACTTATCTACTTTTTCAAAAAAATCAGCAATTTATTACATAAAGTATAGTGGCAGTCTATGTCTGCTGGATGCAGGATATGAACCCACAACCTTAACAGCAGGAGGGCAAGGCATAACCAATGTGGTAGAGAGATTTACTACTATGCTATCCCATCCTTTACTTATTTGCTTTCTCATACTTTAGACTTTTTCAAGCAACATACAAATACTTCTAACTATTTAGATATGTCATCTAACTCTTTTTTCTTATATTCCCTCACTCTTCTGTAATATTCTGTGGTTTTCTATAGTCTACTATTGTCATCTGCTTATCTACTTAGCCACTTTCTTATGCTTTGGCTCTCTTCCAATTTGATATCTTCATTCTGAACTGTTCTTGATTACTTGAGTATTATCATTCTCTGCCTATGTAAACAGGATTTTGACACATTAATATAAATCTATTATTATATAGAGTAGTTGTTACCTTTCAAAATCCCTATCTTGTTCTCTTAGGATTTTCTGGAGATTTGAAGTATCTTGCTCTTTTACTCAGTTATTCTAATAGTAGAGTAGGATTTCCATTCTCTCTAAGACCTCTTTCTCACTTCCCACCTTATGTCAGCTCTAGAACAACCACAGAGCTCTATTAGTCCAGATGAAGCTCTGAGTCTTTTGCAATAATATTTATAGAAAGTAGCCAAGTACCAGCATACCTCAGAAATTTCAACTAACAATATCTTTGCTAGTCTTGTAAATCAACTCTGAGATCTGCACACTCTGATACTAAATTCTACTCTTATACCAGTGAGTATACTCCCTCCAATGCTTACTAGATCTCTCTTTCCTAATAACTCCTCACTATTCTGAAATTTACTGTATTACCCTAATATACCTCTTTCTATGAACTTTGCTAGTGAATGCCAAATGGGTCAAGCCTTTCTCAATACCTTTTCTCTTTACATCTAGTTATTAGTAGACTAATTCACCAGAGATTAGAATAAGATCTTCTGGATACTGTCCTTCTTTATAAGTGGCTGAGCTGCCAAATGGTCTAAATGCTTCTTCTAAGAGAAGTTAAACACTGGAATCTTCCCTATTACAACTTGGCAAGAGTTTCTCAAACTCTTTTATATATATATATTTCCTATTAATATAAAAGCAAAAGCAGTCAACAAACTGGAAGAGACTACATACTACCAAGAAAGTCATGGGATAGATGACTACCTAGATGAGTTTCAAACTCTGATCTCTAATGCTAACTACACTGATCTTTGTACTGTAGTGGTCAAGTTTAGGAGAGACCTCTAGACTACAATTTAGAACCAAATTACTACTCTTCTAGTAGAATGTCCCAAAGATATTAATCTGACTATGTGGTTTGAGGCTGCAAGATATATTAATCAGACTTGACAGACAAATGAGACCTTTCAGTCAAACTATCAGATAATCTCAACAGCACTTCTATAAATTTATGCTCTCCCCACTTGGGATTTGTTGTTAGGTACAGTTCACACCAGGGGTGAAAGTCTGCAAGATGAACTTGGAGATGTGCAGACTTATGAAACAACCTTGGCTTTAGCTTGTGTGTTGTACTGTCTGTCTGCCATATGGTCACAACTTTAGATAATAAGGAAAAGTCCAAGATGAGGGTGAGTGCTAATTTTGGTATGTTACTGTTGAGCACTGGAGATTGAGTTCAATAAGAGTTTATCTTTGTTGATTATCAGACTAGTGAATTACAATGTAACTACTAGTCTTATATATGAGCTCCTACTATAAAAGATGCTCAGGGTTTCAGTGAGATAGCCCCTATTATCCTGAGTAGAGATTTTAGTGTTGAGACACTAACAGGAGTAACTCTGTCATGGAAGACTGAGTTGAATAGGAGTATTTCTGCTATGGAAGACAGAATAATCTAGATGATTGCAATACTGCTGTAAGGTGTGTTGCAAGAAAGGTGGCTGCTATGAAAGGTGGGCTTGTATAATTGGGAGATGATATCACTGCAGAGATGTAATTTCCAGACAGGTGGACTTGCATATGACATTTGTCTTCCATTCCCAACCTTTACTTATATTCTACTATAACCCTTACATATCCACATCATCTGGTACCAACTCTCTTCCTAGATGTTCCTATGGATATTATGCTACTCAAAAGCTCTACTCTATGCTAAAAATAAGATGTTACTATTATGAAAATGTCCAGTGAGAATTGATATAAGATAGCTAAGTGTTAAGTAATGATAACTCAAATAACAGATATGAATCATAAAACAGAATTTTGCATAGAGTAACTAGTGATTTGTGCACCTTAGTCACTAGTGAATAAATTCACTATATTACCAGTAAAAGAATATGATAAAAATTCTAGTGAATTTTCAGACACATTTTTTTATTCACATTTTCACAAAGATTTCCCCTTATCTATCAAATGTTCAAAATGGGAAAAGCAACTTCTTTTGTATCCTACCATTAGTTCTCTAGATACAAAAGAAATGCTTCTTTACCTCTAAGTTAAGCTGAACACTACAGATATCTACTAATAATACTCTATCTAAGCTCTCTTAGACTCTGGTACAGCTGGAAGTTTTATCAACAAGAAATTTGTTTGGATGTATTGGATCAATATACAGAATATCTCTCAGTCTATTACTATGTTCAATGTCAATAGAACTGTTAATGAAGCTGGTTAAATTTTAGAGATAGTTAATATGGTGTTACAGTATAAAATATACTCAGAGTGGATATTGCATGCAGTTTCCAGTATGGGCAAACAGAACTTAATACTAGGATACTCCATGTCAAAATCAAAGATAGTAGACTCTATTTTTATTTCTTTTCTTATTTCTATTTTCTTTTCCATTTTATTTTCTTAATCTTGAACTTGGGATTAGGAGTTAGCAAGACATTACATGTGACTGTCACAAACTGTCACATGTCACATAGAAAGACATAGAATATCCTGGAATGATGATGTCATATTATATATCAATAGCATATAGTATACATATTTTTTAGAGTAAGCTAGGTTTAGTATACAAGGTTCTTTTTCTGACTTCACTCTATAAGTCTTAAGTCATAACACTCCTAGCTCAAAGATTACAATCTGGAAGTTAACTAGGAGAAAGAAAAAGTCAAGATAATACATTGTTCCTCAAGATATGATGGTTGCAAAGATCTATAGAAGACAAAAAGAGTAGAAGAGTATATAATTGCTACATATTAAATTGGACCATTCTCTCAGATCTAAGAAAAGAATAAGAAGCTGGATGTGACAATAGAGTGAGAAAGACTTGGTAGAGAACTAGGAGACAAAGTATTTTTAACTTATATTCTTCTGGAGAAACTGTAGTCACCACTTCCCAGATTTTCTGGAAAAGTACTGCAGTGGATAAGAACCCAGTTCTACTTCCTAGCTATACTCAAGATTTTAAATCTATGTTTGTAAAGGAAGAATTTGACATTCTTCTGGAACATTATTGGTAGAACTATGTTATAGAACTTGTTTCTGGCTTGGAACTAAAGTCATTCAAGGTGTATTCTTTCTTATCCACAGAACAGGCAAAGCTTGATGTCTTTTTCTTAGAAAATCTCAAAACTAGTCATATCTGTTCCTTTAAGTTGTTTATAATAATACCTATTTTTTTATCAATAAGAAGGATGGCTTGTTCCAACTTGTTCAAGACTACTATGTACTCAACTTCATGACTGTCAAGAACTAGTATCTATTTCTGCTTATTTCAGAACTTGTTTCTCAACTTTGAGAAGCTAAGTACTTTACAAAGCTGGATGTTTGTTGAGAATATAACAATGTTTATATCAAATCCAGAGACAAATAGAAAGCTATATTTTATACCAACAGAAGTCTTTTTGAGCCCCTTATGATATTTTTTAGCATGACCAATAGTCTAGTAACTTTACAAATGATGATAAACAACACTATCTAAAATTTTATCATGGAGAGAATTGTTGTGTACCTGGACAACATCCTAATCTTCAATCAGACTCTAGAAGAGTATGCAAGAGTAGTGCAAAGAGTCTTGGAGATCTTAGCTAAGTACAAACTCTTCCTCTACCTAAAGAAATGTAAGTTTGAGTAGAAGTGGATAAAATATCTGGGGTTGGTCATCTCTGAAAACAGAGTTGAGATAAACCAAGTTAAGGTTTCCAAAGTTTGTGAGTAGTCTGTTCTAAAGTCCTAGAGTATTGTCCAGGTCTTCCTAAGTTTTGTCAACTTCTACCATTACTTTATCCAAGATTTCTCTATTATAGCCTATTTTCTTTTTGACCTTACCAGATTTTCTAGCATTTGGACCTGGGAGGACAAGCAGCAAGAGTTCTTTTATCTATTTTTCTTGATTTGATTTTTCTTTTCTTTTTTTGATTTTCTTGTCTTTTTAATGATGAAGAGGCATGTGGTCATAGTCATATGATGCATCACATGATGTGATGTCATAGGTCTGGAACATAGTAGAAAGAACTAGAACAATAATGTTGAAGATATGGTTACAACATATTTACTTTGTAGTAATAGTATGGTAAACTTATAGATAGTATATAGTCTAGGATGGGACTTATACTAGTAGTATATATATTATAGGAATATGTTGGAAACTTTGTTGAGTTCTCTTGTAATCCTTATGAGATAATTTGTCTTCAAGTTTGCTTTAGTAGTCTATTGGTTGTCTTAACTAGTGGTTGTTACAACAAGTCACTTTTATGCCTGTGCTGGTTTTTTCAAATAATGCAAAACCTTTCCATATAGAAGAAGACAGCTCAAACTTCTCAACAGAATCTGTCCTCCCTCAACAGTCAGAGACTAATGGCAAATAGCATCTGGTTGTATTTTTCAACAAGTCTTTGTCTCTAGTCAAGCAGAACTATAAAATATACAATAAAGAAATGTTGGCAATTATTCATACATTGGAAGAATAGAGATACTTCTTGAAGAGAGCAGCAAGTTCAGTTGAAATATGGACTGACTACAGAGATTTTGAGTACTTCATGCCAACAAAGAAGTTCAATCATTGTTAAGCCTAGTAATTTCTTTATCTAACTAGATTTGACTTCTTACTTCATCACAGGCCTGGAAAGTTTATGGAGAAGTCAGATGCATTGTCCAGGCAATTGTATTACAGTACTAGAGTATTAAAAAATCAGAACATAGTGCTTCTCTATCTAAAGTTTTTTATAGTTCATACTATTAAAAGTTTTGCTCTGGAAGATGAGAAACATAATTTTCTTGAATACATCCATTGTAGAAACTAGAGTAGGAAACAAGAAATAGTGTCTAAGACAGCCAGAGAGCTCTAACACTTATCTGTCAAATCTCTGCACTCTTTTAAGTAGTCAGAGATGAATAGCCTACTTTTCTTCTGAGGTAAGATGTATGTTTTGCAGATCTCTGACCTTAGGTACTGTATTATCTCTCTACACTATAATACAAAAGTGGCAGAACATACTGGACAATGAAAAGCACTGGAGCTTGTTTTACAGAATTATTGGTAGTCTCAGATGTCATAGTATATTAGCTAGTATGTTTTGTAATCTTTGTCTTTAGACCAAGCCTATATAATATCTCTCAATTGGTAAACTTCATTCACTGTTAGTTCCAGACTTCTGGTGAGATTTCCTGAGTACTGATTTTGTGGTGGAACTTCCTAAGTCTTCTAGATATAATATGGTGATGATAGTTGTGAACTCAGTATTAAAATGAGCTTATTTTATTCCAATTTATACTACCATCATAGTAGAAGGAGCACAATCTTTCTTACATAATATATGAAAACTGCATAGTCTTTCTTAATATATAGTCTCTAATAAAAGTCTACAGTTTGTGGCCATTTTTACTTGAGAACTTTATAGATTGGTTGGAATCAAGACAGCAACTTTCATGGCATAGCACCTATAGTTAGACAGGCAGACTGAATGTGTAAACTAGAAGTTAAACAAATATCTCTGGCTTTTTGTCAATAAAGAGCAAAGTGACTGAGATAACCTGTTACTATTGGCAGAGTTTCAATATAACAACCATATGCACTTTGCCATTCAACAGCCTCTCTTTTTCCTTGATATAGGTTATGTTCCATGGATGAGCTTTGAGTTGCACCAAGAGCTATTGAAACTGGAATCAGTCTCAGAGTTTATTGAAAAATAAAATCCACTCTTAAAGAGGTAAAGGTGACACTCTGAAAATCTCAAAATGATATGGTCCTGTACTACAATCAATACCAAATCTCTACTTCCATCTTCTAACAAGGTGACAAGATATATCTAGATACATCTGACATTCACACAATATACCCTTTAGTCAAGTTGTCACACTCACATTTGGGTCTCTTTGAAGTAGAAAAGCAAGTTAGACCAATAGCATACAAGCTAAAAATTCCCCACCAATAGTGAAGACTTTGTCTAGTGCTCAATGTCATAAGGATAATAGCTGCCCTTGAAGATCCAATTCCAGGATGAAAGACAATAGTAGTTTCTGCCTCTGTCATTGTAAATGGTAAGAAAGAGTAAGAAGCAGAGGAGATATTAAATAGTAAATGGTATTGGAAATGACTGTAGTATTTGATCAAGTGAAAGAAATTTGGCTTGAAGAACAACTCTCGGAAAGATACTTCTGAGGTTTCAGCTCTAGATTAAGTTGCTAAATTTCACCTTAAGTATTTGAATGTACCAAGATATATCTACCACATAGACTTTGAAGCAATTTTCAAGTCTCCTACTATTAATTTGAGTTGCAGCAATCTTGGAGAGAATGGATGTAAGGAGACTTGCTCTTCTGAGACTTTTCTCTTCCATGTTTTCTAGGTAATCTATGTTCTGTAACTCTTTCCAGTATTCATACTCATCTGCTAATCTGCTTTTCCATACCCTAGATCTTTTTAAGTAGCATACAAATACTCTTAACTATTCAGATATATCATCTAACTTCCTTTTTCTGTATTCTCTCACTCTTCTTTAATACTCTATAATCTTCTGTAGGTTATTATTGTCATCTACTTTTCTGTGTACTCTAGCTCTCTTTCAATTTGGTCTCTCTATTCTGAACTGTTCCTGATTACTTGAGTATTATCATTCTCTGTTGATGTAAACAGAATTATAACATGTTATAATAAACCTATTATTATATAGAATAGTTGTCATCCTCAGGAATCTTCATCTTGTTCTCTTAGGATTTCACAGAGATTTGAAGTATCCTACTCTTTCACCCAGCTGTCCTAACACAAACTGGTCACCAAACTCTAAAAAGCCTGCTACTTTACTAAGCTAGACATCTGATAAAAATTTAACAACATCTACATCAAGCCAGATAATGGGTAAAAGATAGTCTTTTGCACAAACTACAGACTTTCTGAACCTTTTGTAATGTTTTTTTAATGTGACCAATAGCCTGGCCATCTTTCAGACTATGATAAATAACATCTTCTAAAATCTTATAGTAGGAGATATTATAATAGTGTATTTGAATGATATCCTAATCTTTACCTGGGTATTAGAGAAGTAATACAGAGTAGTCTGTAGGGTTATGGAAGTTTTAGATAAACACAAACTGTTTCTGTGTCCTGAAAAGTACAAGTTTGACTGATAGATGATTAAGTATCTAGGTTTAGTAAATTTGGAAGATCAATTCAAAATTGACCTTGTAAGATAGCTATAGTTTAAGATTGGCCTATTTTGTGGACCTACACCAAGCTGCATGCCTTATTGGGCTTTACTAACTTCTATTAGTGGTTTATCTGTGGGTTTTCATCTATTGTATAGCCTCTTTTCAATCTTACTGGTAGTAATAGTACTTGGACATAAACTCTAGACCAGCAAGTGGTGTTTGATACTCTGAGGACTACTGTCATCTCTGCACCTATTCTAGCCTCTCTAAACACTATTACTCTCTTTTACATTAAAACAGATAGCTCTAACTATACAACAAAAGTAGTTCTCTCTCAGGAGTAAAGATAAACAATAAGTAGTATTTAGTAATATTCTTTAGCAAGTCTCTCTTCTCTGTTAAGTGCAACTACAAGATTCATAACAAGTAAATGCTGTCAATTATCCAGGCTCTTGATAAATAGCAATACTTTCTGAAAGATATACCAAACATTGTAGAGATTTGGACAGACTATAGATTTCTAGAGTACTTCATGATAGTCAAGAAACTTAACTGTAGATAAGCATGATGGTTGTTAAATCTAGTAATGTTTGATTTTATTCTGCATCACTGCCTAAATAAGTCTATAAGTAAAATAGATACACTATCTCAAAGGCTAGACCATAGAGATATCTCATATGATAATAAGGATATGATATTGCTCAAACTGGAGTATTTAATAGTATATACAATAAAAGAACTGGTAATTGAAGAAGATAATATAGCCTTCTATTAAAAATCCACTGGAATAATAGATTATGCCAACAAGAGGAACTAGTGGTTTGTGTAGCCAGGGAACAGCTGTAAAATTTGATATGGAAGAGAGCAAAAATGTCTGGAGAAATTAGGTAATGGCATTTTTCAGTGCCTCAAAGGCTGCTTGCTGTATGAGGTTTCAGATTCATATACTGTTACTATTATTGATATTAAAAAGAAGACAAGTAATATCAGAAAAACTATGGACAAACCTCTGGTAGAAATTAGTAAACCTCAGAAATATCTGTAGCTTTATACAAGTGGTTGAGATAGGCTAGTCTTGAATACCAGCTACTTTTGTGGAGTCTATTTTGACTTGATTCTCTGGAATAACCAGACCCAAATACTTAATATGCTATTTATTGAACATTGCACTTTTCAGGGTGTAAAAACAACTTGTGCTTTACTCTAAAACCTGGTAAAATGCCTTATGATATTCTTCCAGTATTTAGGTAAATATTAGAATGTTATCTAGGTATACAATCATGATTCATTCAGCTATAAGGTCCTAAAAGATGTTATTTATCATAGTTTGGAGGGTGGTGGAACTGTTAGTCATACTAAAGAACATCTTAAGTGGTTCAAAAAGTCTACAGTTAATACAAAAGGTAGTCTTTCACTCATTACCAGACTTGATGTAAACATTATTAAATTCCCAACATATGTCCAGCTTGGTGAAATATTACACACTTTAGAGTTTTGTGACAAGCTTGGAGATCAAAGAGAGTGGATATTTGTTTTTAATTATAAGTGTGTTGAGGTTTCTGTAACCAGGTGAAGAGATCCATCCTTTTTCTTGATAAAAAACACTAGTATAGCAATAAAAGACTTCAAAGATCATATGCATCTAATGCAGAGATTTTCTACAATAAACTTGTCTAGCTCAGGCTACTCTATAGTAAATAGAAAGTATATCTTTGATAACTCAGGCTTTATACTAGAAATCAGTTCAATAGCATAACTCTATTTACAGTAGTCAGAGAGAATATCAAAATCTTTCTTAGCAAAGACAAACTTAAATTATTGGACATATAGAGAAAAGATAAGAGCTTTATTCTAGACTTGATTCTTATTAAAAAAGATTTTAGAAAAGTACTAAGTATTAGAGTTAATAATAGTAGACTCTATTTATTTCATTTCATTTTATATTTTTATTTTTATTTTATTTATTTTCTTATTTTTAGACTTAGGGTTAGGAGTTAGCATGATATTATATATAACTGTCACAAATTGTTACAAGTCACTGTCACACAATCATATATCATAAAGAAAATTGTAAAAGATTCCAGAATAATAGTATTATCATATCTATTAATAGCATATAGTATGCATGACTTTTAGAGTAGACTAGGTTTAGTATAGCATAAATTATTAGTCTAGCATATATATAAGGTAGATAACTTTATACTTGGAACTTCATTGAGTTCTCTTATGTAAATCCTATACAAGATTTCTCTTTTGACTCATTACTAAGGCCTAAGTTGTAATATTAGAACTTGATACTTATTCCTGAAACCATCCAACTCAGGGCTCTTTCTCACTTACTCTCTCATTATCCTTGATAGAGAGCAACACCATTCTTTTGTCAAGAAAAATTGCCAAGCCCTAAACATAAGAAGTATATTAGTTAGGCAAAGAAAGCTTAGCTATTCAGATTGTGTTAAAGTTCACTAATGCTTTTTGAATACATCACCTTTTGTAGACATGTTAGATAGCCTTTTTCAAGTAGTAGCTCCATGCTGCAATGTCTCTTTATGATCTGTCCATATAAGAGAATGGCAGTGACCTTAGGTACTATCTAGTATAGAATATCCTTTTTAAAATAAAATTATATACAATTCTTTAGAATAGTAGTTAGTCATTAAGTAGTTAGTAAATGGTATGAGATGGGATAAGAAGGAGGCTCACTAATATCTACTAAGATATGTTGTGGCAACCACTAGTTACACAGACCAATAATCACACAAGTAGCAAATCTCTCAGTAGAATATCAAGTGGGGATCACAAGAGAACTCAACAAGGAGTCCCCACTATATTGCTACCCTATTTATACTATTACATATGGTTCATGCTATGACTATGCTTCTACTGTGCATCCTATCCTAAGTCCATGTGTCATCCATGAGTGCACCATGTGTACACCATGTAGTAGTAATGTGGTTAATA
>Ga0157358_1001117_pt1 | contig 11673 bp, 6 predicted proteins | sample AttcapACBM2_FD_111484 | JGI IMG/M metagenome (GOLD analysis project Ga0157358, IMG submission 111484) | Fungus gardens microbial communities from leaf cutter ant in Botucatu, State of São Paulo, Brazil - Atta capiguara ACBM2 | ecosystem: Host-associated > Fungi > Mycelium > Unclassified ...
GAGCTCAGGTTGCAACTAAGGCAAAGACTTGAGAGAAGTTAAGGGTAGATTGAAGTGGTAAAGCGTAAGGATACAGGAAGGTATCTATGCTATTTATAAGTGTCTATGGTTCAACCACAAGGCATACATGAGGATTCATACATGAGGAAACTACAAGGATTAAGCAAGGTAACAGCACCTACTGCATGAGGTGCTGACTGAGACTACATGTGGCGCAGCCGATCATGTCATCATACCCTCTACCCAAGTCCTCGTTGTTTCCTAGAGGCATCGATTGTAACAGGTCAGATGGAGAGAATGAACCAAGAATTAGAACAGTACCTAAGGTTCTTCATCAATTATAGGCAAAAGGATTGGCCAGAATAGTTGGCAACAGTAGAGTTTGCAGTAAATAACAAGACACATTTAGCAACAAAAGTGTCTCCATTAATGGCAAATTATGGAAGGGAGTTAAGAATGGGAGCAGATATTAGGAAGAAGAAAAAGTGGAGAAAGCAATGGAGTTGGCAGAAAGAATAAAGAGAGTATAGAAAGAGGCTAAGACAGCATTGAGAAAAGTATAAAAGAAGATGAAACAACAAGCTGACAGAGGAAGGAAATAAGTTGAAGAATGTAAGAAGGGTGACAAGATAATATTGAGTATAAAGATCTAATGTTCAAAGAATGACCAGCAAAGAAATTAGTAGACTAATATATTGGTTTATATATTATCAACAAAGTAATTTCTAATAATGTAGTCAAATTATAACTGCCAACTTTGATGAGAATTCATCTGGTAGTAAATTTTAGTTAAGTAGTGTGATACAGAGAACAAGTAGAAGGACAAAAGATAGAAGAAGTAAAACCAGTAGAGGTAGAAGAAGTCAAGGAGTGAGAAGTTGAGAAAATTTTAAATAAGAGAAAAATGAGAGGAGTAGTGATATAATTAGTGTAATGGAAGAAGTTTATAGTGAATCATGACTCCTAGGAAAAGAAGGAAGATTTGGAGAATATAAAGAAAATAGTAGTAAAATTTGAGAGAAGAATGAATATAGAAGTGAGACAATAAGAGAAGTTAGATATAGTGGAAGAAAGAGACTTTAGAAGAGGGGAGTTACTAGGAAAGTATACAGAAAAGATGTTATATAGCTGGAATGATAGAAAGTTTGAGAAAAAGTACTTAAGAAAGTTAGAGAGAAACTGGCAAAAATAGAAGTTAGTTTCTCTAAAGAAGAAACCTTGAAGAGAGGTAATGTCAGAGTTGAAGATGATAAACTTAACAATTTTTATTTTTCTTTCTTGTTTTCATTTTATTTTTGGATCTAGAATTAGTGTTAGTGTGATATTATGTAGTATTATTACAAATTGCTACATGGTATAACTTAGTGTTACATAATAGTCACAGTCACACAGTCACACAATTACATGTCATGATAGAACACAGTAAAAGATTCTAGAAGAAAATAACATTATAACAATATATATTATGACTTAAATTCTTAAGTAAGGATAAAAGATGACTTTTATATTGAGTAATACAAAAGAACTTGATAGAATTCATAGTACAAGATAGTCTACCTTATATACTACAGAGCATGGTCTATATACACACTACAACTAACCTATTCTAAAGTACATATATTTCTCATAAGACTAATATATTGTTATTATGTTGTATAACATTACTTATTCCAAAACCTTCTATATTCTTTTCTATATCATATAATTGTGACCTATGTGACTATCACATCACATTCTTAATCTAAATCCTAGATATAAGGAAAATGAAATTAAAAGTGAAAATAAAGTAAATAAAAAATACAAAAGGAGAAATAAAATAGAAAGAAAATAGATTGTGGCCAAGTTCATTGTTCATAACTTTGACAATATGTTTGACATATATTAACCTTAAGAATAATACATAGCCTTTAAGATAAGTTAATAGTATTGTAGTACAGATTAGTAACTTAGTATATATAAGGTAGATAGTTTTGTACTAGAAACTTCATTGAGTTCTCTTGTGATTATCTCAATCTAAGGTTTTTCTTTTGACCTACTCTAAGATCTTAAGTTTGTAACATATATACTTTTTAGAATAGACTAGGTTTATTATAACACAGTATTAGAATTATGAAGCTTGAACATAAGTTTCTTTTAATTTTCTTTTTCATTTTTATTTTGGAATCTAAGGTTAGGATTAGAGTGATGTCACTATCACACTGTCACACATCAGTCACATCAGATGACATGGTCACAATAATTATCACATAATTACATGGTTATAGAATATAATAAAAGGTTTAAAAAACAATTATATAATATAATATATACAATATATGTTGACTTCATGGCTAACATATGGTATTTAGGGTAGGCTAGATGCAGTAGAGCATAGACCATCACTAGTTAGTATATATAGGTAGATACATTGTATCAAGAACTTTATCAAGTTTTCTTATATTAATCCAATGTAAGGTTCATTCACTTAACCAATGCTAAGGTCTTGAGTTTGTGACAGAAGTGATGGTGCCAATGAAAAGAACAAAATACTTGTATTAACAACTGTTTTTTTACAGAAAATAATTATCCTAAAGTTTGGGTTGTAATCCTAACTACAATACTATTTAATATGAGTACAGCAATTCAAGAAATAGAAAGAGCTGGAAGAGATGGCAAGTTAGCTAAGTGCTATATAATTCCAGCTATGGAAAATTTACCTTGTCATTCTGTTAATGACTCCTAGGATTGGAAGGGCCACAAAGTAATATATAATATAGTTTGGACATCAATAGAATGTCTCTAACTTTGCTTTACATATTATGTTAATAAAGACAAATATATTACATGTCTACAAGACCTACAAAATCAGATATGCAGTTAGTGTCAAGATAAAGTTCAGCCAGCTCTCCAAACTGTAGAAATCCTAAATTAGCTATATTAGAACCACTAATCAAACTTTATCTGCCCAATTCATAGAATAATATCTTTAATCCATAACAACTACATATTTTATTGCTCAAACACATGTCCAGCTGAAAACCAAAAACATCTTTGACCTATACAAAATCATTTATTAAACTATGTGTTCATATCCATATCATGATAATCTCTAATTCCTAGTTGTACTTGCATTGTCTTGAAACTGGTATGTTATAATATTGATGATATATCTTCAGTTGTAAATAGACAGTTATTTTTGATAAACAACTGATTATGCCATAACACTGTAATGTTGTTACAATCTGGATAAAGAATTCTTGATATTTGTTCTATAAAAGAGTGAGTTATGAATACAACTGTTTTTATAATGTCTTGACAAAATACATCCAAAACATGAGATATAAGAGTATTATGGCCATTTCTAGTACTTGTTTTAGAGTATTGAATGACAATGGCTATATGATAGTCAATGTTATATAGACTCTATATCTGGCAAGATGTGTTTCTAAAATTAGAATATCAGTGTATATAATAGAAAAACATATACTGTAACTTGTAGAGGGCTGTACTGACTATGGACAACTTTTGTAGCCAGCAAGAAATGTCTCAAAAATTCTGAACATTAGCATGTGTAGGGTGATAATAAAGTAAAATATACTATAGCTTATAGAAAGATATGCTGACTGTAGACAACTTTTGTATCCAGTAGGGATTGTTTAAAAAGTCAGAATATTAGTGCATACAGGTTGATAAGAACTGTTTAAAAAAGTTAGAACATCAAAATATATGTAATTCTAATAACAAATGATATACTGTAGTTTATAAAGATCCTTGTTTAGTATAAAAGGCTCTTGTAGCTAACAAGAACTGTTTGAAAAATTTAGAATATTCAGTATATATTATTGAGAAGCATTATACTTAGTAAGTATATGGCCCACAATCAGTAATCCTAATTAGGTAGTAAATGTAAAAATTTTATATAGGTTAAACTGTTATGATCTTAGCTTTGAGCTCAGATTGCACTTAGGCAAAGACTTAGAAGTAAGGGAATTCTTATAAGTGGTAAAGCATAAGGATATATGATAGTATCTATGTTATATATATAAGAGTACATATGAGGAAAAAGTCCACAATATATGAGAAAAATGAGTCATAATACATAAGGCAAGAGTAAGGTTAAAATGCTTACCACATGAGGCACTGACTGAGACAACTATGGCACAGCCAATCATAATGTCATTACCCTTAGCTCTAGTCCATATTGCATCCTTGAGGCATTCAGTATAACATAAATTACCACTAATACTACTTATTCTTTATTGTTCCTCACTCTTTCTTAGCTTTCTATTAAAGTATACAACACATGTAAGTGGTTGCTAGTCATCCATACTATACCATATTACTATGCATTCTGTTCTTTTCAATAGGTTATAAGCCCTAGTTACCTTGATATCTAGTTAACATCTTTTTAGGCTGCTTTCTATCAATGAGAAAGACTTGACCAACTCTACTAGTAAACTAATACCTTGTCACTTTTAGGCCTGTTATAGATTGAACTGATTTTAAATCACTCAATGCCTACAGAATTTGCTTACATCTTACATTTGTTAATGACTCATTACTGGTTAGGTTGAACATTTGTGCTCTAGCTGGCTGTATTTACTCTCTAATTTATGCTGATTATCTTTATCTCAGCAACAGCCAACTTTGTTACTACCCTTCCTAAGCTTACTAGTTTTGTTGACTACTCCTTCTAAAAAATCTGTGTTAAATTAGCTTTTACCCTTATCATCTATCCTGGAGCTGTCTTTACTGTTTAAAATATGCTAAATGCTTTGGCATCTTCTCAGACCACTGATATTGATAAGGCTACTAGAAGAAACTTTCTAGGCTCTTAAGATCTGTCTGTTCTTAATTTTACTTTGCTAGAAAACTTATCAATACATGGCCAGCCTAATACTTAGAGAGTTTGAAAATTTGGTAAGGAATTGTGAGATAGACAAGTTTGTATTAGAAACTCTATCAAGTTCTCTTATGTTACTATGGAGACATTGTTGGATAGTGAGGCAACAAGGCTGGTTATAAGTTTAGAGTTTACCAGAAAGCAAGGATTCAAGTTGAAGAAAATAAATAGACCTATATATATGAGAAATGTAGACAGTTCTTTCAACAAGAAAGGACTTATTGAGCATAGAGTGGAGATAAGTATATATTACTAGTGGTATAGAGAGAGAACAGAGATCAATGTGATTGAAGGTCAGAAATGGAGTGTGATTTTGGAAATGCCATGGCTAGTATGCTACAGTTCTGAAATTGATTGGAAAACAGGAAAAGTAAAGATGATGAGATATCCAGAAGAGTGTGAAAAGTAATGGAGATCAAAGCAGAGAAAACCAAGATGGCAAAAACAAAAGAAAGAAGAGAAGAGAGAAGAAGAGGGAAAAAAGCAAGAAGAGAAGAAAAAGAAAAAACCAAAAAAAGAAAATATGATGAAGATAAAAAAGATAGCAGAAGAATGAGAGATTTGGGATAAGGAGGAAGAAGTGGCAAAGTCTGAAGAAAAGGCCAAGAAATTATTTCCTCAAAGATTCTAAGAATGAATCTATATCTTTGGAAAGAAAGCAAGTAAGAGAATACCAATGAAGAAGGTGTAAAATTATACAATAGAGATGAAGAAAGGATTTGTGCTAAGAAAGAGAAAGGTATACCTGCTGTCAAGTGAAGAGAGGGAAAAGATGTGTAAGTTCATCAACTAAGGAAAGGGTATATTAGACTCTTGAAGTTGTCTTAAACAGCATCTGTATTTTTTGTAGAAAAGAAGAATAGTAAGAAAAGAATAGTTCAGAACTATAAATATTTAAATGAGTGGACTATTAAAAATAACTATCCTTTATTTTTAATTTTGGATATTGTAGAGAATATTGATACTAAGAAAGTATTTACAAAGTTGAACTTGAGATGGGGTTATACTAATGTATAGATAAAGAAGAGAGACAAGTGAAAGGTAGGATTTATGACCCCAGAAGGGTTTTTTGAACCAACTATAATATTCTTTGGACTTACAAATTCTCCAGCAACATTCTAGATGATAATAAATGAAATCCTTCAGGACTTGATCAATACTAAGGAGGTAGCAAGTTTTATAGATGATATTATAGTATGCATAGAAGAAGAGAAAGAATACAATGAGATGATAGAAGAGGTAGTAAAAAGACTAGCTTTATATATAAAACTAGAAAAATACAAGTAGAAGGTTAGAAAGATAGTATTCTTAGGAGTAGTAACTGGACTAGTGGAAATTAAGATAGTGAAAGTAAAAGTGAAGTGAGTGTTGGATTGGCTGATTTCTAAAGAAGTCAAGGACATATAGAAGGTTTTAGAACTTGCCAACTACTATGAGTGGTTCATAAGGGATTTCATGTCTATAGCTAGACTATTATATGACTTATAAAAGAACTGGTGTTAGCAGCACAAGACCTGTTATGGTACACTTGGACCCTTCTATTTTATTTTGATTTTCCTTTTTGTTTTCCTTTTATTTTTATTTTTGTGTTATTTTATTTTTCTGGACAATGAAGAGACATATGACTGCAGTCACATGATGTATCACATGATTTGAGGTCATAGCCTAGAATATAGAAGAAGAGACTAGAAGGATAATATTAAGATATATGTCTATGATATATTAATCTCATGAGTAGAGCATAGATGAAGCATAAACATTAGGATAAGACTATTTATTATTAGAATGGACCATCTATGTATTGTATAAATAGGGTAGCAATATATTGAGAACTCCTTGTTGAGTTTTCTTGTGATCCTCATGAGATACTTTCCTTTAAGTTTATCTTAGTGCTTCTATTGGTTATTTAACTAGTAATTATCATAACAAGACCTAGACAGAAAAATGACGATAGAAGCTAATATATAAGACTATGTAATAGGAGGAGTTTTATTCATGGATTGTGATAATAGACAATAGAAACTTATAGCTTTTCTCTTTTTTTTTTTAAATCAAAAATTTATTACATAGGGCATGTAGGCAGACCATGGTAGCTATTTCGTAACTACATATGTTAAGATGTATATTACATAAAAAGGAAAAAGAAAAGAAAAAAGAAATTGGAAAAAGCTAGATGCAATTTAACTATGTAATACTATCTTCAAAGGAGAATGCATTATTGTTAAACTCAAGGAAAAGAGTAAAATGTGCTATAGAATCCCTCCTTGGATTCCAATAATTGTTATATTTTCTACACTCATGAAGAATATGTTGCCTTGACTCAATAGGATATAAATTACATAGGTACTTAAATTCTTCCTGAGGAAAGAATCTAAGTCTATATTTATCTATTGGTGTATGATTAACAATTGCTCTTGTAGCTCTGGCACAGAGCAAATTGTAATGTCCAAGATATTTGAGCCATGGACCATATTTAGCTATCAACAGTTTGATCAGATTCAAGTTATCATCTAGAAGTTCTAGGAAATATCAACCTTTGTCATCTGATGCTTGGAAATACATCTTCCAGCTGCTGAGAATATCATTATACTCATTTTTCTTGCTAAATTCCCATGAAGATTTGCATGGGAAAATGGGAGTGATGTCAAATTTCTTTGTTTCTTTATCAACTATAGAGTGAAGACCCCACTTGCAATAGTTAGAGCAATCCCAAAATTTGATGGAATTGTTGCTAAGAATTCCTTAAGTTTACAAGAAATTGCTGCTAAATAAATTTGATAAGAATGTGACAAAGAATCAAAAATTCTTCTGGCAGCATAGATAAAATCCATAACAATCCAATTGATGTTGGAAAGACAGGTTCCTTGGTTGATACCACATCTTATTGTAAAAAGTTCTGCTTCAGTAGATATAATATTTACTGTGTGATGAATTGTCTTGATGATTGGACTATTATGAATATGGATGTAAGCTATTGAAGTGACAACCTGATTTTTATACTGGCATCTGATATAACAACTACTGAATGCAGGTCTATTAATACTTGAAGAGTAATGCTGTTAAGATTGCACAAATGATTTTTAACATTATTTTTGCTTTTTCTATTCACAGGATGAAAAGAGAAACAATTTGGAAAAATGTCTATAAGTCTATTTCCTAGTGAGAATTTATGATTAAACAGAGAAAAAGAAAGAATAATCTCATTAAACCTATTTTTCATGTCCATAATTGGACCTTTGATATTCAATTGCTGTTTAGGCATAAGCCTTTCCAGTGAGAGTTGGTAAGCTTTTGTATAATTCATAAGTCTTGTTTCCAACAATGACTTTATGATATAGTTTGCTGGCAGAGTATATGCTCTGAGATGAAATCTACCATTTAGTTTTTGAATATGAAGATTAATGGGAATGAGACCCATGATGGCCTCAATGCCAGAAGGAGGAGAAGTGTGGAATGCTCCCAGAATTTATAAAGCTGCTCTTCTCTGCATATTTCTAAGCACTTCAAGAGGATATGAAAGTGATACTTTGTTGTAGTACAACAGTTGAAAACTGTATAAAGCAATCAGTAAGACACAACTTCTATATAAAAGTCTCTTTTGAATTGGAATGAGGCCTCTTAATGAGTTTCCAAGTATCTTCATACACTTGATTATTAATATTGCTTTATTAGCATAAAAATCAATATGTTGTCAAAACATCAATTTTCTATTGAAAATGAACTCCAGATAATGCCATGTATTCTTGGGTTGAAGAACAGGACCTCTTAATATTGTAAGATCTAGTGGAGAAGAATTGAAAGTACTATGTGATCTGGAAAAGTGAAAAACTTCAGTTTTTCCATATTCTATAATCAAACAAAATTTCTCTAGGAGAGGAGTCATAATATAGTAGCTATAGAAAAGGTTCAAATTTGAAAATACCAAGGACTTGTTTTGTGCAATGAAAAGACCATTGTCTACAAAGGAAAGGATAGAAACTGGAATTTTTAAATTTTTTAGCTATTTTTCAAGAATATGAAAAAGTGGAGAAAAATATAAAGCAGAAAGAACAGGCAATAGGGCAGATCCTTGACCTACACCCACATCAATATTGAAGAAAGAAGAAGAAAATTTGTTTCAGAAATAACTGGTTTTTCTACTTACTAAATAATCCCAAAAGAAAAACAAAACTTTATAATCAAAACTGGCTTTGAGAAGTATTAAAGAGAGAATTTGATAATTCAATGAATGAAAAAACTGGACAATATCGAAATATAATATGCTAGTAGACAAGTATTTAACCCATTTTAAACAAATAAAATGGGTAAGCATGACTTCTGCATCAGTAATAGATTATTATTTTAAACCTTCTAATTGACACTGGTGAATAAAATCATTGGAAATCATCTGAAATTGCAACCTCTCTCTGATAACTTTCTTGATTAATTTGCTGATTGTATTGAGTAGAATGATAGGTAAAAAAGTCTTAAGAGAATTGTATGACTCCTTATTAGGCTGGGGAATAATGATGGATGTAGAAACTTTAAAGTGTGATGGCCAATAACCTAATTTAATCCATATATTAGCAATGGCAATTATTTTTCTGAGAAATGTGACATTTTTGACATATTTCTTGAGATGCCTCCATAACAATTTATCTGGTCCTGGAGTAGATAGATTGTTGCATTTAGCAATGGTACTAATAAACTCTTCCTCTAAAAAAGGGCTCTAATTTGTAACTGATTTACTCAGAATTTCTTCTAGTAAATCCAAGTCAATTTAATAATTTTGAGCTATATTAAAAGACATGTGAAGAGCTTGCTACAAGTTCTCAAGTTCAGTGCATAATTGATCATTATATTAAATTTCTTTGATGGCCAGAAGTTTTTGTTTCTTGATCCAATTTATAAGCTTTCATGGTCTACAACTCTTATTAGCAATTTCTTTAATCTTCAAATCAAAAACATTCTGCTTCATATTCTTAACTGTACCCTTAAATTGTTTCCAGTCTTTAATCCTTTTAAAAAGTCTGTAATTCTCCAAATCTCTATACTAGTTTTTATTTCACTATACTTTGGAGTGTTTGCTGATATTAATAATTTTCAAATTTTTATACCAAATTATTTCTGTACATTCAGTGAAAGTTTGCATAATATGTTCAAGAACTTGTTTGGTTTGGATATCCTTCATATTAAGCTCTTTAATGGCTTCAATTAATTCAATGATAAATTTGTCTTCTTCTTCACTGTTTTTAACTAATATCTTTTGAGTTGAACATACTCTTTAAAAATTGCAATGTTCATAGTAAGCAGTGCATAATCAAATATAAAATGCCAGTCCAGGTAGATAGAATGATTGTTATGTTCTGATGATCCTGGTCTAAGAAATATAAGGTTGATGACCAAATTTGAGTCATGTTAATTGTCTAAGTACCTAGTAGAAATGCAATTAGTGGGTTTAGACAGTTCTAAATGAAAAGAGTCTGCAACATCTATAAGAGTATCTCTATAAATAGAGCAATGCCAAAAATAAGGATTCCAACTACTATCCCTAATGTTAAAATTACCTGTCATGATAAGAACATTGTCAATATTAACTTTGGTATCCTTAAGATACTTTAGAGCCATTTGCAAAGAATCTAAATATATATTATTTAAAAAATATACCAAACCACAATTGAAAAAAGAAACATAAGAAACATACTTATGGTTAAAAACATCTTTTCATAATGAAAAACAAAGAGAAGATAACCTGATGTTGATGTAAGTGATAACTTTGGGTGAATTATTGACATTTGAGAAATTCCTGGAAAAAGTGATCCAGTTCAGATAATTGGATACCCCTACCAGCTTATCTCCCTCATAATTTCTCAAGCTTGGTATAGACTATATAAATGACTATAATGGCTTCTGAATGAAAATGATATTAAAAGAACTTTGTGTTTCCAAGATAGTATTGATAATAAAGTTATTCTTTTGAACATTTTGAGAAAATATCTTGATTTCTTTTAAAATTATGCTTGGTTACCATTCATGGCTGAACAAATTAATTACTTTCTGTTGTCTCAAAGTCTTGATACTTTTTTGAGTGCTACTCTCTATTGAATCAATGCCTTCAGAATGGATATTGATTCAAGTTAGCTTGATAATCTCTTTTACAATTTATACACTTGAATGAGTGGATATACCTTTAATCCAGAAATACTAGTCACTTAGAGTAGATTAATAAAAGAAACCTTATATAGGGATTACATAAGAGAACTTGATGGAGTTCTCAGTACAATATATCTACCTTTATATACTACACTAGATGGTCCATACTACTACTGCACTTAGTCTACTCTAAAGACTATGTATTAGCCATAAGATCAATATACATTGTGTATGTTGTATGATATTAATGCTTTTTAAATCTTCCATCATGTTTTATGTACCCATATGATTATGTGATTATTACTATTACTATGTTATCTGATGTAACTGATATGTAACAGTATGATTGTAACATGATACTAACCCTAATCCTAGATCCTAAAATAAAAGATAAAATGAAAAAAAAAATATTAGAAAAAACTTATGTCTAAGCTTCACAACTCTAACACTGCTCTATTAGACTATCTGACTAAAAGTGCTATACTATAGAAGATATAATTTCAACTCTAAGTAAATAGTAAAGCTCTTTAGTAAAGAAAGCAACAAACTATAAATTTCTATCCAAAACAATATGAGAAATAAAACCATGGAACTTCTATATATGGTATAAAAATAATCTTACTATTCTCTCTGCAGTGACAGTAGTGTGAGTTAGAATA
>Ga0157358_1001119_pt1 | contig 11653 bp, 9 predicted proteins | sample AttcapACBM2_FD_111484 | JGI IMG/M metagenome (GOLD analysis project Ga0157358, IMG submission 111484) | Fungus gardens microbial communities from leaf cutter ant in Botucatu, State of São Paulo, Brazil - Atta capiguara ACBM2 | ecosystem: Host-associated > Fungi > Mycelium > Unclassified ...
AAGTTGATATTTCAGACTATGCCATTGGATGTTAGAGTTGAAGACAGTAAACTCTATTTATTTTCATTTTCATTTCATTTATTTTCTTATTTGAGAATCTAGGATTAGGGTTTAGCATAACATCGCATGTGACTGTCACAACTGTCACTGTCACTGTCATATAGTCATGTGATATAGGAAAAAGACATAGAAGGTTCTGAAACAATAATATTATACAACATGTTTATCATATATTAACATTATGGATAACACATGGCTTGTAGGGTAGATTAGATGTAGCTTAGCATAGACTATCAACCTAGCATATATAAGATAGATACTTCATACTAGGAACTTTATTGAATTTTCTTGTGTAAACTTTATACAAGGTTCTTCTTTTGACTAGTTACTGAGTCTTAAGTTGTAACATTGAAGGAGTACTATCTCAACAACAAGATAACTAAGAATTGTTAATAATTATGACAGATCTCAAATATTATCTGGTGAATTTCAATTTTGAGATATAAACTGATCACAAAAATCTCAAGTATTTTAAAAGGCTATACCAATTAAACTGACAACAAGCACAATAGCTTTTAGAAATTTAAGACTATAAACTAGGAACTGTTATGAAAAAAGCTAACACTTTATCAAGATAGCTTGACTTTAACTAGAGAAAGATAGACAATGAAGTACAATCCTTTAATATACATAGAGTAGAAGGAGATAAATAGTGGAAGGAGCTGAAAGACATGAAGGAGTATATCAAAGAAGAAGTAAAAAGAATAGTGGAGAAGAAAGAAGAAGGCTGGCAAAAAGAAAAATAATTTGAAAGAAATAAGCTTACATATCAAACTCAGCTACACTCTGAGAAGAAATAATTTGAGATCATTACAATTACAATGTCAAAGTTGTGAACATTAGACTTGGGTTATTTTTTTTATTTTCATTTAGTTTTCATTTCAATTTTCTTTGAACTTAGATAACAGAGTATAATTACACATTCCTTCTTGTATGGTAGCACCTGTAAGAGACACAGAGAATAAATTCTTTTCTACTTCAGCTATCATGACTACATACTTGAATATAACTTTACTAGCCCTAGTAGCAATGAACATCAATAATTTCAACATTAGCAACTGCAACAACTATGATGATGTTAGGGAATATATAATGTCTCCTAGCAAACCTTCTACAAAGACAGTCTCTATATCTTCTAGTAAGGCATCAGTAGACTATGCCATCCCAATGGAATGATGTAATAATCTCCCCAATGATGATGAAGTTGGGAAACCAATTAACAGGTCTCAACTGTCCCATATGGAAGGAGAGAAAGAAGATAATCCAGTCAGTAAGGTGACTGACTCTAGCATCTCTAGAAAACAACAATGTGTCAGCAATGAGGACCCAGCTCTTAGTAAGATAACCAATCCAAATGAACATGTGTTTAATATGCAAATTCCTTATAATATTAATGAGGCATTAGACTCTGAATCATGGGATGGCAATTTCTATGCCATTTCCTTACATGGATTGATAGAATATCTAGCCTCAAATGTGAAGCATATCAAAGAATTGCTTTGTTGAATTCAAAAATATATTCTCAATAAGTTAATTAAGGGTGATAAGGCTAATGATGTCAAAGACCTTGAGGGTATTGGTGAAGTGGCTTGGGGTTTTATTTCTGCACTTTACAAGTCCCATTGGAATCACCTAATCACTGATAAGAATAACTTTTCTTTTAGATGAAAAGTGAAAACTCAGTTCAACCCCCAAATAAATAGGGATAGTATACCCAAGAAAGATAAGGAAATAGACAAACCAGCTTCTGTTTCTGTCATTTCCCCTCCCATCCCAGCAGAATCCCCTAAGGAAGTTGTCAAAATTTCAAGGTTCTTCAAGAAGAAAACAGATAATAAAGGAAAAAAATTGTATGCTCAAATGTCATTCTCATACTCCAATCCTACTAGAAAAATACTTAAGATCAAGGAAGCATTTCCAAATCTCCAGAACAAAAAAATTAAAAACATACAAAAAATTATTAGCAGAGAAAACAAACCAAAGCCAAAGCTGAATATGACTATGAAGGGTCCATCAAGAAAACAGGTAATTGTCTCCATGAATGTGGAAAACTCTGTCAATTTCATGAAAGACTTAAGCTTCCATATTACTAATATCAACAGAGCTTTGAAGAGTATCAAATCAGACATCATGGCTGACTTTATCCATGCTGATAACAGAAGTGTGGTCATTACCACTACCAAAGTCGCAGAAAACCTTGATCTTGAAACCATCAAGAGATATGTGAAAAATACAAACAACATCAAGATGATGCAGGTTGAATTGCCTAGATTATCTCAATCAAAGTCGTTCTTGAAGATCATTGGTATTCCTTATCTAAAGGAAGATACTAACAAACCAATTACAGCTGATGTAGTTGAGAAGATTATTAAAAACAACCACATTTTCAAAAACATTGTACTAGCTTCAAGGCCTAGAGTTATCAAGGTTTTGCCAAAATCAGACATGTCTATAGTGTGGTTTGACATTTGGGATGCTCAAAGTGGAGTGAAGGCTAAGAGCCTCATAAACAGATGCTTCAATATGGGTAGCTACATTGCTACCATTTATAATACAAACATGAACCTAGAAGTTCTACAATACAAGAATTGTTGGAAGTAAAGTCACACTATAGGTGTATATAGAATTCAGGAGGCCAGATGTATAAGGTGTAATGGCCACACAAATCCAAATATCATCATCACTTTGCCTGGTGCTACAAGGCTAATGATAAAACTAATCCTCCTAGATTAGAGACAAAGAAAGGGGAATTCTGTCTCCACTCCTTTAAGTGTTTCAACTGTAAAGGAGATCACCAAGTGGATTCAAATATATGCTCTTTCTGGCATTACAAATTCAATGGGGAATGGTATTTGAATGAATATAAGAAAATTCATGAAAGCAGAAGACAATTAATTTGTTCAGCTATGAATGGTAATAAATCATGATTTTTAAAGATATTAAAATTTTTTCACAGAACATACAAAAAAACAACTTGATTGTCAACACAATCCTCAAAACAAGATTTTCTTTCAATGTTATCTTCATACAAGAACCTTCTTAGACCACTATTTGTTCTTTACCAAGCTTAAGAAGTGGTGAAGGCAAAGTTTTGATGAAAGTATCTAATCATCCAAATTGGCTCATCTTTTCTAGGAATTCAATGAGTGATAATGACTTTCTAAGAGTTATCACTTATGTTAACATCAGGCTGGCACCATTTCAATTTTCTCTTCATAAGGACCTCCTTAATCATAGAGACATCTCTCTTGTTTTGTTCTTCAACAATAATGACATTTTTTATATGATGAACATTTATTCTGATTCTTCTCAATCAGCTTTGAAGTATTTAAAGGATACTGAAGCTAACTTTCAAAACATTTTGATTATAACTGAAAACTTCAATATTAGAGACAATTTGTGGGACCCTCTTTACCCTCACCATTCATCTCATAGTGATGATCTTTTTATTATTGCAGACTGGTTCAATTTAGGGCTTTTCATTTCTACTAACCAAGTCCCCACTAGATACTCTGATAATTGCCAAGAGGTGAATTTGGTCTTAGACTTAATATTCCTTCACTTTGGTTCAGATGAATTTAACAACTATATTATTCACCTGGACTGGAGACTTGCCTCAGATCACACTCCTTTAACAATTGTTATTCCCATTGTTGAAGAACATATTCAAACAAAGAAATGAATGATTGTCAAGAAAAGTGAGGAAGAATGTACCTTTGTCAAAGAATTAATTGAAGCAATCAAGAACATTGAAACCAATGACATACCTGACATTAATTGCTTCAATAGCATTATTTTGGAATTTGTCAGCTTGCTGGAGAATATTTGGGCAAAGAATTCAAAGATTGTTAACATCACAAAGCATTCTAAGAGCTGGTGGGATATTAATTATAGTAGGAACCTTGAAAATTATAGGGTAACTAAACATATAGAAGACTGGAAGTAGTTCAAGAAAACAGTCAAGAACTCAAAGTATTCATTCTTCAACTTCAAGATTCAAGAAATCTCCAACAAAAGGAGGTATCCTTGGAAACTAATAAACTGGGTTAATAAGTGCAAACTTCTAGTAGTTGAAGTAGTCAAATACAATGGTCACCCATATCTTGAAATTAAGGACCTCTGGCATACTCTTCACTCATCATTCAATATGGCTTAAGATTGCCAAATCAATGTTGAAATTCTAGGTAAAATTCCAAGTATTACTTTTTCATCTTGGGTCCTATTTTTGGAAGAAGAATTTATCAGCTCCATTGCTAAATGCAATAACTCATCTACCTCTGGCTCTGATAAGCTATTATGGAGGCATCTCAAGAGTATTATCAAGGACAAAGTGTATTTGAAAAGAATCATCAACATTGCTAACACATGCTTTGAACTAGATCATTGGCCATCTCATTTCAAAAACTCTATGACTATTGTCATTCTGAAGCCTAATAAAGAGTCATATGACACTTCAAAATCCTACAGACCTATCGTTCTTCTCAATATCTTGGGAAAACTTATCAAGAAAGTTATTGGCAATTGTTTTCAATTCCATGTGATCTCAATCCACTAGAGTCAATTGGGTAGACTAAAACATAAATCGACAACTGATGCTGGAATTACTCTCACTCACTTTATCTGTATAGGGTGGGTTAGAAATATCATGACAAGTACTCTTGCCTTTGACATTGTGCAATTTTTCCCTTTCTTGAATCATTGCTTACTATCTCACATTCTTGGAAACACTGGTTTTAACCCTAAAGTTGAATGTTTCTTTTTGAATTATCTAGTTGGTAAGAAAACTCAGTATTATTGGAATAAATTTTCTTCACCCTTTTTCAATGTTAATGTTGGAGTGGGGCAAGGTTCTGCCCTATCTCCCATTTCGTCTGCCTTATATCTAGCCTCTGTTCTTCATATCCTTGAAAATTGCTTAAAAATTCTAAAAATTCCCATTTCCATCCTCTCTTTTGTTGATAATAGTCTCTTTATTGCTCAAAGCAAATCTTTTTCCATTTCAAACTCATTTCTTTTTTGTAGTTATAACATTACTTCTAATTTACTGAAGAGTTTTGGTCTTATTATAGAACATTCAAAGACAGAGGTAATCTACTTTTCTAGATTGCATGAATGTTTTGATTCTCCTTCTCTTGATCTCTCCATTCTAGGTGGCCCTATCCTACACCCTAGAGAAACCTAGAAATATTTGGGTTTCATATTTGATAGAAAACTTATGTTCTGTTAACATATTGATTTTTATAGTTAAGTACATGAAGATCTTCAGTAACTCTGTTCAAGGCCTCATCCCTCACTAGAAGCAACTTCTGTACAGAAGTTGTGTTCTCTCCATTGCTTTGTATGGCTTTCAGTTGTGGTTTTACAATAAGACACCTCTTTCATATCCATTTAAGGAGTTGAAAAAAATGCAAAGAAGAGCAGCTCTATGGATCCTAAGTGCTTTTTGAATGTTATCCTCTTTTAGTATCAAGACCATTGCTGGTCTCATTCCCATTCATCTCCATCTTTAAAAACTCAGCAGAAGATCACAGCTCAGAGCCCATGCTCTCCCACATAATTATAATCTACATTCATTACTTGAATCAAGACCAGACATCAGCAATAACCATCATCATCTTTCATTGGACTCACTTACAAGGCATCAATAGGAAATGATTAGAAGTCCTATTGTTGACATGAACAATAGATTTAATGAAGTATTCCCTTTATTTGATTCCTATAACTCTAAGTTCTTCTCTGGTACTAGAATTATTGACATTTTATCTAGTTGTTTTTCTTTTCACCCCCTTAACAAGCATAGTAAAGACAATCTCACATCTCGCTCATGCCAACTAGATAATTTAGCAATTATGTCCTCTGAAAATTCTTCATATGCTCTTGTTGTCACCAACACCAGTATCAAATTCAATGTAGCTACCTCCATTGCTCACATACATATCTGTAACAAACCTGTTGTCAAAATACTTTACCATGCAGTGAATGTCACCAGCACCGAAGCCAAAATATTCACCATTAGATGTGGTATAAATCAGGCCACAACTTCTCAAGGAATTTTGAAAATCATTGTCATCACTGATTTGATTCATTCAGCAAAAAGAATCTTTGACCCTTTATTGCACCCATTTCAATTACATGCCACATCTATTCTGAGTGAACTCGGAAAATTCTTCACTCATAATCCTGATAACTCTATTGAGTTCTGGGAATATCCAAGTTGATACAACTGGCCTCTACATAAAGTAGTCAACAAGGAAGCTAAAGTATTCAAACCTACCCCACTGTATCCATGCAAGTCATCTTGGGATTTTAGCAAGAAAAGTGCAATGACATCTTATCAATATGGAAAATGATTTTCCAATCTTTAAATTTCAAAGGATGACAATTCCTGGAGTTATACAATGATAACAACAACCCTATTGAGCCTTCTTATGCTAAAGGAGGTTCATGGCTCATGCATTTTGGTCATTCAAACTCACTGTGTACAAGAGCGACAAGAGTGATCACTTACCACACTTCTATAGGCAAATACAGGTTGAGATTTTTCCCTTGGGAAGATTTCAGCTATCCATGTGATAACTACCCTATTGAAACAAGATATTATCTTCTTCATAAGTGTAGAAGGCATAATAAGTATTGGAATTCAAGGAGAGACATGATAAGCCATTTTATTCTCTTCTTGGAGTTTAACCATAGTGTATTTGCCTTTGCAAGTGCTATTATATAGTCCTCATGGTGCAATACATTATAAACCCCTAGTTTATTTCCTATCTTTCATTTCTTTCTCAATCTCTTTTTTCTTTTCTTTTCACTTTCTCTTCTATTTTTCTCATCATGTAGTTTAGTTGTCATGTATATAGTTACAAAGTAGTTACCATGGTCTGCCCTTGTACCCTATGTAATAAATTGTTGATTTAAAAAATAAATAGCAGAGTATAGTGTGATATTACACATAACTATTATAACTGTCACATAGCATTCACACAATCATGTGATACAGAGAAGAATATAGAAGATTCAAGAACAGATAATGTCATATAGTATGTTTATAACATGTTGATCTTGTATAATATATGTTACAACTTAAAACTAAAAAGTAAGGTCAAAAGAAAAACCTTATATTAGGGTTAACACAAGAGAACTCAATAGAGCTCCAAATACAAAGTATTTATCTTATATATATTAACTAGTTGGTTTGTTGTCACATCCTGTTCTGATTACATTCATACCAACCCATAGATTACTCCTTCTTCCTCATCCATACTTTCCAACCTCTTTTAGTATAGATTACATACCTCCAGTTCACCTCAAATATCCTTGCTAGGCCTTTGTTAATTTCATAGACTTTATTCCCCAGTTTATACTGTACTAGCTTATCCTGAAAATTGACTAAAACTAACACCCAAATCTCTAGTATATCTCACCACTCTCTAGTAGTTTTTTACCTACCAAGCCCCTAAGTTCTGTTCCAAAATATACAACTAGTGCAGCTAGTAGAAGCATAGCATACAACCTGAAGCTAAAATTTGTTCCAACTCATCTTTTGCATTCTTGGATAATACATAAATCACTCATCTGGACTTCTGAGATGCTTTACTAGATCTCAGATAATAAGGTGTGAACTATGTCTAACATTTATACAAAATCTTACCTAACCTACTCTAAAGACTATATACTATCCATAAGGCCAACATGTGGTAAACATGCTGTATGATATTATTATTCCAAAACCTTCTACAATTAGAGTTGTGAACATCAGACTTGGTTTTATTTTTATTTTATTTTAATTTATTTTGAACTTAGGTAAAGGGTGTGAGGTGATGTCACATGTGATGGTCACATATGTCACTGTCACAAGTCACACAATCATGCAACACAAAAAAGGTTATAAAAGTTTTTAAAACAGATAATATTATATAACATAGCAACAGCATGTTGGCCTCATAAGGAGCACATGAATATTAGGGTAGGTTAGTTATAGTGTGTGCACAGACCATGGTCTGTAGTATATAAGATAGATTAGTTTGTACTAGAACTTTATTGAGTTCTCTTATATTGCTCAATATAAGAGTTGTTTTTTATCTTTACTTAAGAACTTAAGTTATCACATTTATGTCCTTCTGTATGATACATGATTGTGTGACTATTACTGTGACATTTGTGACAACTTGTAACAGTTATGTGTGATATTATACTAACTCCTAACCCTAAGTCTAAAATAAGAAAATTAAATGAAAATGAAAATGAAAATGAGAAAACAAAACAAAACAAATAGAGTCCACCATCTTTAACTCTAACATTACCTCCCCTTTATGGTTTCTCCTCTAGAGAAACTGACTTTCATTTTTACTAGTTTCTCTCCAACTTCCTCAAATACTCTTTCTTAAACTTTTTATTATTTTATTTATACAACATCTTTACTGTAAACTTCTCTAGTAACTCCTCTCTTCTAAAGTCTCATTCTTTCACTAAATCCAACTTCTCTTGTCTCCTCACTTCTATACTAAATCTCCCCTCAAATTCTGCTATTACTTTCTTTGTTTTCTATAAGTTCTCTTCTCTTTTCCATATATCATTTTCTGCTGTAAACCCCTTCTATTGTACCAAATACTTCATTACTTCTCATACTTTTCCTTTATTTAATATTTTCTTTACTTCCCACTCCTCAACTCTATCTATCTTTACTGGTTTTACTTTCTCTACTTTCTGTCCCTCTACTTATTCTCTATATCTTACTACTCAATTAATATTCACAACTAGATAAATTCTTATCGAGATTGGCAGTTATAATTTGACCACATTGGTAGATACTACCTCATCAATAATATATGGACCAACATATCAATCAACTAATTTCTTTGTCAGTCTTTTCTTAAACACTAAATCTTTTATGCTCAATATTATTTTATTTCTCTTCTTCCATTCTTTAGCTTTCTTCCTTCTCTTGCCTACTTGTCACTTTATTTTCTCCTATGCTTTTCTTAATACTACCTCTGCTTCTTCCTGTACCCTCTTTATCCTTTCTGCAAACTCTGTCACCTTCTCTATATTATGGCAATCACTAGTCAAAATGACCAATAAACCACTTAAAGTAAACTGATCAACAAAGTATCTTATGGAAATCACAAAAGAACTTGACAAGAAGTTCCCAATAAATTGCTATCCTATTTATACAATATATAGATGGTCTATGCTAATGATAAATAACCCTACTCTAATGTCTATGTATCTACTATGAGTACACAATGTGTACACCATAAAGTGAATATGCCATTGACATGTACCTTGATGTCATGTGACCACAGTCATGTGCCTCTTCATTGTTCAAAAACAAAAACAAAACAAAAGAAATATTAAATTAAGAAAAATAAATAAAAAGAAAAGAAAAATATTCAAGTTCCAGTATACCATAACACTCTACTCTTCCTTTTCTCCTAACATCTCCTCCCATCCTCAACTCTTTATCATAATTTGCCATAAATGGAGACACTTTGGTTACTGAATATATCTTGTTGTTTACTACAAACTCTACTGTTACTAACTACTCTGGCCAATCCTTTTGCCTATGATTAATAAACAACTATAAATATTGTTCTAGTTCTTGGTTTGTTTTTTTGGTCTAACCATCTGTTTGTGAATGGAACAATGTCAACAACTTTGTTTCAATACCCAATATTCTATTCAACTCCTTTGTCAACTCTGCTGCAAACTATGATTTCCTATCCAATATCACACTCTCTGGTAACCTATGTAACTTCCACATATTATCTCTAAACAGCCTTGCCAACCCCTCTACTACTGTCATTCCTTCTGTTGTTGCCCTAAAATATGTCATCTTGGACAACCTATTGCACACTACCAAAATTGCATCTTTCCCTGCTACTAACAGTAGCTTTGTAATAAAGTCTACCATCAAATATATCCACAGCCTCTCTAGTATCTCATTCACCATCAACTTCCCTGCTGATACCTCTGTTTTATTTTTTATCCTCTCACACAAGTCACATTCATCCACATACTTTCTTATATCCTTTGTTACTTCTGGCCACTAGCAGTTTCTTATCACCAACTCCATTGTCTTCCATCTCTCTTCATGTTCTGCTGCTGGTACATCATGGTATAACTGGATTATCTCCATCCTCAACTTCTCATTCTTTGGTATATATACCTTTTCCTTCTAAGTTCTTGTAATCAGTTCAGACCTCAAACTTGAACTTTGCACCTTCTAACAAATGTCTCCAGTTCTCCAATCTTTTGATGACTACTAGTATTTCTTTATCATGAATCTTATAATTCCTTCCCATCTTATTTAGAGATTTTGAGTATGCTACTGGTCTCCATCATCCATCCTCACACTCCATAGATAAAACTTCTTCTGTTGCATGATCTGATATGTCAACTTCCATCCTCATTTTTTTGTCAAAGTTTAGTGCTATCAATACCAATTCTTTTGTGAATCTTTCCTTCAACTCCCTGAATGCCATATCTTGCTTCTCTATCCAATTCCACTTCTGATCTTTCTTCACCAAGTCATGCAATAGTATAGCTATAGGCACAAAATTCTTAATAAACTACCAATAGTAGTTGGCTAGTTCTAAAAATTTCTGTACATCCTTGACTTCTTTAGAAGTCAGCCAGTTCAACACTCCTTTCACCTTTTCTTCTTCCATCTTGATTCTCTCTAGTTTAATCACTACTCCTAAGAACTCTACTTTTCTAACCTTCTACTTGTATTTTTCCAGTTTTACATATAAATTGTTCTCTGCAAGCCTTTTTACTATCTCATTTACTATTTTGTCATGTCCCTCCTTCTCTTCCATTTCCACAATTACATCATCAATAAAACTTGCTACCTCTCCAGTATTGACTAAATCTTATAGGATCTCATTTATCATCATTTGAAACATTGCTGGAGAGTTAGTTAGTCCAAAGAACATAACTGTAAGTTTGAATTGACCTTGATGCCAAATTTCCTGTCTTCTTTCTACTCCTCAACCTCTCTTCCTCCCACCTACTCTCCTTCTAATGCCTATCCAGATTTGTTGCCCTCTTGCACCATTATTTGATACTTCTTAGAGGCTTTTCTGCTTTCATTAATTTTCTCCTGATTATTCCATTCATTTCTTGTTTAAAATCTTCAATCAGTAGTCTTTCTTTATAACCACTTTCCCTTGCTGCTCTTCTAAATTACTGTAAAAATTCCTCCATTGTCTTGCCTCCCTACTCTACCTTTTTTAACTCAGCTACCTTCATTATTTCATTATCCTCTACTCCAAATTTTTGTTTTAAATCAGTGAGAAATTCTTCCACTATTGCAAACACCAAGCTGCTATTTTTTAAATCCTCCATCACATTTTCCTTCCATATATTCACTGATCCTCCTTACACATATGACAACACCCACTGCACTTGCTCCTCTACTAATGCATCTCTCACCTTTATCCTTATGTATAACCTGTATGCTATCAAAAACGGGTGCAACAAGAACTATGCAATACTAGCTCTTAACTGCACACTAAAGAATTCAAAGAGAACAATATCAGCTTCTGGAATCAAGAGAAGATGTAGAAACAATAATATAAAATTAGATTAGAAC
>Ga0157358_1001120_pt1 | contig 11644 bp, 20 predicted proteins | sample AttcapACBM2_FD_111484 | JGI IMG/M metagenome (GOLD analysis project Ga0157358, IMG submission 111484) | Fungus gardens microbial communities from leaf cutter ant in Botucatu, State of São Paulo, Brazil - Atta capiguara ACBM2 | ecosystem: Host-associated > Fungi > Mycelium > Unclassified ...
CTTGGTATTGAAAGAGGGAAAGGTGTATGTGCCGAAAGATGAGGAACTGAGGGTAGAGATAATCCGGTTACATCATGATGTACTAGCTAGCACTGGTTCTCTTGTGAATCTCTCCTTCAATTCTCCAAATGTCTTCTTCTATTATTCAGTCCACTCCCACTTCTTATCCTTTTTTACTATATCATGTAATAGTCTGGCTATTATTGTGAAGTCTTTAATAAATCAGTGGTAGTAGTTTGCTAACCCTAAAAACTTCTGTACATCTTTAACTCCTAGTGGAGTTGGCCAGTCCAGCACATCTTTCATCTTTTCTTCTTCCATCTTTATTCCTTCAGATTCTATTATCACCTCTAAGAATCCTACTTCCTTCACCTTTCACTTGTATTTCTCTAGTTTCACATACAGATTGTTCTCTGCTAACCACTTCACTACTTTTTCTACTATCTCATCATGCTCCTCCTCTGTCTCTGTTCCTATTGTTACATTATCTATAAAGCTCACTACCTTCTCAGTGTTGATAAGGTCTTGTAAGAGTTTGTTCATCATGGTTTGGAATATTGCTAATGAATTGGTAAGTCTGAAGAACATTACTGTTAGCTCAAATAACCCTTCTGGTGTGGTAAATGCTGCTTGCCACTTGTCTCCTTCCTTTATACATATATTATTATAGCCTCATCTCAAGTCTATCTTCATAAATACTTTCTTAATACCTATTTTTTCTACAATATCTGATATTAAAGGTAACAGGTAATGATTTTTTACTGTTCATTCATTAAGATATTTATAGCACTGCACCATATGTTTCTTTCCATCCTTTTTTCCTACAAAGAATACTAGTATCATTTAAGGTGACTTTGAGGGTTTGATATACTCTTTTCTCAATTGTTCTAATATAAACTCATGCACCTCTTGTTATGATCTAGAGTCCTTAGAGTGGGACAGAAGAACAAGCCTTATATTGAGTAACACAAGAGAACTCGATGGAGAACTCTGTACAGGGTAGTCTACTTTTATATACTGAATCCTCAGGGGCTGTGCTAGCTATTTTTAACCTACCCTAAACAACCATATGTTAGCCATGAGGTTCCCATATGGTATGACATCATCCTTCTAGAATCTTCCTCCTGTCACCTGACTCATGCCACCTCTAACCCTAGTCCTACAGGCTAAAAATAGAATAAAAGGAGAATAGGAAAGTAAATAGGAAAGAAAAATGAAAAGAGAAAAAAGATGAAAAGAAACTAAGTCCACTTCTTGCGATCCTGACATCTCTTCCTTTTCTTTCCTTGACAGTGGATACATCTTTCCCTTTCTTGGCATGAACCCTTCCTTCATATCAATAGCATAGTCCCATAGTTTCCTTGTAGGCATCCATTCACTAGCCTTTTTTCCAAAAATCTGGATCTATCTATGGAAGTGCTCTAGTACCAGTCTCCTTGCCTTTGCTTCTAATAACTTTGCTAATTCCTCCTCTTCATCCCAGATTTCCCACTCCTCTGCCAGTCTTTTTATTTCTATCATCTTCTCTCTCCTGAGTTTTCTCTTTTTTTCCTTCTTCTTTCTTCATTCTCTTTTCTCTTGTCTCTTTCCCTTTTCTTCTCTTTCTTCTTTCTCCTTTTGCTTCTGCCAGCCTGACTTCCCCTGCTTTGGTCTCCATTGCTTTTCACATTCCTCTGAACACCTTGTCATTTTTACTTTTCCTATTCTCCAATTGATTTTATGATTGTAGTGTGTAAGCCATAGTATTTCTAAAATCACATTCCACTTCTGTCCTCCAATTACATCTATTTCTGTCCTCTCTCTATGTTCTTGATAATAAATATTGACTTCCACTGTGTTTTCTATTAGTTTTTCCTTATTAAATGTTTCATCCACATTTCTCATGTATATGGGGTTTTTAATTTTTTTCAATTTGAACCTTTGCTTTCTAGCAAATTCCAAACTCATCACTAATCCAATAGCTCTGCTATCTAGCAATGCTTCTACTATAACCCCCTCCTATGTATCAATTCTTTCTAGCCCTATCTTTACTGTCACTTCTCTTAACATGTCCCTATTATTTAGATTGTAATTGGATGTATTGTCCACTACTTTACTGAGCACTGAGATCTAATAAGGACTATTAGATCTCCCTCCCTATTTAAATTGTTTCTTGTATTTCCATTGTCCTCATACTCTGCTCTCCTTTCTTAGCCCACAATTCCTCATCTCCTACAATTCTGCACAAGGTGGCCAAATCCTCTACAGCTATAACAGTTTCTTCCCCTATTTATATCCATCACATATGGGTTTTAGAGTATAAACCCTGCCCACTAACTTGGGTGTACCATCTTTGCATTCATTCATTCTACCTCTTCTATCAAAGCAGGCCCTATCAGTGCCTGCTGCTGAGAAGTCTCTTGTCTCCTTGGCCATATATGATGTCATGGTATTATTTGTCTGAGTATCTCTGCATTGTTTAACCTAGGAGCATGTGGCCCTTGCTCTTGTCTTCCCTTTAATTTTTCTTCCTCTCTTTTACTCTCCTGCCAATTTCTATCCAATGCTATCACTCTATTGTACCACTGTTCAATTGAGAATAGTTGCAATTCTGACTCCATGAGTTTTTGGCATATTACTTCATTTATTTCTCTCTTAAATTCCTCTACTAAGGGTCTTTCTTCATATTCACTTTCTCTTGCTGCTCTCCTGAATTCTTACACAAATTCCTCCATTGTTTTTCCTTCCTGCTCTATCCTCATTAGTTCTACCACTATGGCTGTTTCTTTATCTCCCCCTCCAAATTCCTTTTTTATATCCACCAAAAATTTCCCTGCTGTCTCATATTTTAATAGTCCACCCTTTAGATCTTCTAAAATGTTTTCCATACATCTGCCAATTCTCTTTACATATATGATAGAATCCACAGAATCTGTTTCTTCACTGCTACTCCTCTCATCTTCATTCTGATGTACAACTTACATGCTGTAATAAATCCTAAGATCTTCCCTAGGGTCCCATCAAATATTTGTGGCTTAGCCACTTCTGTGCTTGCTTCTCCACCTCCTTCTGTTTCCTGTACTGCTAGTAAAGCTTGGATTTGAGCCTGTAGTGCTGCAAGCTATTCCTGTTGTTGTTGAGCTAAAAGCTCATAGTTGATTTGGCCATATTAGCTCATAGTATATAGTAGTAGTGGTGTTGATAGTGGTGATGATGGTATAAGAGATGGTAGAGTGGGTAGTGGTGAGCAAAGTAGGGAGAGGGCAAATCCTATGTTGGACTCACTCTCTAATTCATATTCTGAACTTGATGCTATTTCTGTAGGTATTTGTCAAGATCATTGAAAGTGGACTTTATTTTTCAGTTTTTAATTTAATTTTTCTTTTCTTTTTATTTTCATTTTTCTATTTTCTATTTTTAGAACAACTAGGGTTAGGGTTAGAAGTGATTGGTCACAACATTGATCACAAGACTTGGGAGAATAGAATAGAAGATTCTAGAACAAATGATATTATACAACATGAATAACATATGTTGATCTCATGTTTTACACATGGTTGTTTAGGATAGGGTGTACAGTAGTAAGCACAGACCATGGCTAGTAGTATATAAGGTAGATTAGTTTGTAAAAGAATCTTTATCGAGTTCTCTTATGTTCCTCTAATACAAGAGTCGTTCTTATATTCAACCCAAAGGATTAAGTTTATAACATTAGAACTTGATTCCCATTTCTAGGACTGCTTAACACAAAAAGCCTTCTTACCTTTTTCTCTTACTTCTTTTTTCATCCTCAACTAAAGAGCAGCACTGCTCTTTAGTCAAGAAAACATTGCTGGGCCTTAGGCATAAAGGGTATACCAATCAGGAGGGGGAATCCTGATCGTTTGTTGATATCAAAGCCCACTGGTATCCTTCAGATGTATTACCTTGTGTGGACGTGTTCATTACTTCTTTCCTTTATCAACCTTGTACTATAGACCTCCTTGTGGTTTATCTATGTAGAGGAATAGTAGGTGTTCTTAAAACCCTACTTAGAGTAGAACAGTCTTCTTAGACCAAAATTGTTTACCATTCTATTAGGGCAGTAATCAGAAGTAGTAAGTGATTGTGTAGGCAGGATAAGAAGAGAGCTTGCTATCACATACAGAGATACTGTTGTCTTCAGAATATGAGTCTGAGTGAAACCAGCATGAGTTCTGCTCTCCTCTTATACACATCACCATCACCACCATCACCACCACCATTATCATCATCAACCTCCCCCATTGACTCACCCCCCTATCCCAACATAAGTCAAATCAAGAGAGAGGGGCAACAGGATCCAACATGGGACCTCACATGGAGGTGGCTAAGCTAGCCATCTTCAACAGAAAAGCAGGAAAAGTGGGAGGATTTGTAATTGTATGTCGGTTATATTTGAGAATGAAGATGAAAGAGGCAACAGTAGAAGAACAGGTGCAATAGGTCCTCTTGTATGTATAGGAAAGGTCAGCAGACATATGGAAGGAAAATGTTATGGAAGAATTGGAAACAGGAGAGATGGAGTACGAAATGGTGGAGGAACTTTTGACAGCATTGAAAAAGGAATTTGGTGGAGGGGAGGAGGAATTAGTGAAGGTAGCAGAATTGAGAAAGTTGGAGCAAGGAGGAAGAATGATGGAGAAGTTTGTACAAGAATTCAAGAGGGTGGCAAGAGATAGCAGATATGAAGGGAGACCTTTAATAAAGGAGTTTAAGAGGGGGATGAACAGAGGGATAAGAAGGAAGTTGATGGAGGGTGAAAATTAGCCAGCCTCTATTGAGCAGTGGTATAAGAGGGCAACAGCCCTCAATAGAAACTAGAGAGAGAGTAAAAGAGAAGAGGAAAGACTAAGAGGCAAGAAGGAGATAGGAGGAGGAGTACAAAAGCAGGAGAGACAGATAATATCATAACCACTAGTGTGGCAAAGGAGACAAACGTCTCCTCAGCAGGCAACAACAGGGCCTGCTCTGATGGAGAGAGTAGAAAGGATGAATGTGGTAGTAGTGAGGGGGCAAGGACAGGGAGCAGGAGTTCCTCCTAGATGGCATCCTTATATAATGGAGGTAGATCGGGGAAGGAACTGCTACATGTTATAAGACGAGTGTGTGGACAGACTTTGGCTAGGGTTAGGGTTAGCTGGACATAGATAGATAGTATTATTATTAGTCTACAATGGAGGAAGAGCATGTGATCTGGAAGTTATGTGACAGAGTCTAGAACGGTCTGGAAGGACTAACAGTCTAGAAGGATCAAGAGAAGTTTAGATCAGAGTTAGGGTTAGGAGTGACATCAAGGGACATGGGTTCCTCATGGTGTACACATGGTGTGTACATGTACAGTGGAGATTAAGAGTATGATGTCAGGGCACATGTATACGGCATGGTAGCCTTGAAGTAGACGCATGGTGGATGAGTAATAGACATAAGGTAGAGGCATGGACATAAGGGCCGGTAAATATTGTTGTAGCACAGACCACATGTAATTTATATAAATAGAGGAGCAATGCAGTGAGGGCTCCTTATCAAGTTCTCTTGTAATCCCCACTACTAGATAGCTATCTAAGAGCTTTGCTGAAGTCAGCATACTATGAGTGCCGTTCCAGCGAGTGGTTGCTACAACACTACACCTGTGGAGGATTCAGGCATATAGCCTACCACTATAGGAATAGAGGAAGGGGAAAAGCAATGGAAGGAAGGAGAGTAGAATATGGGGAAGGAAGGATCAAGGAGATTCACAATTAGATGAATAATTTAAAAGAGGTAGAGAATCTAGAACTCCTCAACTAGATTCTCAAAATAAATATAGTGTATTTGCTACAGAAATAAACGCTGATACACCTAAAGCAGAGGAGAAGGAAGAAAAAATAAGAAAAGCAGAAGGAAAAACATTGAGGGAAGTGACAGTAAAAATTGGGTTGGAAAGGTTGGATATGCAAGAGGGAGTGATGATGGAGGCATTATTAGATAGTGGAGCAACAGGGCTAGTTATGAGCTCAGAGTTTGCTAAAAAAACAAGGCTTTAAGTTGAAGAGGTTGGAAAGACCAATGAATGTAAGAAATGTAGATGGATCACTGAATAAAGAAGAACCTATAGAACATACTGTAGAGGTAAATATTCATTATCAGAGACATAGGGAGAGGATGGAGATACATGTGATTGGAGGGCAGAAGTGGACGGTGATCTTGGGAATGCTGTGGCTAGCTCACCATAACCTAGAAATCGATTGGAGAACAGGGGAAGTAAAGATGACAAGATGCCCAGAAGAATATGGAAAACAGTGGAGACCAGTGCAAGGGAAATTGGGGTGGGAAAAGCAGAAGAAGGAAGAAGTAAAAGAAGAAGCTAGGAGAAAAAGGGAAGAAAAGGATAAGAGGAAGAAGCAGAAAAAGGGGAAGACAATGGAAGTGAAGAAAGTAGCAGAGGAATGGGAGATTTGGGATGAAGAAAAAGAAACAGCAAGATCAGAGGTGGAGGCAAAAAGGTTGGTGCCAGAAAAATTTCATAAATGGATAAAAGTGTTTGAAAAGAAACAATCAGAGAGGATGCTGACAAGGAAGGTATGGGATCATGTGATAGATGTGAAGAAAGAGTTTGTACCAAGGAAGAGGAAGGTATATCTGTTGTCAAGGAAGAAAAGGGAAGAGGTAAGAGAGTTTGTTAAAGAGCAGTTGAGAAAAGAATACATTCAACTGTCAAAATCACTGCAAATGGTGCTAGTGTTCTTTGTAGGAAAGAAAGATGGAAAGAAAAGGATGGTGCAAGATTATAGGTATCTAAATGAGTGGACGGTGAAAAATAATTATCCACTTCCATTGATATTGGATGTCTTGGAGAATACTGGGACAAAGAAGATGTTTACGAAAATAGATTTAAGATGGGGTTACAACAATGTAAGGATAAAGAAGGGAGATGAGTGGAAGGCAGCGTTTACCACACCAGAAGGATCCTTTGAACCTACAGTGATGTTTTTTGGACTAACTAATTCTCCAGCAACATTTCAGACAATGATGAACAAATTTTGAGAGATTTAATTAACACAGGAAAGGTGGCAGCATTATTGACGATGTTATAGTGGGAACAGAGATGGAGGAAGGGCACAACAAAATAGTGGCAGAGGTAATTAAGAGGATGGAAGAAAATGATTTGTACGTAAAAACGGAGAAATGTAAGTGGAAGGTTAGGGAGGTAGGATTCTTGGGAGTAATAATAGGGCCAGAAGGGATTAAGATGGAAAAGAAAAAAGTGAAGGGGGTGTTGGAGTGGCTGACACCGAAGTATGTCAAAGATGTGCAGAGATTCTTAGGATTGGCCAATTATTATTGCCAATTCATTAAGAGTTTTGCATCAATAGCTAGGCCGCTACATGATATGGTGAAGAAGGATAAGAAGTGGGAATGGACAGAGAAGCAGGAGAGAGCATTCGGAGAGTTGAAGAAAAGGTTTATAGAAGAACCGGTGCTAGCAGCACCAGACCTAGACAAGAAAATGTGGATGGAGGTAGATACATCTGATTATGCAACTGGGGAAGTATTGTCAATGGAGTGTGAGGATAAATTATGGAGGCTGGTGGCATTCCTTTCCAAATTGTTGAATGAAATGGAGAGGAATTATGAAATTCATGATAAGGAGATGTTGGCAATTATTAAGAGATTAGAAGCTTGGAGACACTTGTTAAAAGGAGCGCAGTTCAAATTTGAGATCTGGACAGATCATAAAAATTTGGAATACTTTATGAAAGCACAAAAGTTGAATAGGAGACAAGCCCGATAGGCCTTATATTTATCTTGATTTAACTTTACTTTAAAACATGTACCAGGAACAAGGATGGGAAAAGTGGATGGACTCAGTAGAAGATCTGACTGGAAAGTAAGAGTAGATAGGGACAATGAGAACCAAATATTTATTAAAAACAATTGGGTTCATAATTTACAGGAAGTAGTAATAGAAGGACCAGAAGTAGAACTGTTAGAAAAAATTAAAAAAGCTAGGAGTAAGGATGAGGATGTAGTTAGAGTAGTAGAAGAGATGAAGAAGACAAAGGTAAAGGAGCTACAAGAGAATGAATGGAAGATAGAAAGGGAGATGGTGTTAAAAGAAGGAAAGGTATATATATCAAGGGATGAGGAATTGAGAACAGAAGTAATCCGGTTACACCATGATGTACCAGCAGCAGAACATGGAGGACGATAGAAGACAGTAGAGTTAGTAACAAGGAACTACTGGTGGCTGGGAGTTACAAGAGATGTGAGGAGATATGTGGAAGAATGTGACTTATGCCAGAGGATGAAAAATAGAACGGAAGAGCTAGCAGATAAATTAAAGGTGAGTGAGGTGCCAAAAAAGCCATGAATGCACCTAACAGTAGACTTTATTACAAAGCTACCAGTAGTAGCAAGAAAGGACACAATTCTGGTGGCATGTGACAGGTTGTCCAAAATGACACATTTTGTGGCAACAATGAAAGAAATGTCAGCAAAAGGACTGGTGAGGTTGTTTAGGGACAACATGTGGAAGTTACATAGGTTGCTGGAGAGTGTGGTATCGGATAGGGGACCTCAGTTTGTGGCAGAATTGACAAAGGAGTTGAACAGGATGTTAGAGATAAAAACGAAGTTGTCAACACCATTCTACCCACAGACAGATGGGCAAATGGAACAAATGAATCAGGAGTTGGAGTAGTACTTGAGGTTTTTTGTGGAACACCAACAGAGGGATTGGCCAGAATGGTTGGTGACAGCTGAGTTTGCAGTAAATAATAAGACTCACACAGCAACTAAGGTTTTGCCCTTTATGGCAAATTATGGAAGGGAATTAAGAATGAGGGGGACATAAGAAAAAAGGGGAAGGTAGAGAGTGCAACGGGATTTGTAGAAAAAATGAAAAAAGTGTATGAGAAAGCAGCAGCGGCACTAAGGTGCAAGAGGAGATGAAGCAATATACAGATAAGAGTAGAAGAGAAACAGAAGAGTGGAAGAAAGGAGACAGAGTAATGCTAAGTATGAAGGACTTAGTATTCAAGGAAAGACCTGTATGGAAGTTGATAGAAAGATATGTGGGGCCATATGTAATAGAGGAGGTAGTATCATCGAATGCAGTAAAATTACAATTACCAAGTTTGATGAGAATTCATCCAGTAGTAAATGTGAGCTGGATAGTTTGATATAAGGAGCAAGTGAAGGAACAGAAGAAGGAGAAAGGAAAACCTGTAGAGGTGAAAGGAGTTGAGAAATGGGAGGTGGAAAAAATTCTAAATAAGAAAAAAATAAAAGGAGTAGAGAAATACTTAGTGCGATGAAAAGAGTTTACGGCAGAAGGAGATACATGAGAAAGAAAAGAAAACTTAAAAAATGCAGAAGAGTTGATTGAGGAGTTTGAAAAGGAGGAGGAAGTAGAAGTAAGATGACAAGAGAGGATAGAAAAGAAAAAGAAAACAGAAGAATATAGGAGAATGGAGTTACCAGGGAAGTACACAGCAAAGTTGCTATATGGGTGGGATGATAAAAAATTTGAGAATGAATATTTAAGAAAGTTAGAAAAGAATTGGAGGAGATGGAAGAATGATAGACAGATAGATGAGAACAAACATTTGAAAAGCATTAAAGAAAAAATGGAGGAGGAAAATGAAAAAATGAGGAATAGGGACTGGAGAACGGAACATTTCTCTGGAGGAGAAACCTTAAGAGAGGGGTACTATCAAGATCATTAAAAGTGGACTTCATTTTTCAGTTTTTAATTTAATTTTTCTTTTCTTTTTATTTTCATTTTTCTATTTTCCATTTTTAGAACAACTAGGGTTAGGGTTAGAAGTGATTAATCACAATATTGATTAGAGACTTAAGAGAATGGAGTAGAAGGTTCTAGAACAAATAACATTATACAACATGGATAACACATGTTGACCTCATGTTCTGCACATGGTCATTTAGGGTAGGGTGCACAGTAGTAAGTATGGACCATGGCTAGTAGTATATAAGGTAGATTAGTTTGTAAAAGGATCTTTATTGAGTTCTCTTGTGTTCCTCTAATACAAGAGTCATTCTTATATCCAACCCAAAGGATTAAGTTTATAACAGTATTAGTGGGCCCTCTTCTTATCCTATCTTACACCATCTACTGACTACCTACTCTATTAACTACTGCTCTAAGAGAAGAGTAGATGATTTTAGTTTAAGAAGACCGTTCTACTCTAAGCAAGATCTTAAGAATGCCTGCTATTCTCCTGTCTAGATAGATCACAAGAGAATCTGTAGTATAGAGCTAATACTTGAAAAGAGTATGTAACACATTCACAAAAGGTAATATGTCTGGAAGGTACAAGTAGACTTTGGTATAATCAAACAGCTAGACTTCTCTTGTCTAACTAGTATTCCCCTTATGTCTAGGGCCTAGTAACTCTTCTTGACTAAAGGATAGTGTTACTCTTTAGTCAAGGATAATAAGAGAATAAGAGTGTGAGAAGGTCCTGTGTTGGACAGTCTCAAGAAAAGAAATCAAGTTCTAATGTTATAATCTCAAGACCTTAGAGTTGATCAAGAAAAAAAACCTTATATAGGGTTTACATAAGAGAACTCAATAGAGAGCTCAATATAGGATTGTCTACCTTATATACCTCAGACTAATGGTCTGTGTATTACTTTAGCCTACTCTAAATGACCATGTGTCTACCTTAAGACCACTATGTGTATAGCATATAGTATGATGTCATTTCTTCTAAAATCTTCTACTATTTCCCATCATGACATGTGATCATGTGACAGTGTGACCTGTGACCTTCCCCTGATTCCTAGCTCTAGTTCTAAAAATAGAATAGACTGAAAGAAAAAAAAAAGAGAAGCAAATAAGATAGAGTCCAATCTTTGCATTTCTAACACTAGATTGGGATGTAACAAACAAGAATCTTAAAAGAAAATACTGTTATAGTATACTCTAGACTCTTATATTTTATTCTGATTTTCTTTTCTTTTCTATTATTGAATTTTGGAACAATAAAAAAGTATATGACCAAAAGTCATATGATGTGTCACATGATATAATTTTAATAGTGATCATATAAAGAAGAAAGTGCTTAGAACAATGATATTAGAGGGCATGTCTACTTATATTAACATAGCCTACATACTACTTATATATATTATATAGAATTAGGTTACTAATGAACACATCCTGTAGAATATATAAACTTCAGTAGATATACTGTTATTAACTAGCCCCAAGTTATATACTTATTCTATATTGCTCACATCTAGCTCCTCACTAACAGATTTGGTAAGTGATCATCAGTTGTCCACGCTGCACCATGCTGTTGTGCTTTGTTTCCTCCAACAACTCCTAGTTTTAATATTATCTTATGAGTGTGCTGCAAGCTCCAATGCTGTGATAGCAGTAACAGTTGACAGTCACTTCATATTTCTCTATGCCATTAGAACAGATGTGAATTTGAAGTGTTTATTCTATTTTCTGACTGAACTGATGACAGGGGTGCTTGGAGGCCATAATAGGTAAGCTGTCAGTGCTCAAGAGAAGTAAATGCAGTGTGGAGATCGCTAGTACATTTTTCCCAGTTGACTTGTGTATTTGCAGCGTCGTACGAGCGAACCCAACAAGAACTCGAAGAGCGCTTTGCGAAAACTACTTGAGCACAAG
>Ga0157358_1001121_pt1 | contig 11640 bp, 7 predicted proteins | sample AttcapACBM2_FD_111484 | JGI IMG/M metagenome (GOLD analysis project Ga0157358, IMG submission 111484) | Fungus gardens microbial communities from leaf cutter ant in Botucatu, State of São Paulo, Brazil - Atta capiguara ACBM2 | ecosystem: Host-associated > Fungi > Mycelium > Unclassified ...
AGCTGGTTGGACTGAACGCTTCCAACCCAAAAGAGTGATATGGCAATCATGTTGAATTGACATCGTCCGTCCGACCTCTCATTTGACCTTTTTCATCGGCTTCTGGCAAATCCTTGCCATTGGAGTTGGGATTTTTGATCCAGCGGCGACCAAGCATGTAGCCTTGGGGTTCGGTAGTTCAACAGCAGCTTACTACCAGGTCATTTAGTTGTTCGAAGAGAACCAAAGCGAGGTCTATGATGACAAGTGGTATCAGTATGTTGTGCCAAATCAAATTTCGAGACATCGCACAAGTGCAGAGAAAGGACCAAGATGAATGTGTTGAATGTACATCACGGAGGTTTTTTTTTAAAAGTGAGAAAAGATGAGTTTGAACGGCAACATGTGTGCAAATTTGCAGTGAGAATACATCAGATTCAACATTCCTCCCATCACCTGATACCTTACTACTTTGAAGAACAATATGAATAGATTGACGGTAATAGGCAACTCCAATTCTAACGTCGAGTAGGCAATGAATGAAATGCATCAAGTGTAACAGTCCACACAAAGTCGAACATCACAGGGAGATGGCATGGTGTTGTATAGGCTTGAAACAAAGAAAGGAGAGCCTTGCCTGCACTCTTTCAAGTGCATCAATTGTAAAGGGGAGCATCAAGCCAACAGCAACAGAATGGACATGGAGACATAGGTTCAACAAGGAGTGGCATGCGAAAAAGTATCAAGAGCTTTCAATCTGCCTAGTTGTGGGTGAGGAGAGTATATAATTTGTAAAAACCTCAAAATATTTTTGCAGAATGTTTGAAAGAACAGACTACTCACCAATATAATTCTAGAAAACTTTCAAAATTTTGACATTGTCTTTACTCAAGAACCACCTTGGTCTGTCATCTGAACTATCCCTAGTTTGACACCTGAAGAAGGGGAACCTTTTGTTAGCACCCCTAATCACTCCTTGTGGATTACTTTTTCAGGACACTTGATCAACAATAATGAATACCCAAGGGTCTTAACATATGTCAACATCCAACTCATTTAACTTCACTTTTTGCTTAGAAAAGACATTATGAATCATAGAAACATTAATTTCATTTCTTTCTTTAATAATAGGATTATATGTTTTATCATTAACATTTATTCTGATAAACAGCAATCAGCCTTGATGTCATCACTTCTTTCTCTCTTACCACCATCTTGCATAGTAGTACTCATAAGAGAATTAGTGAATAAATCATATTTTATCACTACTAAAGTCCTTTCATCAAACAAACTGGTCCAATTCTTACCTAGCATAAATACAGATATCAATATGACTGCTCCAAGAGGGAGATCATTGTTCTATCTGAGTATCAGATCTAGGAAATCCTTTATATCATCCAACACATTTTCAATCCCATACTATAAAAGAATGGAAATTCAAAGCTCCAACCCAAGCTGGAGTGAATAGGTTAAGGAGAAAGAAACTTCTTCATCATCCATAGGCAATTCAGAGCAAAGGACTAACCAAAGCACTCAGAAACCTGACAATAGTAACATAGGTAGAAAACAACATGTAATCAGTGAGGCCCCAGCCCTAAACAACACACCTTCTCAACATGTTGGAAATGAGGTAATGGACTCTTTAGAGATTAATTTGCAGTCTAGCTACTATGAAGTTCCATTGGCTTACTGTTACAAAATGAACTACTCACTGGTTGTGATACTTGAACTTAATAGTATTTTAGAGGTTCAGTATAAGGAGATAATGATAATAGTTGATGAGTAGTATCAACAGCAATAATTAATGTTGTTAAGTTTGAGGTCTAATCCTCAGACATAGAGATATATATACAAAAGAGTGATGGTCCATGCACAAGCTGATTCCATCATATGATCAAAACTCATACCTGATAGGAGCTGTCATCTGTCATAGCAGCTGTCAGGCTAATTTTAGAAGGTAACTAATTATGTCACTACATTGGTATGCTTGTATCTCTGTGAATACTTATTGCTATGTAATATATCATATATTATCAGAAACAGTTTGATGAGCACTTTCCAATACAAGTTTGATCATACAAATCCATCCAGTCATTCATGAGATATTAGCAAATGAAGATTTTACAGTTACTGATGACCTAATATCTCAGTTGTTTGTTGTTGCTTTTGTACATCCTACATATGTACAAATAGCACTCACTTGAGGCTTTCCAGTGTAACTTAGTTTGTGTAAATCAGTCCACTCATTATAGAGATACAAGCTGAATGAAGTTTGTAATACTTATAATATTGATCAACCTATGGAACCTAACACTTGGGATGGTGAAGCCAATCCTATCTCTATTTTTGGATTCATGGAATTTTTGGAAATCAATACCAAGAATATGTACACTTTATTATTTCATATAGCAAATTACATTAGGTCAAGGAAGATCAAGTCAGAATCAATTAATAACATTTCTTAACTCAAAGGTTTTAGTGAGACTATATAGAACTTTATTTCTTCCATTTACAAATTCAGTTAGGACACCATTAATGCTGACATTAATAACAATTCATTCAGAAACAGAGTCACTAACAAATTTACCCCCAGAGTTCTTAAGACTAAATCTTTGTTGAATTTCTAGTTCTTCTACTGACAAAAAAGTGGAAGTCATTAGACTTTCTCCTCCTATCCCAGCACACCCATCCAAGGAAGTATTGGAGAAATCAAAATTTTTTGGTATAGAAAAGGAAAAAAAGTCCATATCTATGAACAAAGTATCTCAAAAATAATCATATGCTCAAGTAGCAGGCCCAAGTGTATTAGATATTCTGAAACTTAAAGAAAATTATTCTAATCTGCCAGCTAGGAAGATCCAAAGTATCCAGAAAATCATTGATGACTCAGACAAGTCCAAACTATGAATCAAATGACTACTAAGGGTTCATTATATAAACAAATTATTGTTCCTATGAGCAAAGATAACACTAATAAATTCATGGCCTCTGTTAGCAATCATATTGCTAACATCAACAGGGCCCTTAAAAATATCAAATTGAATGTATTAGCAGATTATGTCTGACAGAAATCTACAGGTATCATAATTGTTACTAACAAAGTAGCTTTGCCCTCCGACCTTCAAATTATAGAAAACTTGAAAATAATAGGTATCTCCTATTTCATTGAAAACACTAATATTCCTATCTCATCAAATTTTGTTGAATCAGTTATCAAATCCAACCATATCTTTAACAACTTATTACTTGCTTCTAACCCACAAGTTATTAAAGTGTCATCTAAATCTGATATAGCAATTGTCTGGGTTGACCTATGGAATGCTCAAAGTGGATTCAAAGCTAAAAATCTTATCAATAGGTCCTTCAACATTGGAAATTACATTGCAACTATACATAGTACTAATATGAATCCTGATGTTCTACAATACAAAAATTGTTGGAAATAGGAACATTCTGCTTTCTCGTGCTATGCTCAAGCTTTGAAATGTGTCAAATACAATAGACCATACAAGAGTGAACATTACTGGTACTTTGCATAGTACTACAAAACAAATTCCAAGATCAACCTACTCAGACTTGAAACAAAACAAGGAAAACTATGTTTTCACTCATTTAAATACATTAACTGCTTAGAGTATAATCAAGCAGATTCCAACCTATGCCTATTCTGGAAAGTATTGCTTCAACAAGGAATGACATACTAAGAAATACCAAGGAATCAGGAACAATAGGGCCAAATCAATTTACTTAGCTATGAGCAATATGCAAATATAATTATAAGGAATCTCAATGTTTTTTCTCAAAATGTCCAAAAAAACAACTTGCTTACTAATGCTATTTTGGAAGCACAAATAGATTTCAACATTATATTCATTTAAGAGCCACCCTGGTCAATTATAAGATCTATTCCTAGTTCTTCTAACAAAGAAGGGGAGGAATTGGTAGGTATTCCCAATCATCCTAATTGGATAACATTTTCTAGAAATCTAACAAATCCTCAAGACTTGCCAAGAGTTATCACTTACATCAACACTAGAATTAAATTTGTTTTTTTCTTTGCAAAGACATTTTTGATCAGAGATATTTCTTTTATTTCCTTTTTCAATTATGGCTCTATTTATTTTCTGATGAATTTTTACTCAGACTCTTCTCAAATAGCTTTAAAGTATCTCAAGGATACTGAAGTTAACATTTATAATATTCTCATTATGATGGGTGACTTTAACATCAGAAACAGTTTCTGGAATCCTCTTTTCCCCAATCATTCCATTCATGGCAATATACTTACTGATATTACTGACTCTCTAAGTTTGTATATTTCTAGTGCTACTAGCCAGATTCCTATAAGATATGCAAATAACTCCAACAATTTGAATTTGGTAATCAATCTTATGTTTCTATAACCAAATCTGGATGAATTTGATAGCCATATTATTCACTCTGAGTGGAGATTATCATCAGATCATGCTCCTCTTACAGTGAAAATTTTGATTCTTGAAGAGCATATCCAAACCATAAAGAACAATCATCAAAGGTAGTAAAGAAGAATTCAAGTTCATTACTGATGTTACCAATTTGATCAAAAGACTCAACACTAATCACATCAGTAACAAAGAAGATCTTGAATGCATTGTACAAAAACCTGTACATAGTACAGATGAAATCTGGTTCAAGCATTTAAAAATGGTCAATATTACCAAACATTCAAAATTGTGATGGAATGAGAACTGTAAGAGACATCTGGGGATATACAGAGCCTCAAGACACTTAGAGGATTGGAAGAATTTCAAGAAAACAGTCAAGAGCACCAAAAGGGAATTCTTTGATGCTAAAATACAAGAAATCTCAAACAATAAAAAAAAACTATGGGAACTCATAAACTGAATCAAAAAGCAAAAGCTTCCAGCCATTGAAGCAATCAAATATAATGGTCAACCATGCCTTGAAATTAATAATCTATGGCAGGCTCTTTATGAATCATTTAACTCAACCCAGCATCAGCAAGTCAATACTTCATTATTAGAAGAAATCCCAAACAAAATCACTACTAAATGACCACCTTTTTTGAAAGAAGAATTCTTGACATCCATTAACAAATGTAGCAATGATTCAACCCCTGGACCTGATAAATTGTCTTGGAGACATCTCAAAGTGATTACTAAGAATTTGACATGCCTTGTCAATATCATGAATATTGCTAATGCATGTATCAACTTAGGGGATTGGCCATCACACTTCAAACTGTCTATGTCCATCATCATTTCTAAGCTTAACAAAGCATTGTATGACATTTCTAAAATGTTTAGGCCTATTGTTCTTTTAAACCTACTTAGCAAACTAATTGAGAAAGTTATTGGCAAAAGGCTTCAATTTCAAGCTTTATCCAAGAATACAATTCATTCTTATCAACTAGAATGTCCTAAAAAACAGTCTATGACTGACACTAGCATAGTTCTAATACATCTCATACATATAGGCTGGGTTAAAAATTGCTCAACTAACATGCTGGTATTCAATATCACATAATTTTTCCTGTCCATTAATTATCAAATGCTTCCACTTATCTTGGACAAGGCTGGATTTGACCCCAAGATCTCTCATTTCTTCAGTAACTATCTAGTAGGTAGAAAGACTAAGTACTTTTGGAACAATTTTTCTTTTCTATTCTTTGATGTTAACATTGGCATTGGCCAAGAATCAGCCCTTTCACCCATTTTATCAGCTTTATACTTATTGCCAGTTTTTCATATTTTTGAAAAAAGATTAAAAAATCTAAAAATTCCTGTTTCTGTCATTTCTTTTGTAGATGATGGTCTCTTCATCTTCCAAAACAAATCCTTTCATATTTTAAACTCAAATCTCTTTTATAGTTATTATGTTATGTCTTTTCTTTTAGAACAATTTGGACTAGTTATTGAACATGGAAAAACTGAAGTTTTCCACTTTTCTAGATTATATGGGACCTTTAATTCTCTCTCTCTAGATTTTTCTATTCTAGAAGGACCCATTTTCTGTTCTAAAGAGACATAGCACTATTTGGGTTTCATCTTTGACAGAAAATTGTCTTTTCATCAACATGTTGATTTCTATGTGAATAAGGCTATTTTTACAGTGAAAAGCATGAAAATGCTTGAAAACTTGTTAAGAGATCTTGTCCCATCTTGAAAATATCTCTTATATAGAATGTATATCCTTTCTATTGCTTTATACAGTTTCTCATTGTGGTTCTACAACAAAAACTTACTATTATACTCACTTGAAGTTCTCAAAAATATATAAAGAAGAGCTACTCTATAGATCTTTAGAGTATTTTGGACTTCTCTATTCTTGGATATTGAGGCTATCACTGGCTTTATTCTGATAAATCTACATCTTTAAAAACTCAGTGGAAGACTACAATTACATACTCAATTGCTTCTACCAAATCACCTTATCAAATTGTTACTAGAGTCAAGGCACTTTTCTTATCACAACAACCATTATCTATTAATAGAAAAGTTAACTGACAAACAGAGACTGAAAGTCAAAAGTTCCATCATAGATGCTAATAACAGATTCAATAGAATCTTTAATTCTTTTGATTCTTTTAACAATAAATTTTCTCCTGAAAACAGACTAATTGATATGTTTCCTAGTTGTTTTTCATTTTATCCTCCAGATAGGAAAAGTGCTGAAACCAGAAAGATATATCTTTGCAAACTTGATAAAATTGTCTTCAATGCTTCAACTGGTCCTGAAACAGCTATCATTGTATCAGATATGGATATCAAAAACCAAGTTGATACATCTATTGCTTATGTTCACATTCATGATCCCCCTATCATCAAAACTATCTACCATGCTGTAAATATCATATCTACTGAGGCAGAATTATTTGCTATCAGATATGGATTTAATCAAGCTATTTGGCTATCCAATATTGAATGCATTGTTATCACCACTGACTCCATATACATGGCCAAAAAGATTTTTGATTCATTTATTTATCCATACCAAGTCCAAATTTTAGCTATTTCTAAGAAAATTAGAGAATTCTTCAAAAGAAATCATTACAATTCCATTGATTTCTGGAACTATCCTAGTCAAGATAGATGGTCACTTCATAATATTATCAATAAAGAGACCAAAAAGTTCAATCTATCACTACTTCTCCTATGCAAATCTTTATAGAATTTTAGTCAAAAGAATGAATGTGACAAAATCATAATGTCAAGAACAAAAGAAGTGCTCTTAACAATTTTCTATTTTCTTTTCTATTTATGTTCTTTTATTCTATTTTTAGAACTAGAGTTAGGGTTAGAGTGACAAGATCATGCTGTCACACAGCAGGCCACATCAGATGACATGGTTACAAGTCACATAATACATGGAAGGATGTAGAAGGTTCTGGAAGAATGATATTATACAATGTAGCATACACATGTTGATCTTAAGGCATACACATGGTCATTTAGGGTAGGCTAGAAATAGCTCACATAGACTATTAGGTATTTGTATATAAGGTAGACAATCCTGTACAGAGTTTTCTATTGAGTTCTCTTGTGTTAACCCAATACAAGGTTCATTCTCTTAACCATCTCTAAGGTTTTGAGTTTGTAATACATAAGCCTGTGGAAAATAACATTTCAAGTCTCAGATCACAAAGAAAGGAACTTCCTAGATCTTCTTAATAATAACCTCAACTTCATTGAACCATCATATTCAAAGAGCAGATCATAGCTAAAAGATTTTGGTCATTCAAACTCACTGTATACAAGAGCTATGAGAGCTATAGTCAATCACACCTCCATTTGCAAATATTAATGAAAGTGCTTTTCTCAGAAAAGCTTTGCATGCCCTTGCAGCCTTTATCTGATCAAAACTAGAAAATATATACTTTATGAGTGCAAAAGATATAACAACTATTGGAATCTAAGAAGGTATACCTTGGCTCACTTCATTCTTTTCTTGGAATTCAACAGTAAATCACCTAAGATATTGTCTTTTGTATATTTTCTCCTATATTCCTTTCCTTTTTTTTATTACTCTGTTTTAGTTTTCTTTTTCTTTTTCTTTTTTTCTTATCTTCCTGTTGTCTTATTTTGAATGTGTATAACTACTTAGTAGTTACTGTGGTCTGCTGTTGAACCCCACATAATAAATTGATGATTTCTTTTTAAAAAAAGCAGTCAGCTTTAAAATATCTTAAGAATATTGAGGTGAATTTAAATAATGTCCTCATTATGATAGAGGACTTCAACATTAGAGATAATGATTGGGACCCATCATTCCATCCTTACTAACACTTTTATGAAAATTGCTAACTTGTTTGATCTTAGTCTTTCTACTCTCATTACTCAAGCTTTCACTCAATATGCTGACAATCTAGACAATTTCAACTCAGTGATCAACCTCATGTTTCTTTGATCAAATTCATCTGAATTTAACAATCATTTGATTCTTTTGGACTTACAAAGCTCTTTATTGTTATAAGACAAAAGTGTGGACAGACTTTAGGGTTAGGGTTAAGAGATAAAGATATAGTAGTAGTTAATTATTAGTCTACAACGGAAGAAGAGCACGTGACTTGGAAGTCATGTAATAGAAGTCTAGAGCGGTCTAGAAGGACTTATGGTCTAGAAGGATCAAGAGGAGTCTAGATAGGAGTTAGGGTTAGAAGTGACATCAAGGGACATGAGTTTCTTATGGTATACACATAGTGTGCACATGCACAGCAGAGATTAAAGATATGACATCAGGGCACATGTAGAAAGCATGGTGGTCTTAAGGAAAACACATGTGGATGAGTAATAGGACATGAGGATGATGCATAGACATAAGGACAGGTAATTATTGTTGTAGCATGGACCAGAATGTTATGAACTAAAACCTTAGAGTGAGGTAATAGAACAACTCTTGTATTGAGTGACACAAGAGAACTCGATAGAGAACTCTTCTACAAACTAGTCTATCTTATATAGTCCTATAGATGGTCCATGCTAACTACTGTGCACCCTACCCTAAACAACCATGTGTAGTCCATGAGATCAACATGTGGTATCTATGTTGTATGACGTTATTTGTTCTCAAATCTTCTACTAAATTCTCCCAAGTCTTGTAATCAGTCTTACATCATCAACTTGTGACTGATGTGACTGTGTGACCGACAAACCCTAACCCGGGTTGTTCTAAAAATAGATAAAAAAGAAAAATAGAATAAAGTGAAAAGAGAAAAATGAAGTCCACCGTCAACGATCTTGACATAGGAGCCTGTAGTATATATAGAGGATCAATGCAGCAAGGGCTCCTTGTTGAGTTCTCTTATAATCCCCACTACTAGATAGCCATCTGAGAGCTTTACTGAAGTCAGCATATCACAAGTGCCGTTCCGGCAAGTGGTTGCTACAACATTTATATTATACTTCTTTAATAGTTAATATTATCATCAATGAAGAGTTTATTCAAGACAAATATCATACTATTATCAAGAATAGCAAGAAAGAAGTTGACTTTATTAATGAACTCAAGAATGCTATTAATAATATTAATACTTCTAACATCTCTAATAGAGAATCACTAGAAAATATAGTTCAAGAATACATAACTATCTCAAATTATCTTTGAGATAATTTTTCCAAATTTATCAAAATTACTAAGAATTCTAAGATATGGTGAAATGATGATTGTGATTTGAAGCTAAATATATACCAAGCCTCCAAATCAGTACAAGACTAAAAAGATTTCAAAGGGTTTGTCAAGAAAACCAAAAGATCTTTCTTTAATAAAAAAATACAAGAAATCACATCAAAGAACAAAAAACCATAGGATCTTATGAATTAGGTTAAGAAGTACAAGTTGCCAGCTATTAAAGCACTTCAATTTAATAGGCATCTATATATCAAGCTTGATGATCTCTAACAAGCTCTATATCTTACTTTCAATTCCACTCAAAATTAGCAAATCAACTTATGTATTCTCAATGAAATCCCATCTAAACCACTTTCTGAATGGCCTATCTTCTCTAAAGCAGAGTTCATCAATGCAATTAAAAAGTGCAGCAGTTTGTCTACTTCAGATCCTAATCATATTTTCTGGCATTATTTTAAAGTTTTGATAGCCAATAACAAATGTATAATCAATTTCGTCAATATTACTAATATGTATTTTATAATTCTCTAGAGACATTTTGTCCAATTGTTCTTCTAAATATGCTAGGAAAACTCATCAAGAAAGTTATTAGCAAAAGACTACAAGTTCAAGCTACTTCTTCTAATTTCATGTATCCAAATTAACTTGGAAGACTAGAGCATTGTTTTATCTTATCTACCTTATTTGTACCAGTTGTATTAAAGGTCTCTACACATGTATTTTAGCTTTTGATATCTCTCAGTTTTTCCCATTTATTAATTATCTTTTCCTTCTGATGATTTTGAACAAAGCTGAATTTAATTTAAGAATTTTACTTTTCTTTTCTAACTATTTAATTGATAGGAAAACCTAGTATATATAGAACAATTTTATTTCTCTATCTTTTAGAATAGATGTTGGTGTGGGCTAAGGCTCTGCTCTCTCTCCTATTCTTTCAGCTCTCTACATCACTTCTATTTTTCATATTTTTGAAAAAAAAACTCAAAATCTTCTTCCTAATATTCTTATTTATATTCTCTTATTTGTTGATGATGGTTTCTTTATCTCTCTGAAAAGTTTTTTTGAAAAATCAAATGCTAATCTTTTTTGTAGCTATGGTATCATCTTCTCTCTTTTTGAATAATTTGGTCTTACAATTGAACACAGAAAATCAGAGGTTTTTTATTTCTCTAGATCTGCCAAGAATTTTTATTTTCCTCCTTTGGATCTTGGTCTATTAAGAAGTCTCATTTTACAGCCAAAGGAAAACTAGAGATATCTTGGATTCATTTTTAATAGAAAACTTTCATTTTGTCAATATGTTCATTTTTATTCAAACAAAGCCCTATTAGCTATCAAAAAGCATGAAGATATTGGACAACTCAACTAGGGGTCTGTCACTCTTACACAAATATCTTCTATATAGGACATGTATTATTTCTATTGTACTATATGACTTTTCTCCATGGTTTTTCAAAAGTGTACCTTTATTTCACTCTCTTAAAGTATTAAGAAAAATACAATGAAGAGTAGCACTTTGGATTCCTAGAGCATTTTACATCTCTCTTACATAGGGAATTGTGGCAATCACTGGCCTCATTCTAATTCATCTTCATCTCAACAAAATCAGTGGAAGATATCAACTGAGAATGGCATTCTTACTCAAATATTACATTTAAACTCACTCCTTGGCAATTAACACTCAAAGAAAGCAAAACCTCACTGTCTTTCATTAAGTAATCTCACTTCTAAGCAACAAATGAAAATCAAAAGTTCAGTTATTAATTCCAACAATTGTCTTAATAGACTTTTTCCTTTATCTTTATTTGACAATCTTCATCAAGAACTTTCTTTTAGTTTACATTTAGTAGATAATTTCTCTAATTACTATTCTTTTCATCCAGTGAATCACAAAAATGAAGAAATCAAGAATATCACAAAATGAACTACTCACTTATTTGTGATATCTGAACCTTGGGTGCACTCTCAGAGGTTTAGGAGTGATTCAGAAGTTCAATAATGATGACAATGATGATTAAGATCAATACAGATAAT
>Ga0157358_1001124_pt1 | contig 11635 bp, 6 predicted proteins | sample AttcapACBM2_FD_111484 | JGI IMG/M metagenome (GOLD analysis project Ga0157358, IMG submission 111484) | Fungus gardens microbial communities from leaf cutter ant in Botucatu, State of São Paulo, Brazil - Atta capiguara ACBM2 | ecosystem: Host-associated > Fungi > Mycelium > Unclassified ...
ATGGTGTGCACATGTACAGCGGAAATTAAAGGTATGACGTCAGGGCACATGTATACAGCATGGTGGCCTTATGGAAAACACATGTGGATGAGTAATGGACATGAGGTAGAAGCATGGTAGATAGACATGAGGTAAACGCATTGTTGTAGCATGGACCACAATGTAATAGTATATATAGAGGAGCAATATAGCGAGGGCTCCTTGTCGAGTTCTCTTGTAATCCCCACTCTTTACTTGATAGCCTACTGAGAGCTTTACTCGTTGTGAGATCATTTGTCCTTGAGTGACGAGTGGTTGCTACAACAATGTTGACTTAAAGAAAAATGCATGGCTTTTTAGAGTAAGCTAATAATAGTGTAACACAGACAAGTAGTCTAATGTATATAAGATAGACAATCCTATACTAAAAACTCCATCAAATTTCTTATATTAATCTTAATACAAGATTTTTTTCTTGACTTGCTCTAAGATCTTGAGTTTGTAATATAAGAATTAAGACAAAAGCATACTCTTGTATTGAGTAATATAAGAGAACTTAGTAAAGTTTCTAGTACAAAATAGTCTATTTTATATACTTCAGACTATAGTTTGTACATACACTACAACTAACCTACCTATTAGAGCAACTGGAAAGAGCAAAGCACTTCAAATTTCCAGAAAATTCTAAGTCTATTGTCCAAGAAATACTAAACTATACACTTACCTCTGGAAAATTCTAAGAAAATAGAATAAAGATTTTTAAAGATGATGGCTACTCTATATAATAATAAGCTTATTCTAATGTATCATAATTTTGTTTACATAAGCAAGGAATGATAATACTTAAGTAATCAGGAACAGTTTAGAATAAAGAGACTGAATTGGAAGAAAACTAGAGTACTTAGCAAGTATTTCTAGAGTATAGAAAAGTGAGTGAGTGAATATCATTAGCAGACTTCAGAAGATTATAGAGTATTGCAGAAGCACAAGGAAGTACTAGGAAGGAGAGTTAAATAATATAACCAGACAATTTAGAGTATTAGTATATAGCTTGAAGTAGTCTGAAGTACAGAAAAGTAGATAAACAAATGAGTATAGATATGAGAAAGAATCATGAAACATGGATCAGCCAAAAAATGTAGAAGAGAAAAGTCTCAGAAGAACACACTACTCTAATATCTATATATATTTTTATAAGACTAATATATTAATATTATACTATATGATATTACTTATTCTAGAATCTTTTATATCCTTCTCTTCTGTCACATGATTGTGTGGTTTGTATAACATCATATCATATCTTCTATCTAAGTCAAAAATAAAGTAAGTCTATTATTTAAAATTCTGACACAACTAGAAAATACATGATAAAAGAATACTGGTAATCATTTATATACTATGTTATAGCTTAGATTTCAAAATTAGATAAAAGATATGTTCTTGTATTAAGTGACAAAATAGTTTAGATGTTTTGTTTGAGTTTGCTCAGATTGTGTGAACAAGTATGAACTCACTTTGAAACTGGAAATTTATCTCAGATGACCTAGTTATGATCAGATATATCTCATCAATAAAGTTCTCATTACAAACTAGTCTACCTTATATATATACCACAGACTGTATGTTATGACCTTAAACTTAGCTTAGATTGTAACTTAGGCAAAGACTTGAGTAAGAGATAAAGATTAAGTCAATTGGTAAAGCATAAAGATACAGGACAGTATCTACTACTATATATACCTATTGATAATAAGGAGAAAGTATGATAAACATATATTAATGATGTCAAAGAACATAAGGAAACATAAAAGAAACAATGAGGCAACAACACCTACTACATGAGACACTAACTGATGGCACAGTTAATCATTATATCATAAAGAACAAACTCTCAACCTTATGAAATATGTTAAGATCATATTATAGATATGAGAAGGCAATCATAACATTGTAGTCTGTGAGCATATTATAACTAACTTATTCTCAAGTCTGTATACTTTTCATAAGATCAACATATTGTTATTATACTTCTTCACTAATGTTCAAAATAAAAGAGATAAAAATAAAATCCAAAAGAATATAAATAACTGCTCAAAAGCTGTACTAAAAGCAAGCTTAGTGGTTTTTATACTTAGCATAGTCTGACTTTATGCTACATTATTATTCTAGCAGATCTATGAAAAAGCCCAATATACTTTTATAGTAAGCTAATTATAATATAGGATCTCAGGATGACCAAGACATAATGTTGCTCAAACTAAAGTTTCTTACTGTTTGGATGCCAGAAGGCTTAGCTATAGAGGACAAAGATTGAATGCTGTTGAAGAATATTAGATGTAAAAATCAGCTTAGTAAACAGAAAGAACTAGTAGTAAAAACTACTAAAAAACTCTAAAAGTTTGCAGCAAAATTGTTATGCTCTTTGAAATAGTCTATGAATGTCATATGTTTATCCAAACACATCCAATTTATCCAACTCCATTGCAGATAATGCTTATATAAGCTCTACTCTGTCCAAAACATCTATATAAATAAATATCTTCCTTCTAGTCTATATACTACTCCTAGTATATGGTTTTCTCTTATGCCCAATCACTCTATTACTGATTATATAGCTTCTCATGATTTCCATGGAACTTTAGACTTAATTTCTGAGGACTTGAGTATACTTAGAATAATTACCTTACTTTTCTGATCCTTAGATAACATTAGTATCAATATTTAAGATGTTTAGATACTATATAGTTCTTTAGCTTGAAAATCAACTAGTATAGTGTACTTTTTTGAGCGTTCATGCTCAAAAGTTTGACTTTCTCCATAATCCACTTCTTATTATAATTCTCTTCCTAAATATAACTATTATAACATATAGAGGTGTAGCATATCTGCTAAAGCCAAGATTATCCAGAATTCACATCCATATATATCAGATAATGCTCCTACACTCTTTTCATATTTTTTCTAATTTTCCTACAGATAGTTTCCTTTTCTAAGCATATTTCTTATCTGACAATAAACAAATGATTTCACAGTAAGATCTATTTTTCTAGCTTTGTGGACTTTACAGACTCTTATAAGCCACTATCAGCTTCTGTTATCAAACCTTATTAAAATTTCTACTATAAGCTTTCTTTCTTTCTTCTCTAGTAGATTTCTAAGTATTTCTATTAGAGTTTCTAACTATCTGGCTATCATTATTCTTTCCTTATATCAGTATTGTTTTATTAGATTAGAATAGAGTCTATTCAGTATTTAAAATATTTGCTATTTCTAGGAGTTCTCATTCTATTTTCTTAGAACTTTCTGGAAATAAGTACTACTTGTACTTATTGCTTATACTAATATACTTAGAACTTTCTGAAGATTATAAACTTTGTATACTTTGTCTAGTTGTCTTAATAGATTTATAGAGTAATCAAATATAAAGTAGAACTAGGTTTGTTAAAGTTAAAAAAAAGTAAACTTTATTTTCTTTTTACTTCTTTTTATTTTTATTTTCCTTTTTATTTATTTTCTTATTTTGAACTTAGGATTAGAATTATAACATGATGTCAAAATACTTTCTTTTTTCTTACCACCATCTTATATGGTAGTACTCCAATAAATTTTAACAAATATATCATTTCTCTTTGACTTAAGTATACAACCTAATTCTCAAAAGCCTCTCAAGAATACAGCAATAGATATGAAGGTCAATATCCTCAGAGGTCAGTCTATATCTTCAAGCACTAATAGCTTTAGAGCTATATTAGTGTATTCAGATATTTTCTCTACTATATATGCAGAACATATTCAAACTCTGACCAATAACTCTACTTGTGTCAAGTTCACAAATGGTAGACTTATGTTTTCTCTATTTTATTCTCATTTTCATTTTCATTTTGTTTTATTTTCTTATTTTTCTATTTTCAGAACATAGGGTTAGGGTTAGTGATAGTCACGAGTCATGAGATGCAGAGAATAAAGTAGAAAGTTCTAAAACAAATGACATTATACAACATAGATACCACATGTTAACCTTATATTCTACATATGGTCATTTAGGATAGGGTGCACAGTAGTGAGCATGGACCATCAGTAGTAGTATATAAGGTAGACTAGTTTGTAAAGGGATCTTTATTGAGTTCTCTTGTATCACTCCTATATAAGAGTTATTCTTTTGTTCCACTCTTAGAACTTAAGACTATAACAACTTGGGCTAATCAAATTAAGATTAGTGAATCTGAAAAACCTACTATGTTTTATGTAATCCCAAAGATAGGGGAAACTAACAATACTAATAAGACCACAACTATAAGAACTATACCAAAATCCCATAGTATAAACAATAACAACACATATAGTCTCAAGAGTCTAGAACTCTCTACTATTCTATATTCTATCAATCAACCTATAAATCTACAATTGTGAGACAGTAGTTTCTGTCCAATTTCCATTTTTGGAATTAATGAATACTTGGAAGACAATGCTAAAAATATTGCTTAGTCACTTTATAAGATAGCTACATTCATTATATAGAGAAAACTTGAGAAGATAAAACTGCCAAAGACATACTACAAATTGTCAAGTTTGGTTTCACTGCTTAGAACTTTATCTCCTTTATTTATGAATCTAGGTGATATATGTTATAACTCAAAACCCTTAGAGTTGGATTCTGAGGTAATCTTGTATTAGATAACATGAGAAAACTCGATAGAGAGCTCTTTACAAAATAGTCTACCTTATATACTTCTATAGATGGTCTATGCTAGCTACTGTGCACTCTACTCTAAGTGACCATGTATAAAGCATGAGACCAACATGTGATGTTCATGTTGTATGACATTATTTTGTTCTAGAACCTTCTACTTCTTTCTCTCTGATCTTATGATCAATGTTGTGACCATACCATCAGATGTGACTGATGTGACAGTGTGACCAATCACTTCTAACCTAACCCCAGAGTTCTTAAAATAAAAATATGAAAATAAATCAAAATCAAAATCAAAATAAGAAAAGAAAATAACAAAGAATTAAGTCCACTTCTTATGATCTTGATAATATAAGCTAACTACTAATAAAGATAACAGCTCTTTTAAACAATGCATAGCTTTACAATTAAAGACCAACATTACTAAAAATAAATTGAATATTAATCAGGATTTGACAAAATCTAGCAAACAAGTTAATGTTTCTATAATCTCTCTTCCTACCTCTCTAAGGCCAAGCAAAAAAGTCTTGGAAAAATTGAAGTTTTACAAATCTAAAATAACTTATTATTTTTACTCCTTTTTAAAGTGGCTGCTCATATACTCAAGCATCCAAGAGCAATATCAAGAATATTATGAAAATCAAAGAAAACTTTCTAAATCTTTTTGCCAAAAAGATTGAAGAAGTTTACAAAGTTCTTAATAACACAAAGAAGAAAAAGCCCAAACTCAATATGACAAATAAGGGCTCCTTAAGAAAACAAGTAATCATTCCAATGAGTTCTACTAACTCAGAGAAATTTATAGCTATATTGAACAAATATGTAGCTAACATTAACAGTGCACTTAAGAATATTAAATCAGACATTGTTGTTGATTTCATTTAAAAATGCAATAGAGGTTTGGTTATTACCACTAACAAAGTAGTAGTAGCAAACTCAGACCTTAATACTATTGAAAACTACATTAAGAACATTGATATGATTAACTCAAATAAAATCATGAGTCTAAAACTACCTCAGTCTAAGTCATATCTCAAAATCTTGGACATCTCTTATTACATCAAAAATATGAACCTATTTATCACTACTAACATTATTGAAAGAGTTCTTCAAATAACTTATATTTCCAATGACATTGTCCTTACCTCTCACTCTTATATTATCAAAGTCTCTTTCAAATCTAACATAGCTATTATCTAAATCAATATTTGGGATTCTCAAAGTAGCTCTTATACCAAGATTCTAGTCAACAGATGCTTTAACATTAGTAGCCACATTGTAACAATTTGGAATATGAACATAAACCTTGGTATTTCCCAATACAAAAATTGCTGGAAATAAGGATACACAACTCTTATGTGCTATGCATATGGTTCTAAATGCATCAAGTATAATGGTCCTCACAAAGTTAAACATCACAGGAAGATAGCATAGTATTATAAGGCAAATTTCAAAACTAATCCCCCTAAACTTGAAACCAAGAAAGGAGAGCCCTGCCTATACTTTTTTAAGTATATCAACTATAAAGGAGAATACCAAGCTGACAATAATATATGTTCATTCTGAAGACATTGGTTTAACAAGGAATAATACTTGAAGAAATATTAAGGGCTTCATAAGAATAGAGGTAAATCAATCCACTTAGTTATGGGTGAGAAGAGCATATGATTTGAAAAAACCTAAAAATATTTTTGCAAAATGTTTGAAAAAATAGTCTCTCTACTGATATAATCTTAGAAAACAAAAAGAGTCTAATATCATCTTTATTCAAGAGCTTTTACAGTCTATCATATGAACTATTCCTAGTTTGACATCTAAAGAAGGTAATATCATTGTTGGCACCCTAATCATCTCTTGTGGACCATATTTTCATGACAATTAGTTTATGATATCAAACATCCAAGATTTATAACTTACATTAACACTCAACTCACACAATTACAATTCTCACTCACAAAAAATATAAATTACAGAGATATCAATCTCATTTCTTTCTTTAACAACAACATTATTTGTTTCATCATTAATATTTATTCTAATGAATAGCAGAATATTTTGAAATATCTAAAGAGTATTAAGGTGAATCTTAACAACATCTTCATTATGATAGAGAACTTTAACATGAGAGATAATATTTGGAATTTGACATATCTCCATCATTCTATTTATACTGACATACTAATGAAAATTGCAGATTTTTTTGATTTAAGACTTTCCATTCCTGTCAATCAAGTCTCTACTTAATATACTGATAATCCTAATGATTTGAATTCAGTAATTGACCTTATGTTCTTACAAGACAACTCAGTAGAAATCAACAATAATTTTATTTTACCAGAATTATCAAGTCCTTCAGATCATACTTCTTTGACAGTTGACATTATCATCAATGAGGGATTCTTTCAGAACAAGTGATAAGCAATCATCAAGAACAGAGAAAGAGTTTATCAATTCAAGAATGCTATAGATAATATTGATACTTCAAATATTTCTAACAAAGAATCACTAAAAGAAAGACTTCAAGAATATATGATTATCTTGGAATCTCTTTAGAATAAGTATTCCAAATGTATCAAAATTACTAAATGTTCTAAAGTATGGTGGAACAAAGAATGAAATATTAAACTGAATATGTACTATGCCTCCAAGTCATTGGTGGATTAGAAGCACTTCAAAAGGTTTGTCAAGAAAACCAAAAGATCTTTCTTTGATGAGAAAATTCAAGAAATCATGTCAAAGAATAAGAGACTATGAGATCTAATGAACTAGGTCAAGAAATACAAATTACCAGTCATAGAAGCATTACAGTTCAATAGACAACTGTGTATTGAACTAGAAAATCTTTGACAAGCTCTTTATCATACTTTCAATTCTGCTCAAGATTAACAAATCAATATAAGCTTACTTGATAAAATCCTATAAAATTAATATCAGAATAGCCTCCCTTGTTGTGGCAACCACTAGTCATAAAGACCAATAGAGATACAAGCAATAAATCTCAAAGATGAATATCATTGTAGGGATCATAAGAGAACTCAACATCTAGTCCACTCTTACCCAATCTAGGCCTATGACCTTATTTCATGTGATATTTCATGTGATTGCAGTCACATACCTCTTCATCATCCAAAAAGAAAAATATTAGTGTCTAAGTACACTATAACATCCCTTCTCTAAAGAGAAATTTAAAGATACCATCAAAAAATACAGTAGCTTATTTACTCTAGACCCAGATCATATATTTTAGTACTATCTTAAAGTTCTGATGAATGATGACAAATTCTTATCAATTTCATCAATCTTGCTAATATATATATTAACATTGGTTTTTAGCTCCCACATTTCAAGATGTCTACTTCAATTATCATTTCAAAACCAAACAAAGTGGTTTATATTCCTTTAAAGACTTTTTGACCCATTGTTCTTCTCAACACACTTGGAAAACTTATTGAGAAAGTCATTAGCAAAAAATTACAAACTTAATTCATTTACTCTAATTTTGTTTATTCTAATCAACTTAGGAGATTGAAACAATGTTCCACTACAGATGCAGGCTTATATCTCACTCATCTTATTCATACTAGATAGATTAAAGATCTATATATAAGTACCTTAGCCTTTGATATCACTCAATTTTTTCCATCACTTAATCACTATTTTCTTTCAATGATTTTAAACAAAATGGATTTTGACCTAAAAATTTCATCTTTCTCTTCTAACTATTTAATCAATAGAAAAATTCAGTATATCTGTAACAATTTTGTTTCTTCTTCTTTCAGAGCAGATATAGGTGTGGATCAAGAGTCCACTCTCTGTTCAACCACTAGTCAAAAGACTAATAAAACTACTAAGGTAGACTTATAAACAAAGTGTCTCATGGGAATTACAAGGGAACTCAACAAGAAGTCCCTAATACATTTCTATACTATTTATACAAGTACATATGCTCATACATTTTAATATCATTCTTCCAGTTCCTTCTTCTAGATTCTAGGCCTATGACATCATGTCATATGACACATCATGTGATTGTGATCACAGGTTTTTTCATTATCCAATAAAAATAGATAAAAAGGAATGAAAAATATGAAAAATAGAAGCAATATCTTATATCTAATATATTTATTTCCATTCTAGATAATAGTCTTTTTATTTTTTAGGAAAAAAGCTTTGAAAAATCAAATGTTATTTTTTTCTGTAGTTACAACATCATTTTCTCTCTTTTCAAACAATTCATACTCATTATCAAACATAGCAAATCAGAGCTTTTTCATTTTTCTAAATCTACAAAAAACTTTAATTCTTCTTCTTTGAATCTTGGTTGTTTAGGAGGTCCTATTTTATAGTCAAAGGATACTTGGAGATATCTAGATTTCATTTTTGATAGAAAACTCTCTTTTCAACAACACATCCACTTTTATTCCAACAAAATCCTATTGATAATTAAGAGCATAAAGATGTTAGATAACTCTACCAGAGAATTAACACCCTTACACAAGTGATTATTATACAGAACATACATTATTTCTATTGTACTCTATGAATTCCCTCTATAATACTTAAGTGCTCTTTAGTCTACTCTCTAAAAGAGTTAAGAAAAATATGCCAAAAAGCAGCAACATAGATCATTAGAGCTTTTTGTACTTTACTCACATGGGAAATTGAGGTTATTGCTGGCTTCATTCCTATATATCTTTATCTTGACAAAAACAGTAAAAGACAACAACTAAGAATAGTATCTCTTCTATCAAATTATACTCTTAAGTCTTTCTTAGAAGATTAACATTCAAAGAAAACAAAATCCCATCAATTATCTTTGAAAAACTTGACTTTTAAACAATAACAAAAGGTCAAGAGTTATGTTATAGACTCCAACAATCATTTTAACAGTCTTTTCCCTTCTTTTAATAATCTTCATAAAGAAATTTCATCTGGGTTTTGTTTAGTAGACAATTTCCCTAATTGTTTCTCTTTTTATATAGTGAACTGCAAAGGAAATAAATCAAGAATACTCATATTTGCAATCTTGATAAAATATCTGAAAACTCCCTCTCAAATTCAAAAATAGTTATTGTCATTTCTGATGCTAGCAACAATGTTGCTACTTTAGTATTACACATCTACTCTGATAGTATTATTCTAGCCAAAATAATCCATTACACTAGTAATATTACTTCTACTAAAGTAGAATTATTTACAATCAGATATAGTATCAACAAAGCTGTTCAAGTGCATAATATAACACATATTAGCATCATCATCATCACTGATATCATCCACTCTGTAAAACAGATTTTTGACTCATCCCTCCATCCTTACCAACTACAGTCCATCACAATCTTTCAAGATCTTAGAGTCTTTTTTATTAAAAACTCTAACAACTCTATCATCTTCTAGGATTGTTCCAGCAGTGCCAAATGAATTCATCATTTGGTTGTTGATAAAGAGACTAAACAGCTCAACTATATTACTAATGTCCCATGTAAATTGTCATGGGACTTTAACAAGAAAGAAAAATATAATTTGATTATATAAGAGTAGTAAATAACATTTCAAGCAGTGGACTACAAAGAAAACCATTTTATCAATCTTCTCAATGACAATTATCTTTCTACTAAGCTTACTTATATAAAAGGTGGTGCTTAGCTCAAACTTCTCAGTCACTCTAACTCTTTGTGTGCAAGAGTAACTAAAGCTATTACTAATCATGTCTTATAGACAAATATTGTCTAAGGTTTTTTCCCAAAGAAAACTTCAATTGTCTATGTAGAATATATTCAATCAAATCTAGATATCATATTTTCTATGAGTACAGAAGATATAACAATTACTAGAATCCTAACAGTAAGTCTCTAAAACATTTTGTTGCATTCTTTAAATTTAATCTAGAAGTATTTTTCTTCCATAAAGAAATTACTTAATAGTAGTACCACTGTTATTATATTACTTAGTATTAAGTAGTTTATTCTATATTTTTCCTTTTTCTTTTCTTTTCTTTCTTTTTCTCTTTCTCATTCTTATTTATATAAGTAATTATGTTGTAGCTACTATGGTCTACCACCATGTTCTATATAATAGATTGATAATCTTGAAAATGAATAAAAAATCATAGCATGATGTTACATGTCACAGTCACAATCACACAATCACATGCCATACAGAAGAATATAGAAGATTCCAGAACAATAATATTATATAGCATGTTCACTATATATTAATTTTATAAATAATATATGGTCTTTAGGATAGGTTAGATTTCATATAGCACAGACCACTAGCCTAGCATATATATGATAATTTGTACTAGAAACTTTATTAAGTTCTCTTATATTAACCTAATACAAGGTCTTTTTCTTGACTTAACTTTTAGTCTTAAATTGTAATAAGATTGATCTATACTAGAAGAGTATATGTAAACTAAAAGGAAGATACCCACTTCCACAAATATTTTGATGAGCACTTTCCAATATAAGGCAAATTATATAAATTCATCTAACTATTCTAGAAATAATAATCAATAAAACTTGTAGTTACTAATAATCTAATATCTCAGTAATTTGTCATCACATTTATATATCCCACATATATACAAATAGCCTTTATTTGAATATTTCCAATTTAACATCCTTATAAGTATAATTTCTTGTGATAGTATTCCAAATTAACTTAACTAATGGATAAGAGAAAACAACAACAAGTGTAAAGTTAGAAAGTTATTGAGCAAGTAGAGAGTGAGAAATACTCTTATTCCAATTCCAGGTATTAATAGCTTCTTGAGTAATAGTAGGAGTAGTAGTGCCAGGAAGTGCAGAAATTAGTATATATGATGTAAGAAGACCCAACTTTCAACACTGAATCCCATAGGCTTTTCTATAGACTTTCCTACCTTGCCCTATTGCTAGAAAACACTGTTAGACTCTATGCTTGTACACCACCTCTCTAAAAGACCTCTAAGATTGTTGC
>Ga0157358_1001125_pt1 | contig 11635 bp, 12 predicted proteins | sample AttcapACBM2_FD_111484 | JGI IMG/M metagenome (GOLD analysis project Ga0157358, IMG submission 111484) | Fungus gardens microbial communities from leaf cutter ant in Botucatu, State of São Paulo, Brazil - Atta capiguara ACBM2 | ecosystem: Host-associated > Fungi > Mycelium > Unclassified ...
ACCCATTTGAATGTCTTGCGAGGGATCCAAAAGCATGGAGACGGGTACTGTTAAATGGTTCAACAATGCCAAAGGCTTCGGCTTTATCTGTCCGGTCGGTGGCGGCGAAGATATCTTTGCTCACTATTCCACTATCCAAATGGATGGCTACCGAACGCTGAAAGCCGGGCAGCAGGTTCAGTTTGATGTGCATCAAGGGCCAAAAGGCAATCATGCCAGCCTGATTGTCCCCGTTAATGCCGAAGCGGCAGTAGCTGTTACCGCCTGACCGCTTAGTGATATTCTGACCAACCTTGCAATAAAATGCCAGCCAGCGTCGCTGGCATTTTTATGGGTAACTTTTACCAACCTTAGTAAAATGGCGACGTCCTGTCACTTTTCAACCCCTCTTTTTACACGAAATAAATTTGTCTGCTTTGCTTGTGCTTGCGTGAATGACTTCAGGGCAATAAATTTGCGTTAAATCAATATCCCTGCTGTTTATCAGGACAAGTTATGCCTTTCGGATTAAAGTTGCATTTTTAATACAACTTTAAGGTGAAAGGCTATGTTTTGCGTACAATGTGAGCAGACTCAACGCCGGATTGCCGGTAATGGCTGTACCGGAGCACGCGGCGCGTGCGGAAAACTGGCGGAGACCTCAGATTTACAGGATCTGCTGATCGCCACGCTACAGGGGCTCTCTGCCTGGGCACTGGCGGCCCGCCAACAGGGTATTATTCTGCATGAACTCGACAGCTTTACCCCAAAGGCGCTGTTCGCCACGCTGACTAACGTCAATTTTGACTCCTCGCGCATCGTTGCTCTTACTCATCAGGCAATACGCTATCGGGAGGCGTTACAGGCACGCTGCAAGCTGCCCTGCAGCGCGCAAAATCATCCTGCAGCAGCCCTGGGCCTGGCAGGCGACAATTTACAGCAGCTGCAGCAGCAGGCACTGGCCTGGCGTCCCAATCGTGGAAACGAGGAGGAAGACATTATCGGTTTACGTCTGCTGTGCCTTTACGGTTTAAAAGGTGCAGCGGCCTATCTGGAACATGCCCACGTTCATGGTTATTTTGATAACGATATTTATCAACAGTTCCACCAGATGATGGCCTGGCTTGGCACGCAACCGGACAACGCCAGCGATCTGCTGGCGGCGGCGATGGATATTGGCAAAATGAACTTTGCTGTGATGGCGATGCTGGATAAGGCGCAGACCACCACTTATGGCTCTCCACAGCCCGTTGCGGTCAATACCCGGCCGGTAGCAGGCAAAGCGATCCTGATCTCCGGCCACGATCTGCGGGATCTGCAGCTGCTACTGGAACAAACGGCAGGCAGCGGCATTCATGTATACACTCACGGCGAAATGCTGCCCGCGCATGGCTATCCCCAACTAAAACAACATCCGCACCTGGTCGGCAATTACGGCAGTGGCTGGCAGAACCAGCAAAAAGAGTTTGCCGCCTTTCCCGGCCCGATCATCATGACCTCTAACTGTATTATCGATCCCTTCAGAGGGGATTATCAGCAGCGTATCTGGACCCGCAGCATCGTTGGCTGGCCTGGCGTGAATCATCTCCACGACGACGATTTTTCTGCGGTCATCGCTCAGGCGCAACAGATGCCGGGTTTTCCCACCAGCGATATTCCCCTCACCATTACCACCGGCTTTGGCCGCCAGGTGCTGCTTGATGCCGCCGACAGCGTGATTGACCTGGTGAAGCAACAACAGCTCAGGCACATTTTCCTGGTGGGCGGCTGTGATGGCAATCGCGTTCAGCGCAGCTATTTTACCGATCTGGCCACCGCCATTCCTGATGACTGCCTGATTCTGACGCTGGGCTGCGGGAAATATCGTTTTAACAAGCTGAATTTTGGCTCGCTGGGCGGCCTTCCTCGTCTGCTGGATGTAGGGCAGTGCAACGACAGCTATGCGGCTATCGTATTGGCGGTCAGGCTGGCGGAAAAATTAAACTGCGACATTAACGAGCTGCCTTTATCACTGGGGCTCTCCTGGTTCGAGCAAAAAGCCATTGTTGTGCTGCTGACGCTTCTGTCGCTCGGGGTGAAAAATATTTACACCGGCCCCACGGCGCCGGGCTTTTTGACGGAAAACCTTCAGGCACTCCTGAAAAAAGAGTTTGGTCTGCGCCCGATAACTACGGTTTCCGCAGATTTGGCAACGGCGCTCAATTAATGCTGCGCCATCCTGTTTGCACCCTGGGATTGCGCCGCATATTGCCCTACCCTTTGCTCAGCCTCGACTATGCTTTTTGCTGAAGATCCTGCTTGCGGGACATTAATTGATAAAAGCTTTAAAGGAGCTGAGATGAAGCAAACGCTAGCCGCACTGGTGGCGAAAACACTTGAAAACGCCGGCGTGAAACGCATTTGGGGCGTAACCGGGGATTCACTTAACGGGCTGAGCGACAGCCTGAACCGCATGGGCACCATTGAATGGATGCCAACCCGCCATGAGGAAGTAGCCGCTTTCGCTGCGGGCGCTGAGGCACAAATCAGCGGCCAGCTTGCCGTTTGCGCCGGGTCGTGCGGACCGGGCAACCTGCATTTGATCAACGGTCTGTATGATTGCCATCGCAACAACGTGCCGGTACTGGCCATTGCTGCCCACATTCCTTCCAGCGAGATCGGCAGCGGTTATTTTCAGGAAACGCATCCGCAGGAACTGTTTAAAGAGTGCAGCCATTACTGTGAGCTGGTTTCCAACCCCGAGCAGCTACAGCAGGTGCTGGGCATTGCGATGCGTAAAGCCATTATCAACCGTGGCGTTTCGGTCGTGGTTATTCCTGGCGATGTGGCGCTACAACCCGCACCAGAAGGCGCTCGTGCTGAATGGTATCCGCCGCAGTTCCCTATCGTTCAGCCTCCCGCCACTGAACTGGATAAGCTGGCTCAGCTCCTTAACGAGTCAAAAAATATTACGCTGATGTGCGGCTACGGCTGCGCGGGCGCGCATACGGAAGTGGTGCAGCTGGCGGAAACGCTGAAGGCGCCTGTCGTTCATGCGCTGCGCGGTAAGGAGTATATTGAATACGATAACCCTTACGACGTCGGTATGACCGGCCTGATTGGTTTTTCATCCGGCTATCACGCTATGATGAATGCCGATACGGTGATCCTGCTGGGGACCAGATTCCCTTACCGCGCGTTTTACCCTGAAAAAGCGAAAATTATTCAGATTGATATCGATCCGGGCAGCATTGGTTCTCACTGCCATGTCGATATGGCTCTGGTTGGTGATGTACGGGCCGCCCTTTGCGCTCTGTTGCCCCGTCTGGAGGTAAAACAGGATCGCGCGTTCCTTGATAAAGCCCTGAAGCATTATCAGGAAGCGAGAAAAAGCCTGGACGATCTGGCAACCGCCAATGACAAACAGGCGATCCATCCGCAATATCTGGCACAGCAGCTTAGTGCCCTGGCCAGCGAGGACGCTATTTTTACCTGTGACGTCGGTACGCCTACCGTCTGGGCCGCGCGGTATCTGAAAATGAACGGTAAGCGCCGCCTGTTGGGATCGTTCAACCATGGCTCCATGGCCAATGCCATGCCGCAGGCGCTGGGTGCACAGTCAATCGACAGGCAGCGCCAGGTCATCGCCATGTGCGGAGACGGTGGCTTCTCTATGCTAATGGGCGATTTCCTGTCGGTTGCGCAGCTCAAACTTCCGGTAAAGCTGGTGGTGTTTAATAACAGCTCACTGGGCTTTGTGGCGATGGAAATGCAGTCTGGCGGCTATTTAACCGACGGCACCGAGCTGCAGAATCCGGCTTTTGCCGATATCGCTAAGGCCTGCGGCGTAAAAGGCATTCGCGTGGAGCGCGCCTCCGAACTAACCAGCGCTATTGAAGAGATGCTGGCGCATGACGGTCCGGTATTGCTGGATGTAGTCACCGCCAGCGAAGAGCTGGTGATGCCGCCGCAGATTAAAATGGAGCAGGCGAAAGGCTTCAGCCTCTACATGCTGCGCGCCTTGATCAACGGACGCGGCGACGAGGTGGTTGAACTGGCGAAAACCAACTGGCTGCGGTAAAACATTGGCCTGTCTGACGGACGCTGCGGCGTCCGTTTTACTCTTTAAGGAGCGCAACAGTGATTGACTTACGCAGTGATACGGTTACCCGTCCTTCCGCCGCGATGTTATCCGCCATGATGGCTGCCGAAACCGGCGACGACGTCTATGGGGACGATCCCACGGTTAATGCGCTGGAGGCCAAAGCGGCCGCGCTCAGCGAGAAAGAAGCCGCACTTTTTCTGCCGACGGGCACCCAGGCTAACCTGGTGGCGCTGCTCTGCCACTGTCAGCGTGGCGAAGAGTACATCGTCGGCCAGCTGGCCCATAACTACAAATATGAGGCTGGCGGCGCGGCGGTACTTGGCAGCATTCAGCCGCAGCCAGTGCTGGCGGCAAAAGACGGTACGCTGCCGCTGGATGTGGTCGAACAGTTTATCAAGCCGGATGATTTCCATTTCGCGATAACCCGCCTGTTGAGTCTGGAAAATACCCATAACGGTAAAGTTTTGCCGATCAACTACTTGCAGGAAGCCTGGGAATTTACACGTCGGCACAAGCTGGCGCTGCATGTGGACGGCGCACGCATTTTCAACGCCGCCGTGGCGCTGGGCGTCACGCTAAGGGATCTCACGCAATATTGCGATACGCTGACTATCTGTCTGTCAAAAGGCCTGGGCACGCCGGTTGGCTCGCTGCTGTGCGGCAGCAAAGCCTATATTGAGCGTGCAAAGCGCTGGCGCAAAATGACCGGCGGCGCCATGCGACAGTCGGGCATTCTGGCCGCGGCCGGCCTTTATGCTCTGGAACATAACGTCACCCGACTTCAGGACGATCACGACAACGCCGCCTGGCTGGCTGCACAACTGAAGGCCGCTGGAGTGCAGGTTTCCAGCCAGAATACCAATATGGTTTTTGTCCGCCTGCCGGCGCATCAGGCCGTACCGCTCAGGGACTGGATGCGCGAAAAGGGTATCGTGCTGCACACGGGTGCCGTAACGCGTTTGGTCACGCATCTGGATGTGGATCGTCCGGCGCTGGAAAAAGTGGTCGCGGAATGGAAAGCGTTCCTGGCCAGCCAGCCGGACTAGTCCCTGTACTTTTCTAACAGCGCCCTGGCAATCGCTTCGCTTTCCGCATCTGCCCTGCCTGAATAATCCGTGGGTCGGAAATGCATCTGGAAAGCGGCAATCACCCGCTGTTGCTGCTTAGCCGACTCATTTGGCGTCACTTCATAGCCGTAACGCGCCAGCAGCGACAGCAAATACCCGCTGTCCGTCTGCTGACCCGGCGCCCTTCCCGCCAGGTAATAACGCACGCGAGCGTCGTCCGGCCAGGCACCTATGCCCTGCTGATACAGCCATTGCCACGGAAATAACGGGCCGGGATCCTGCTTGCGCTGAGGTGCGATATCGCTGTGTCCGACAATGTCCTGCGGCCTGATGCCATAGCGTCGGGTAATATCTCTCGCCAGCGGCATTAGCGCCGCCATCTGTTCACGGGTAAAAGGATACCAGGCTCGCCCCTGTAACGTGCGGCGATAGCCCGGGTTTTCCAGCTCGATGCCAAGTGATGTGTCGTTGATGCGCGTCGCGCCTCGCCAGAAACTAATGCCCGCATGCCAGGCCAGCTCGGACTCAGGCACAAGCCGCAGCACTACGGGCTGTTTTCCGTACCGGGGCGGTCGGGCAGAGATAAGGTAATGCGTACTGACTTCCCGGTCGGTCAGCGTAGCCAGCGACCGGGGGAAATCTTCCGCGGTATAGTGGATAACCAGCACTTTAATACGCGGGCGCGCCCCATAGGCAACATGGCGCGTATCCACTACGTAGCCAGCCTGTTTTTCCAGACCGGAGGAACAGGCGCTCAGCACTATTGCCGCCGCCAGGGCCGTCAGCAGGCGCTTCAACGGCGTGTTTTCACCGCGGTGCCGCTGACGCTGACCATCAGCATGCTGCTGTCTTTGCCGACGGTTTCATAGTCAATATCAATACCGACTACGGCATCCGCGCCCAGTGCTTTCGCCTGCTCTTCCAGTTCGGCAAAAGCTATCTGACGCGCCTTGCGCAATTCTTTTTCGTACGCGCCGGAGCGGCCGCCAACGATATCGCGAATGCCGGCAAAAAAATCACGGAAGATATTCGCCCCCAAAATCGCCTCTCCGGTCACGACGCCACAGTATGCTGTTATCGGCTGGCCTTCGAGCGTAGGGGTAGTTGAAAATTGCATGATCTTCTCCTTAAAACGAAACTCGGGTTTTAGCTCTTATCGCCAGGCAGAGCAGCTATACTTTATGCTAAAAAACGCCATCCAGAAACCATAAGGAAATCAAGATGAAGTTACAGCTTGCCGCTCTGGCTCCGCTGGCGCTGCTGCTCAGCGCCTGTACCACAGTACAACCTGTCTTTAAGGATAACGGCAGCCGCACCTCTCCCTGCGTTGAAGGCGGCCCCGATTCTGTTGCCCAGGCGTTTTACGATCTGCGTCTTGAGCAGCCTGCTCAGGGTGTGCCGAACGCCACGCAGCTGGCTAAGTATCGTCCTTACCTCAGTGACCGACTGTATCAAACGCTGCTGAAAGCCGATAACGATCCGCAAAAATCAGCGACTTTGCGCGGAGATATATTCTCAAGCCAGGCGGCGGGCGCCACCTCGGCGAGCGTAGCGGACTCATCCAGCATCCCTAACCCTGATGCGCGCAATATTCCGCTGCGCGTTAAGCTCAGTCGTGACGGCGACAAACCGCAAACCTGGCAGGATGAAGTCCTGATGATCCATGAAGGCACCTGCTGGGCCGTGGACGATGTACGCTATCTTGGCCCTGCACCGCATATCGAAGGTGGCTCCCTCAGCCAGCGCCTGCTGCGATAGGCCCTCCGCGCACCGCTGACGAGCGGTGTGCCCCTTTTCGCTACTGCATTTTTGCTCAGCCCCCCTCATTTTGTGCCAGCTTTATGGTTAAATTACCTGCATAAGCGAATTTATCGCCGCGCTGATTGCATAACTATGCCGTCAACGTTAAGATTCTCAGAACTAATCGCTATTCACTTTTTGCGCATGAGTATTCAACTTAACGCTGTAAACTGCTTTTATGGCGCCCATCAGGCGCTTTTTGATATTCAGCTGACGTGTCCGGAAGGCGAGACGCTGGTTCTGCTCGGCCCCAGTGGGGCCGGCAAGAGCTCGCTGCTGCGCGTTTTGAACCTTCTGGAGATGCCGCGTTCGGGCACGCTGGGGATCGCAGGTCACCATTTCGACTTTACCAGGGCGCCCGGCGAGGCGGCTGTTCGTGAACTGCGCCAGAACGTCGGCATGGTCTTTCAACAGTACAATCTCTGGCCGCACCTGACGGTAATGCAGAATTTGATCGAGGCCCCCTGCCGGGTGCTGCGGTTAAGCAAAGATCGGGCGCAGGCCCGCGCTGAAAAACTGCTGGAACGTCTGCGGTTGACCCCCTTTGCCGATCGTTTTCCTCTGCATCTTTCCGGCGGTCAACAGCAACGTGTCGCCATTGCCCGGGCACTCATGATGGAACCGGCCGTCCTGCTGTTTGATGAACCTACCGCCGCGCTGGATCCGGAAATTACCGCGCAGATCGTGGCGATCATTCGGGAACTCTCCGAAACTAATATCACCCAGGTGATCGTCACCCACGAGGTCGAGGTGGCACGCAAAACGGCCAGCCGCGTCGTCTATATGGAGAACGGTTATATCGTGGAACAGGGTGACGCCAGCCGCTTTACACAGCCGCAAACCGAAGCGTTTGCTAACTATCTTTCGCACTGATGCAGGACATAATGATGAAAAAAATCGTACTTGCCGCGCTGTTATCCGGTCTTAGCCTGAGCGCCAGCGCTGCGCAAACTATCCGTTTTGCTACTGAAGCGTCTTACCCTCCTTTTGAATTTGTTGATTCCGCTAATAAAATTCAGGGTTTCGACGTCGATCTGGCCAACGCATTGTGTAAAGAGATTGACGCAACCTGCACTTTCACCAATCAGGCGTTCGACAGCCTGATCCCGAGCCTGAAATTCCGCCGCTTCGATGCGGTGATGGCCGGTATGGATATCACGCCCGAGCGTGAGAAACAGGTCCTGTTTACCAAAGCCTATTACGATAACTCCGCTTTATTTATCGCGCAGAAAGGTAAAGTTGCTGACGTCGCCGCGTTAACCGGCAAACGCGTTGGCGTGCAGAACGGTACTACGCATCAAAAATACCTGACTGAAAAGTTGAAAGACGTGAAAACCGTGCCTTATGACAGCTATCAAAATGCCATTCTGGATCTGAAAAACGGCCGTATTGATGCCGTATTCGGCGACACGGCGGTAGTTAACGAGTGGCTGAAACAGAACGCTTCACTGGCACCAGTAGGCGAGAAAGTGACCGATAAAGACTACTTTGGTACCGGTCTGGGCATCGCCTTGCGCCAGGGCAACACCCAGCTGCAGGAGAAATTCAATACTGCCCTGGATAAAGTGAAAGCCGACGGCACCTATAAAACCATCTACAGCAAATGGTTCCAGCAATAACGGAATGAACGAATTCTATTCTCTCGCAAGCGCCGCCGGGATGACCGTCGGCCTTGCCGTTTCTGCGCTGGCCGCAGGACTGGTTCTGGCGATGATTTTTGCCGTCTGGGAGTCCGCCCGCTGGCGCCCCGTGGCCTGGATCGGCACCGCGCTGGTCACGCTCTTTCGCGGGCTGCCGGAGATTCTGGTGGTCCTCTTCGTCTATTTCGGCGCTTCTCAACTGCTGCTGACACTTTCAGACGGCTTTACGCTGCATCTGGGCTTCACCACGCTGCCGATCCAGATGACGATTGAAAACTTCGACGTCAGCCCGTTTCTCTGCGGCGTTATCGCGCTGTCGATCCTCTATTCCTCTTACGCTTCGCAGACGCTGCGCGGTGCCCTGAAGGCGGTGCCGCAGGGGCAATGGGAATCGGGCATGGCGCTGGGTATGAAAACCCCGGCGATTTTTTTCCGCCTGATCCTGCCGCAAATGTGGCGTCATGCGCTGCCGGGGCTGGGAAACCAGTGGCTGGTACTGCTAAAGGATACGGCGCTGGTGTCGTTGATCAGCGTTAACGATATTATGCTGCAAACCAAAAGCATTGCCTCACGCACGCAGGAACCTTTTACCTGGTATATGGCTGCGGCAGCGATTTATTTAGTTATTACCCTGTTTAGTCAGCAGGTGTTAAAGCGTATCGAAGCGCGTACCACGCGTTTTGAACAGGGGAATAACGGATGCTGAGCTATTTACCTGAGCTGCTGAAAGGCCTGCATACCAGCCTGACCCTGACTCTGGCCTCACTGGTGCTGGCACTGCTGTTGGCGCTGGTATTCACTGTGATCCTGTCGCTGAAAATACCCGTGTTGAGCCAGACCGTGCGCGGCTACATCACGCTGTTTACCGGTACACCACTGCTGGTACAAATCTTTTTGATTTACTATGGACCCGGACAGTTTCCTTCAATCCAGGCGATCCCCTGGTTATGGAACGCGCTGTCGCAGCCCTGGCTCTGCGCTCTGCTCGCGCTTTCCCTTAACAGCGCGGCGTACACTACTCAGCTGTTTTACGGTGCGGTAAGAGCGATTCCTTCCGGACAGTGGCAGTCCTGCGCCGCGCTGGGAATGGACCGTAAAGCTACGCTGCGCATTCTGCTGCCTTACGCCTTTAAGCGAGCACTTTCTTCTTATTCTAACGAGGTCGTGCTGGTCTTTAAGAGTACCTCGCTGGCTTATACCATTACGCTAATGGAAGTGATGGGTCAGGGGCAGCAGCTTTACGGGCGCACCTATGACGTGACGGTTTTTGCAGCGGCAGGCTTAATTTACCTGTGCGTTAATGGGCTATTAACGCTAATGATGCGTCTGATCGAACGTCGGGCGCTGGCTTTTGAGCGACGTAACTGAGTTAATGCCGACGGCCTTTGTCGTCGGCATTCGTCAAATAACAGCGCTTAACGGCCGGTTAATCAGTCCATAACGCCGCCGCCGCAACGGCCATACTGTTCCGATAATCTTTACGCAAGGATCGGAGACATGCTTAAGGTTTGCGTTTTTCTGCTTATCGGATGTGCCGCTAACGCGCTGGCCAGCGCTCCGCTTCGCTTTGCCATTTCGGCAACCTATCCCCCCTTTGTCTATCTGAACGCCGGGCACCAGCCGGTGGGATTCGATATTGAGTTGGCGAACGCTTTGTGTGAAAAAATGGCGCGGCAGTGCCTTTTTACGAATAACGATTTTAACCGCCTGCTGCCTTCGCTGAAGTTCAACCGCTACGACGCGGTGATTTCCGGGCTGGATATTACCGAAGAGCGGCGTGAAGAAGCAGATTTCACCCGGCCCTATCTGGAAAGTTCCGCGACGTTCATCGCGATCAAAGGCCGCTACTCCTCTTTAGAGCAGCTGCGCGGCCAGCGCGTCGGCGTCGCCGACGCAACTACCCTGCAGGCATGGCTGCAAAGTTCATGGCCGGAGATTATTTCTGTGGTGTACGACAACTATCAGAACGCGCTTTTGGATATCCGCAACACCCGGCTGGACGGCATTTTTGGCGAAACGCCTTCCATGCAGGCCCTCCTGAAAAGCAATCCAAACCTGGCAGCCGTCGGCCAACCGGTCAAGGACACTCACTATTTCGGCTCGGGCCTGGGCATTGCCGTGCGTAAAGGCGATAAGGCGCTGCTGGATCGGCTAAATAACGCCCTGGAAAGCCTGGAAGATGACGGCACGCTGCAAAAGCTTAAGCAGCGCTGGCTTGGCCCGACGGCTAACCTGCCGGCCGAATCAGAGACGCCGTAGCAGGGTCAGCACTTCGCTGTGCGCGGTATGCGGGAACATATCAAACAGCTGGACTTTAACGATGCTGTATTCGCTGAGGCGGATAATATCGTCAGCCATGCTCTGCGCGTTGCAGCTGGAATAAAGAATGAACGGCGGCGCCATACGGCTCAGATAATCACAAAGTGCCGCGCCAATACCCCGGCGTGGCGGATTAACCAGCACCAGATCGGGCGTGCTGCCTTCGCCGGTAGCGAAAGCCGTAGAGTCCAACGCGGCAAAACTTACCTTCTCCAGCCCCATCTGCTCAGCCGAACGTTTGGCGCAAGCGATCGCTTCCGCGCTGATTTCAATGCCGGTCAGCGTCATTTCCGGCGTGGCGCAATGCAACCCGAAACCGCCCACCCCGCAGAACAAATCCCACATGCTTTTAACGCCCAATTCGCTTACCCAGGCTCTTGCAGTAGCATACAGCGATGCGGCTACCGACGGGTTGGTCTGGAAAAAGCTCTGAGGCCTGATCCACAGCGGCACATCGTTAAGCTGTTCAGCCAGCGCCTGATTTTCCGTCAGCGGGATCTCTTCTTCGCCTTCCAGGATCGCCATATGCACTGGCTGAATGTTGGCCGAAATGACGCTCAGCTGCGGCAGCTGCGTCTGCAGTACGGGCAACGCTTTGGTCAGCTGGGCCAGCTTCTCTTTGGAACGCAGAACAAAGCGCAGCATCAGTTCACCGCTTTGGCGGCTCTCCGTCAGCAGAATAAACTTCAGCTCGCCACGCTTGCGTGCCACGTTATACGGCGTCAGGCCCGCGCGGGCGATAAAGG
>Ga0157358_1001126_pt1 | contig 11633 bp, 9 predicted proteins | sample AttcapACBM2_FD_111484 | JGI IMG/M metagenome (GOLD analysis project Ga0157358, IMG submission 111484) | Fungus gardens microbial communities from leaf cutter ant in Botucatu, State of São Paulo, Brazil - Atta capiguara ACBM2 | ecosystem: Host-associated > Fungi > Mycelium > Unclassified ...
TCAGATAAGAGACCACAGTTTGCAGTGAAACTAATGAAGGAGCTGAACAAGATGTTGGAAATTGAGATAAAGCTGTTGATATCATACCACCTACAAATAGATGGTCAAATGGAAAGAATGAACTAAGAACTAGAACAATATACACTTGGCAACTAATATTTCTCCATTTATGGCAAAATATGATAGAGAATTAAGAATGGGAGTGGATATTAAAAGAAAAGAAAAAGTAGAGAAAGCAATAGAGTTTGTAGAAAGAATGAAGAAGGTTCAGAAGAAAGCTAGAGCAGTGTTAAAAAAGGCTTAGAAAAAGATGAAAAAACAAGCAGATAGGAGAAGAAAAGAAGTTAAAGAATGAAAGAAGAGTGATAAGATGATGCTGAGTATAAAAGACTTAGTTATTATAAACTTAGGCTCAAGAGTAAGAGTAAAAAAACAACCTTGTACTTGTATTGGATAACACAAGAGAACTTGATAGAGTTCCAAGTACAAAGTGTCTATCTTATATATGCTAGGCTACTAGTTTATATTATACTAACCTATTCTAAAGGCCATATGTATTATATACCATTGACATATAGAATAACATTATTATTCTGGAACCTTTTATATTCTTCTGTGACACATGATTGTGTGACTGTGACATGTGACAATTTGTGAAAGTCACACTAACCCCTAACCCTAAGTCTAGAAAATAAAAATAAAAAAGAGAATAAATAAAGTCCATTATCTTTAACTCTAATATTACTTCTTCAAGATTTCTCTTTCAGAGAAACTAACTTTCATTTTTGCCAGTTTCTCTCCAGCTTCCTCAAATTTTCTTTCCCAAACTTTCCATTGTTTCATCCATACAATATCTTTACCATATACATAACTCTCTTCTTCTAAAGTTCTTTTCTTTTGTTATGTCCAACTTTTCTTATTGTCTTACTTCTGCATTTATTCTCCCCTAAATTCTACTACTGCTTCCTTTGCATTTGCTAAGTCCTCCTTCTTTTCTCATGTATTGCTTTCTGCTGTAAACCCCTTCCATTGCACTAAATACTTGACTACTTCTCTCACTTTCCTTTTATTTAGTGTTTTTTCAACCTTCTACTCCTCAACTTCTTCTACTTTTACTGGTTTTAATTTCTCTGCCCTTTGCCCTTTTACTTGCTCTTTGTATTGCACTACTTAACTAACATTCACTATTAGATGAATTCTCATTAAAGTTAGCAAATGTAATTTGATCACATTGGTAGAAACTACCTTGTCAATGTATATGGCCCAATATATTGGTCTACTAATTTCCTTGCCAGTTATTCCTTGAACACTAGGTCTTTTGTGCTCAACATTACTTTATCTCCCTTCTTTCATTCTTTTACTTCTTTTCTCTCTTTATCTGCTTGTTATTTTATGTCCTTCTGTACTTTTCTTAATACTACTCCAGCTTCTTTCTGTACCTTTATCATTCTCTCAGCAAACTCCATCACCTTTTCTACTTTTCCCTTTCTCCTAATATCTGCTCCCATTCTTAACTCCCTATCATAATTCACCATAAATGGAGATACTTTAGTTGCTGAATATATCTTGTTGTTTACTGCAAACTTTGCCATTGCTAACTATTCAGACCAATTATTTTGTCTATGATCAATGAAAAACTGTAAATACTATTCTAATTCTTGGTTCATCCTCTCTATCTGACTATTTGTTTGTGGATAGAATGATATAGACAACCTTGTTTCAATTCCCAACATTTTGTTCAACTCCTTTGTCAACTCTGTTGCAAATTATAGTTCTCTATCTGATACCATACTCTCTAGTAATTTATACAACTTCCACATGTTATCCTTGAAACTTTTCTGCTGATGTCTCCTTTATTGCCATAAAATATGTCATCTTGGACAACCTATCACACACTACTAAAATCATATTCTTCCCTGCTATTAATGGTAATTTTGTAGTGAAATCCACCATCAAATGCATTCATGATTTTTCTAGTACTTCACTCAACTTTAAATTTTCTGCTAGTGCCTCTGTACGATTTTTCATTCTTTGACACATGTCACAACCATTTATATATTTTTCTACATTACTTGTTACTCTAGGCTACTAGTAATTTCTTGTTACCAACTCCATCATCTTCTATCTATTTTTATATCTTGCTATTAGTACATCATGGTATAACCAGATTATCTCTACCCTTAATACCTCATTCTTTGGTATATAGACCTTTTTCTCCTTCAATACCAAGTCTCCTTCTATTTGCTATTCATCTCCTCACAATGCTTTAACTCTACTTTTTTCATTTCCTTTACTACTTTAACTATCTCTTTGTTCTTTCCTCTAGCTATTTTTATTTTTTCTATTATATATACTTCAGGTTTTTTTATTACTACTTTTGTTAAACTACAAATTCACTGTTCTTTGATTAATATCTAATTATTATTATTATTTTCTACTCTTACTTTCTAGTCTGGTCTTTTACAAAGTCTATCTATTTTTTCTATTTTTGTTCCTATTCTTTAAAGTGAGGTCAAATATTGACAGATAAAGTACCTAATGAGCTTGTCTTTTATTTAACTTCTATGCCTTCATAAAGTATTTTAGGTTCTTGTGATCTGTCCAAACCTTGAACTTAAACTTAGCATCTTCTAGCAAATGTCTTTAGTTTTCTAACTTTCTAATTACTACTAACATTTTCCATTCTCATATTCTATAGATAATACTTCTTCTATTGCATAATCCAACATATTTACTTCCATCCTCATTTTTTTGTTGAAGTCCAGTGCTACTAATACTGGCTGGCTCTTTTGTAAATATCTTTTTCAACTCTTTGAATGCTTTTTCTTGCTTCTTCATTCAGGCTTACTTTTGATTTTTTTTTATCATATTATGTAATGGTCTAGCTATCTGTTATGACATAAGTCTTAAAATAAAGACAAAAAACTACTTTTGTATTGAGTAACACAAAAGAACTTGATAGAGTTCTAAGTACAAACTAGTCTATCTTATATACTATAGACTATAGTCTGTATATACATTACAACTAACCTACCCTAAAGTACATATGCTTGTTATAAGATCAACATATTGTTATCATATTATATGACATTATTTGTACCAAAATCTTCTACAACCTTCTTTATATTACATAATTGTGTGACAACACTGTAACAGGTGTAACACCTTTGTTATGCTTTGTGACTTGTGTGACTGTCACATTACACTTTTATTTAAGTTAAAAAAAAGAAAAGAAACTTAATAGATAATAAAAGAAAAGAGAAATAGAATAAAATCAAGTTCATCATTTACAACTCTAACACTATTACTGTGAAGTTCTTAATAAACTATCAATAATAATTGGCAAGTTTTAAGAATTTTTGTATATCTTTAACTTCTTTCAGAGTTGGCCAGTCTAATATACTTTTCACCTTCTTGTTATAACTCAAAGACTATAGCTGGTCAATAAGAAGAACCTTGTATTGGGTTAACACAAGGATAGAGAACTCTGTACAAGATAGTTCATCTTATATACTAAATCCACATGGTCCATGCTAGCTACTTCTAGCCTATTCTAAACAGCCATGTATTTGTCTTAAGGTTAACATGTGTTGTACATGTTATATGATGTTATCCTTTTAGAATCTTTTATATCCTTTTATATGTCTCATGACTTGTGACCATTACTGTGATCATGTGACTGATGTGTGACAGTGTGATCTTGTCACTCTAACCCTAACCCTAAGTTCTAAAAATAGAAAAATGGAAAATAAAATAAAAATAAAAATAAAAATTAAGTCTACCACTTTCAACTTTGACACTTCTCTTCTTTTATCTTAATTCCTTTCAGTCCAATTACTACTCCTAAAAATCCTACTTTTCTCACCTTCCACTTACACTTCTCCAGTTTTATATATAAATTGTTTTCTGCTAATCTTTTTACTACTTCTTTTACTACTTTATCATGCCTCTCTTCTTCTTCTATTCTCACAATTATATCATCAATGAAACTTGCCACTTCCTCAGTGTTGGTCAAGTCCCATAAGATCTCATTTATCATTATTTGAAATATAGCTAGAGAGTTAGTTAATTCAAAGAATATAACTATAGATTTAAATAACCCTTCTGGAGTTGTGAATACTATCTTTCACTCATCTTCCTCCTTTATCTATATATTATTATATCACTACTATAAATCTAATTTAGTAAATACTTTTTTTGTACCTATATTTTTTATAATATATCACAAATAAGATACTCACTGGTTGTGATACTTGAACTTAATGGTGTTTCAGAGGTTCAGTATAAGGATGTGATGATAATAGATGATGGAAAGTATCAATAAGAATAATTAATGTTGTTAAGTCTGAGGTCTAGCCCTCAGACACAGAGGTGTATATACAAAAGAGTGATGGTCCGTGCGCAAGCTGTTGCCATCACATGATCAAAACTCGTACCTGATGGGAGCTGTCATCTGTTATAGCAACTGTCAGGCTAATTTTAGAAGGTAACTAATTATGTCACTATATTGATATGCTTGTATCTCTACCAATACTTATTACTTTGAGACACCTCATATACTGTTGGAAACGGATTGATGAGCACTTTCCAATACAAGTTCAAGAGTGTGAATCCGTTCAGCCGTTCATGAGATATTAGCAGACAAAGCTTTTACAGCTACTGATGGTCTGATATCTCAGTCATTTGTTATTGCTTTTGTACATCCCGCATATGTGCGGATAGCCCTCATTTGGGGCTTTCCAGCACAACTTAGTTTGTAAAAATCAGTCCACTGGTTGTGGAGATACAAGCTGAATGAAGTTTGTGACAATTTATCTTCTTATTTGAGACTTAAAGTTAGATTTAGTATGATGTTATATATGTTACAAACTATGATGGAAGTGTGACACTTGTCACATTTACATATCATATAATCACATAATACAAAGAAGATTTCAGAATATATAATATCTTATAGCATAATTATAGTATATTTATCTTATAAAGAGTATATGTGTTGTTGTAATCACTAATCAAAATGATCTAAAGTAGTCTTATAAAGCAAGAGTCTCATAGAAATCACAAGAGAACTCAATAAGAAGTAGAAAATTCAACAAGAAGTTTCTAATATATTTCTGTACTATAAATAATTTTACTCTAAAGTTCATATGTTGTCCATAAGATAAACATACTATAGATATACACCTTAATATTATTCTTCTAGCTCCTTTTCTAATATTCTAGACCTATGATATAATGTTATATGACTATAGTTATATACCTTTTTTTTAAAAAAAAAATCAACAATTTATTACATAGAGCTCATAGGCAAACCATGGCAGCTACTTTGTAACTATGTTACATAGGAGCAAACAATATGTAAAATAAAAATAAAATAAAAATAAAAATAGTTGCTATTATATAGACAAATACAGTTCTATTATATAATGTATTCTCTAAAAAAAACATATTCATGTTAAATGAGTGGAGATCCTGAGTTGATGTTGTCCACTAGGTTTTTGAAGGTATAGATAAATAAGAACCAATCTGGTTATTACTTTAATTTCTAAGGTAGGAGAAGTACAAAAAGCTTCTAGAATCTATAATATAGCTCTTCTTTGCATTTTTCTGAGCTCCTTGAAAGACTATTGTAGTACTATAGAGGAAACCCATAGAGAATGATAGGAAAAATGTAGGTTCTATAGGGAAGATGTTTTTGCTAAAATAAAACTTGATATGCTATCAAAATGAAAGCTTTCTATTGAAAATAAATCCAAAATATCACCAAGTGTCTTTGAGGCAAATAATAGGATCTTTAAGGATAGTAAGGTCTAAGAGAGAAGGATTGAAAACTCCATATAACCTAGAAAAGTGGAAAATTTCAGTTTTTCCATGTTTAATTATAAGTTCAAACTGTTCAAGAAGAGATGAAATAATATTATAATAATAGAAGAGATGAGAATTCAACTTTTCAAGTAATCTTCCTTGTAATACAAAATAACTATTGTTTACAAAAAATAAGCAAAACTAGAATTTTTAGATTTTTAGCTTTTTTTCAAAAATATGAAAAATAGAAGAAAGATATAAAGCCAATAAGACAGGGAATAAGGCTAAGCCTTGTTCTACACCAACATCAACACATTGAAAATAGAGAAGAAAAATTGTTCCAAAGATATTGGATTTTTTTGCCTGCTAAATAATTGGAAAAGAATAAAGATACTCTTGAATCAAATCTGGCTTTATCCAAAATCAAAAGAAGTTGATAATTAAGTGAGGAAAAAAACTGAGTGATATCAAATACTAGCATGCTTGTTTGAAGATTTTTGACCTATCCTGCTTGAATCAGATAAGTCAAAAAAGTGCCTGTATCAGTAGTTGACTGTTGCTTCAATCCACCTAATTGATTTGGATGAATGAAATAGTTTGAGATAGCTTAGAATTGGAGTCTTTCCCCAATGACCTTTTTTATGAGTTTTCCAAGTGTGTTTAATAAAACAATGGGTTGAAACATCTTGGATAAGCTGTAAAAAGTCTTATTAGGCTTGAGGATAATGATGGACAACAACATTTTAAAGTGTGACAGCCAATAGCCTAGATTGATACATGCATTAGCAATGTTAACAAAGTTGTTTAAGCACATATTATCTTTGATGATCACTTTGAAATGTTTTCAAGATACCTTATCTGGACCAGGTATAAACAAATTGTTGCACTTGGTGATAATGCTTTTAAATTTCTCAGTTGAAAAAGAAGCCCATACTATTGTAGGCCGAGTTAGAATTTCATTTAATATATTAGAGTTGATCTGTCAACTTTGCACTGAGTTGAATGATTAATGAAGAGCTTGTCATAGATCATCAAGCTCTATGTATGGTTGACCATTATAACAAATGGCTTCAATAGCTGAGAGTTTATGCTTTTTGACCCAATTTATGAGCTATCAAGGTCCTTGGTTTTTTAATACTATTTCTTAAATTTTATCATCAAAGAATAATTGTTTAATCTTTTTTACAATGCCACTGAATGCTTTCTAGTCCTTTATTTGCTTGGACAATCTGTACTTTGCTAGTTTGGTTTAACAGTTCTCATTCTACCATACTTTGGAGTGTTTATTGATATTGATGTATTTTGAAAATTTATACCAAATGACATCTGATTTGTTTGCAAACTCTTATACTGTGAGTTCAAGCAAGACTTTATTGTTGAGTTGTTCAGTGTCAATTTTTTTGATGGCTTCTATAAGTTCAGCAATGAACTTGTCTTCTTCTTTGCTGTTTTTTATTATTTGTCAGGAATGAACTCCTCAATGATAGAGATGTCAACTGTTAATGGAGCATGATCAGATAAATAGTGTAGTTGTCAATTTCCAAGGAATTTGGCCTGAGGAACATAAGTTCAATAACAGAATTCACATCATTCACATTGTCTGAATCCCTAGTAGGAATATGGTTAGTAGGATTTGATAAAATAAGATCCAAAGAATTAACAATGTCAGTAAGTAGATCACTATGAATCAAATGAAAAGAGAACAAAGAATCCCAATTACTATCTCTAATATTAAAATCACCAGCTATGATCAAAACATTACAAATATTAGCTTCTGTATTCTTGAAATACTTTAAAGCTGTTTGAGTGGTATCAGAATAAACATTAATCATATAGTAAATATCACTGTTATTAACGAAGGAAAAACAACAGATATCCCTATGATTAAAGATGTTCTTTCATAGAGAGAACCAAAAATGTGACAGTCAAACATTGATATATGAAATAACTCTGGGAAAGTCATTGTTATTTGAAGGTGTTCTGGAAAAAGTGATCCAGTTAAGGTGATTAAAAGTGCCTACTAAAGTATTTCCTTCTTTACTTAAAGAACTAGGAATTGACTGAATAATTGACCAAGGTGGTTCTTAAATAAAAATAATGTCAAACTCTTTATTGGATTTCAAAATCAAATCAGTTAGAAGCTTGTTCTTTTGAACATTTTGTGAAAAGAGCTTGATATCTTTGATAATCATACTTGACTGCTACTTATAGCTGAGCAAATTGACTGCTTTTTAATTTCTCAAAGTTCTTGATATTTCTTTTGGTGTCGTTCCTTGTTGAAATGATGCTTCCAGAACAGGCAAACATTAGAATCAGCCTGGTGATCACTTTTACAGTTTAGATACTTAAAGGTGTGTGAACACAGTTCTCCTTATTTGGTTTCTAATTGAGGTTGATTTGTCTTGAAATATGTCTTACAATACTAGACAAAATGTTGGTGATGTTCTACTTTGTGTGATCTGTTGTACTTGATGCATCTTAAGCCCTGAGCTCTGCAAGCAAAGATGGTATGTTCCCACTTCTAGCAATTTTTGCACTGGGAGACTTTCAGATTCATGTTTGCATCTTGAATGGTGATGATATAGCTTCCTATGTTAAAGCACCTATTAATCAGATCCTTAGCCTTGCTACTACTTTGGACATCCCATATGTACAACCAAACAATTACCATATCCAATTTAGGTAATATCTTTATGACTTGAGGTTTCAAAGCAAGAGATATGTTGTTAAAAATATAGTTATTTTTTAAGATGGTCTCAACCACACTAGAATTAATAGGTATATTAGTATTTTCTATCAAGTAAGGAATACCTATTATTTTCAAATAGGATTTAAATTGAGGGAGATGAGGCATTTCTATATTATTAGAATCAATGTGGTTAGTATTTTTGACATAGTTTTCAATAGTTTAAAGGTCTGATGGTGAAGCAACCTTATTTATGGTTATGATAATGCCATGTTAGTCAGTTCAAAAGAAATCTCCTATAACCTCTGATTTGATATTTCTAAGTACACTATTTAAATTAGTAATGTGCAAATTCGAAGAAGCAATGAATTTTGATTTATTATCATTACCCATAGAAACAATAATTTGCTTTCTAGAAAGGCCCTTAGTAGTCATATTGATTCTGGGCTTAACCTTTCCAGAATCATTGATTATCCTATAAATGTTTTCAATCTTCTTGGCCAAGAGATTGGAGAAGTTCTTTTTGAGTTTCAAGATATCATCAACTTTTGGGACTAATGCTTAAGTATATGATTGTTTATTCTTAGGTTTGGTAGATTCTTTTGCTGTGTTATCTTTCTCAAAAAATTTCAACTTCTCCAAAACTTTCTTAGGAGGCTTAGCTAGAATTGGAGAAGAAATTTTGGTGACTTCTGCTTGTTTATCTTTGAACAATTCAGCCCTTTTGACAGGTTTGTTGATGTTGCTCTTTAGAGTAAATTTGGATGATATATTTTATCTGAACATTTTATTATCATCAGTCTTAAGAGAGTCCTATCCTGTTTTATAGATAGAAGAAATAAATTGTTAGCAGTCTGACTGAAATCTTTGAGCTGTGTAACATCATTTACCAGGTTATGCTTTGCACTTCTGTTCTTGATGAAATTCACTATGCATAAAAGTGAAGTCATCATATTTATGAAATTGATCTCAAGGAATTCTATAGTATCAAAAATAGAAATGAGGTGGGCTTCACCATCCTAAGCATTTGGTTCAACCAGTTGATTGATCTCATAGGATATCAGAACATTTGTGAAACATTGAAAAGAACATGTGTTAGTATTATTACTAGCCTCACACTCACCTTATAGAATAAGCATGTTATTTAGGACAGGAGCCTTCTTGTTAGCATATTGTACCCTATCCTTGGGGCTGTTGTCTGTAGCCTTGTTAGCTGGTATGCTATCTCCTACCTTGGGAGTAGCATATAAAAGAGAGAAACTCTCTCACTCATAGATTTCTACCTGTTTGCTCCAGGGTAGATTGTTGCTTTGAATTTCCATCCTCTCATGGTATAGGATGGAAGATACTGTTAAATATACTGAAGACACTTTTGAACTGTTCATACTGGAGGAAGCTGATCTTCTCCTGAGAGTATTGATGTCCATGTCTATGTTAGAGATGTTATGAACAATTGGATTGAGTGTGGTTTCTTTGGTAGTACTAGAAATTAATATATTCACTACTTCTCTTATAGGTGCTGCCATGTAAGATGGTGGTAAGAGAGAAAGAAACATTATCATGTGCCTTTTCATTATCCAAAGAATCAATAAAAAAATAAAATAAAATAAAAGAGAAATCAAATCAAAAAAAATAAATGAAAGAAAAGAAAATCAAAATAAAATATAAGAGCTCAAGTGTACCATAACAATATAGACTTTAGAGTAGGTTAGCTGTAGTGTATACACAAACTCTATACAAGAATATTCTTTCACTCTTACACTTGAATCTAAGTCTTAACATAATATTATATTACAACTCCTTAGCCAGGTCCAAATAAAGAAAATAGATATAGAAAATAAAGATAAAATAAAATAAAAGAGAAAGAAAACCAAATAAACCAAGTCTAATATTCAAAACTCTGACACAAGGCCCATAACCTTTTGAAAACAAGTGTTAGAGTGTTAAAAAATAATGTATTATGTAATATATGAAATGGTCTGAAGAACTTTGGATTTTTAAGGAAACAAGAGAATGAACAGTTTGGCAGTAGAGTATATTACTAAACAATTTGATTATTAGAGTCTATTAATCTATTGCTTCTCTTTTTTATACTACCATCTTGTATAGTAGCACCTAACAGAGAAATTACAAATATAAATCCTTTTATTACTTCTTCAGCCATGTTCAACCTAAAAAATTCCAACTTTGTTTCTGAGGATATTCAAATGGGTACCCCAAAAGGTAAATCCACTATTGTCAGTGCAAACTCATTAAGAGAATCATCTATGCTATCTAAAGCTTCTTCCATTGAGTATACAACTTATATAGAAGCCCAAAGCAATAACCCCAGTTGGGCAAATTAAACTGAAGATGAACTTTTTCAACTTTTGTATATGATTCCCAAGGAAGGGGAGTCAAACATTCAAGTTTCAGCAAACAACAAAGCCAGTAAGCCCATGTCTCATATAGAGCTTGCTACAAACACATGTCTGCAGGCACTTGTTTTTAACAGTGTTTTATCTTCTTTATCCTATACAGAACTACAACTGGATAATCCTAATTTGTGAGATGGTTATATGAATCCAATCTCTTTGTTCAGACTTAGAAGATTGATATTAATAACATTATGATCTCTCTCAGATGTATCTTGGATTTCATCAGTAACAGGGAGCTTAAAAATAATAAGGAGGAGGATATTTCTTTTTTAAGCAGTTTTGGTCAAATTGCTTTTGACTTCATTTCTTTCTTATTTAAAGAGGGATGGGATTCATTGAAAATGGATATAAACAACAAGATGCTTCAAGAACTCATCATAAATGAATTCTCTACAAAAGTATCAACAATGAACAAAGGGAAAAATTGGGGGGAGAGATAGCATAGTGGAAGAGACTCCCATCTATATGTATTATGCCTACCTCAAACCTACTTGAGGTTATGGGTTCAATTCCTTAGTAGTCCTTTGTATTAGGTAACTCCATAAAAAAGGTTAGGGTATTGATACTCCATACATAATTTCTCCTGTAGGCACGGACTACCATCGCGCCCCACGTAATAAATTGTTGACTTAAAAAAAAAAAAAAAAAAAAAAAAACCCACCGGAAAAAGAAAAAAAAATAAAAAAAAAAAAAAAAAAAAAAAAAAAAAAAAAAAACCAACAAAA
>Ga0157358_1001128_pt1 | contig 11632 bp, 8 predicted proteins | sample AttcapACBM2_FD_111484 | JGI IMG/M metagenome (GOLD analysis project Ga0157358, IMG submission 111484) | Fungus gardens microbial communities from leaf cutter ant in Botucatu, State of São Paulo, Brazil - Atta capiguara ACBM2 | ecosystem: Host-associated > Fungi > Mycelium > Unclassified ...
GCAAGATGTTCCACGTGGAACAGGGTAAAATAGCGGTTCAACCTGAAGATTAAACGAGCGAGAAACGTTGATGTCGAATTCTTATGACTCCTCAAGTATCAAAGTTCTGAAAGGGCTGGATGCTGTACGCAAGCGCCCGGGTATGTATATCGGCGATACGGATGACGGCACCGGTCTGCACCATATGGTATTCGAGGTTGTGGACAACGCCATCGACGAAGCCCTCGCCGGTCACTGTAAAGACATTCTTGTCACTATTCATGCCGATAATTCCGTTTCCGTGCAGGATGACGGTCGTGGTATTCCGACCGGTATTCACGAAGAGGAAGGCGTTTCCGCAGCGGAAGTGATCATGACCGTGCTGCACGCTGGCGGTAAGTTCGATGATAACTCTTATAAAGTGTCTGGCGGCCTGCACGGTGTGGGCGTGTCGGTGGTTAACGCCCTGTCTGAAAAGCTGGAGCTGACTATCCGTCGCGAAGGTAAAGTGCACCAGCAGATCTACGTTCACGGCGTGCCTCAGACCCCGCTGCACGTAACGGGTGAAACTGAACTGACCGGGACGCGCGTCCGTTTCTGGCCAAGCCACGAAACGTTTACCAACGTTATCGATTTCGAGTACGAGATCCTGGCAAAGCGCCTGCGCGAGCTGTCGTTCCTTAACTCTGGCGTCTCTATCAAGCTTGAAGACAAGCGCGATGGTAAAAACGATCACTACCACTATGATGGCGGCATCAAGGCGTTTGTGGAGTACCTGAACCGCAATAAAACGCCTATCCACCCTAACGTGTTCTATTTCTCTACCGAGAAAGACGGCATCGGCGTGGAAGTTGCGCTGCAGTGGAACGATGGTTTCCAGGAAAATATCTACTGCTTTACCAACAACATCCCACAGCGCGACGGCGGCACGCACCTGGCCGGTTTCCGCGCGGCGATGACGCGTACCCTGAACGCGTACATGGATAAAGAAGGCTACAGTAAAAAAGCGAAAGTCAGCGCTACCGGCGACGATGCGCGCGAAGGCCTGATTGCCGTGGTTTCCGTCAAGGTACCGGATCCGAAGTTCTCCTCTCAGACCAAAGACAAACTGGTTTCTTCCGAGGTGAAAACGGCCGTTGAGCAGCAGATGAACGAGCTGCTGGCAGAATACCTGCTGGAAAATCCGGGCGATGCGAAAATTGTCGTGGGCAAAATTATTGATGCGGCTCGTGCTCGTGAAGCGGCGCGTCGCGCTCGTGAAATGACCCGCCGTAAAGGCGCGCTGGACCTGGCTGGCCTGCCGGGCAAGCTGGCGGATTGCCAGGAGCGCGATCCGGCGCTGTCTGAAATCTACCTGGTGGAAGGGGATTCTGCGGGCGGCTCCGCCAAGCAGGGCCGTAACCGCAAAAACCAGGCGATCCTGCCGCTGAAAGGCAAAATCCTGAACGTCGAAAAGGCGCGCTTCGATAAGATGCTCGCTTCGCAGGAAGTGGCAACGCTGATCACCGCGCTGGGCTGCGGCATTGGCCGTGACGAATATAACCCGGACAAACTGCGCTATCACAGCATCATCATCATGACCGATGCGGATGTGGATGGCTCGCATATCCGTACCCTGCTGCTGACCTTCTTCTATCGTCAGATGCCGGAAATCATCGAGCGCGGCCACGTCTATATCGCGCAGCCGCCGCTGTATAAGGTGAAGAAAGGCAAGCAGGAGCAGTACATCAAGGATGATGAGGCGATGGATCAGTATCAGATCGCTATTGCCCTGGATGGTGCGACGCTGCACACCAACGCCAATGCGCCTGCCCTGGGCGGTGAGCCGCTGGAAAACCTGGTCGCCGAGTTCAACAGCACCCGGAAGATGATCAAGCGTATGGAGCGCCGCTATCCGCTGGCGTTACTGAACGCGCTGATCTATCACCCGACGCTGAGCGATATTGCTGCAGAAGCGCCAGTCCAGCAGTGGATTGATGAACTGATAACGGTTCTGAACGCCAATGAGCAGCACGGCAGCACCTATGTCGGCCACGTGCGTCAGAACCGCGAACAGCATATCTTTGAACCGGTTGTGCGTATTCGTACGCACGGCGTGGATACGGATTATCCACTGGACAGCGAGTTTATTTCGGGCGGCGAATACCGCAAGATCTGTACGCTGGGCGAGAAGCTGCGCGGTCTGATTGAGGAAGACGCCTTTATCGAACGTGGCGAGCGTCGTCAGCCTGTCGCCAACTTCGAGCAGGCAATGGACTGGCTGGTCAAGGAATCACGTCGCGGTCTGTCGGTACAGCGTTATAAAGGTCTGGGCGAGATGAACCCGGAACAGCTGTGGGAAACGACCATGGATCCGGACAGCCGCCGTATGCTGCGCGTCACGGTGAAAGATGCTATTGCGGCCGACCAGCTGTTTACCACGCTGATGGGCGATGCGGTAGAGCCGCGCCGCGCCTTTATCGAAGAGAACGCGCTGAAAGCCGCTAATATCGATATTTAACCGGTCCGGGGCGCGTGCCCCGGCTGCTGTACCCGCGTTTTAAAGGCAGATCGTTCGATCTGCCTTTTTATTGCCGTTTTTGCTATGTCGTCATCGCCTGTCAATGCTTTGTCGGCAGGAACAGCAGGCGGTATCAGGAGCAGGTGACCGTCTTCATTTACCAGAAAAAATCGAACGGGTGTCCGGCCGCCAGGCCCTGGGCATTAGCGTTATAGCACCTGCGATAATGGTCAGGGCTGGCTCTCCCTCTTTTTCCTCCCTGAACGACTGGCGAGCCGTGTGACATGACTGATTGTAAACTACGCTATCCACGCCATTTTTATATTTAACCGCCACCCTAAAGTGACAGGCCGTTTCACGGATTGTGGCATCCGAAAGTTGTCAGTCCGTGCACGTTTAGCGGAAGAATGGCTGAATCGAATTTAAAATTACCGGACATGATTCGTCTGGTCATCGCTGGCTGGATCGCGTTAGCATGAACAAAACCCTGTAAATCAAGAGGAACGTATGGCGATAAAACTGATTGCGATTGATATAGACGGCACGCTGCTTAATCCTCAGCATGAGGTAACGCCGGGCGTTAAGCGAGCCATCCAGGCGGCGCGGGATAAGGGAATAGCGATTGTACTGGCGAGCGGCCGTCCGTTTATCGGCGTGGAGCGCTATTTGGTGGAGCTTGATTTACAGCGGGAAGGACAATATTGCATTACCAATAATGGCGCGCTGGTGCAGAAAGCGGAATCGGGAGAATGCGTGGCGGAAGTTACGCTGAATTTTGACGATTACCTGTACGTGGAAAAGCTGGCACGCGAGCTGGGTGTCCATTTTCAGGCGCTGACAAAATCCCTGCTGTTTACGCCTAATAAAGACATTAGTGAATATACCGTACACGAAGCGTCGCTAACCGGAATGCCGCTGCGCTACCGTGCGGTGGAAGAAATGGATAAAGCCGCCACTTTCCCTAAAGTCATGATGATCGATACGCCGGAAACGCTGGACGAGGCGATTACCCGTATTCCGCAGGAAGCTTATCAACGCTATACCATCATGAAAAGCTCGCCTTATTTTCTTGAAGTCCTTAACAAAAAAGTGGATAAAGGCGCGGGCGTGAAGGCGCTGGCCGAGCGTTTAGGGCTTTCTCCTGATGAAGTGATGGCTATCGGCGATCAGGAAAACGATCTGGCGATGCTAACCTTCGCGGGGACAGGCGTAGCCATGGGCAACGGTATCGACAAGGTAAAAAATATTGCGCAGTTTGTCACCAAAACCAACAGGGAAGACGGCGTAGCGCACGCTATTGAAAAATTCGCCCTCTGATTTTACGGTAATAGCGCACTTTATACGCCAGTACCGCAAAAGCGCGTAATGCATTACCCTTAGCAGCAAACCTCGTTAAGGGTAAGCATGATGACGGAAAAACAGCTCACTTTTGCTCAGCGCAATCACCAGCTCACCAATACCAACATCTGGACCGCCGACAGCCACTGGCTGGTCTACGACGTTCGCAGCCATGCCTCGACGTTCAATAGCTTAACCGTCGAGCGAGTGAATCTTAGCGGCCAGACGGAAATCCTTTACCAGGCACAGGCGGGCGCGCATGTAGGCGTGGTTACCGTTAGCCCGGATTTACCGCCACGCTACGTTTGCATTCATGGCCCGGAGCATCCTGACAGCCAGTGGCACTATGACTTTCATCATCGCCGTGGTGTGATTATCCAAAACGGGCTGGTGGAAAATATGGATGCCTGCGATATCACGCCGCCCTACACGCCCGGCGCGCTGCGTGGTGGCTCGCACGTGCACGTGTTCAGCCCCGACGGTAGCCGGCTGAGTTTTACCTATAACGACCACGTGATGCACGAGCTGGACGCGGAAAAAGATTTGCGTAACGTCGGGGTAGCCGTGCCGCTACATGCGGTTTGCCCACCGTTACAGCATCCGCGAGAATATGCAGGCAGCCATTTTTGCGTGCTGGTCAGTGCGACTACCCCTACGCCCGCACCCGGCAGTGATGAGATCAACCGGGCTTACGAAGAGGGCTGGATTGGCGAAGAGGGCTACCTGAAAAGCGACGGTCACCGGCAGCGCTGGGCGCTGGCGTTTATCGGCGATACGCTCAGTGAAAAAGGGGAAAAGGTGCCGGAAGTGTTTATTGTCGATCTGCCGGAAAAGATGGCCGACTATGCACTTGAAGGTGACGCGCCGCTGGCCGGTACGGCTACCGCCTTGCCGGCTCCCCCGCAAGGCGTCAGACAGCGTCGCCTGACCTTTACGCACGATCGCGCCTTTCCCGGGCTGGCAACGTTGCCGCGCCACTGGCTGCGTAGCTCGCCTGACGGCCGCGCCATCGCCTTTTTAATGAAAGACGAGGAGGGCGTGGTGCAGCTCTGGACCATTGCGCCCGGCGGCGGCAAGCCCCGGCAAATTACCCACACCGCCAGCGATATCCAGTCCGCTTTTAGCTGGCATCCTGATGGCAAATCGGTGGCTTTTATCAACGATAACAGCGTGGTGCTGTGCGATACGGGCAGCGGTAAAATGCGTCGTCTGACGGCCCGTACCGCCGAGGCGCCTTTGCCGGAAGCGGTTGTCTGCTCGCCGGACGGACTTTATGTGGCGTACTTGCGTAACGTGGCGGGCTTTCAGCAGATCTTTATTGCTGATGTCGAGGCGACGTACTGATCACCAGCGGCGCGGCCTGAGAAAGGCTGTCGCTGGTATGATTTTCCTGCTCGCTGCGCAACACGCGTTCGTGCGGCGAATCACCGGTTTTATCACGGCCTGAACGGTAATAGTCAAACGGCAGCAACAGCGTATCCAGCACGGCAGAGAAAGGCAGGTCGATAGCCGCCAGCGGGCGCATTACCCAGCCGCTGTCGCTGTCGGCAACAATTTTCGCGCTGGCGCGCGTGCCGGGATAATAGCCCTGATCGGGACCAGAATGGGACATAAAGCTGGAACAGCCGCCCGTACCGGCCAGTGACAGGCAGGCCAACAGGCCAGCGAAATGACTTTTACTCAGTACCATCATAATCTTTATCCCTTCAACAGTGGCAAACCGCTCTGCTTATCATTATCAGCCTTGCGCCGCTGCTTTAATGCTCCGATGAATGTCTTTCTGAGTGTATGCCATTCGTATCAGACTGGCTGAAAATTTTCCTGAACAAGCCCTTGAAAGGGGCTTCAATGTCACCATTTTATGTTCAGGGTCACAAAACGTATGCCGACAGGGTACCGCTTTTGGCCCGCCGATCTGTCCATAGTGGAAGGTCGCACGACACCCTCGCTGATAATCAGGAGCTATACCATGCGTAATTTTGATCTCGCCCCGCTGTACCGTTCTTCTATTGGTTTCGACCGTCTGATCAACCTGCTGGAATCGAATCAGGGTCAGAGCAACGGCGGCTACCCTCCTTATAACGTGGAGCTGGTGGCGGAAAACCAGTACCGAATTACTATTGCCGTGGCAGGGTTCGCACAGAGCGAACTGGAGATTACCTCTCACGACAATATGCTGACCGTACGCGGTGCCCATCCTGAAGAACAGCAGGAAAAAACCTATCTTTATCAGGGTATTGCCGAACGCAACTTTGAGCGTAAATTCCAGCTTGCCGAACACGTCAACGTGCGCGATGCCCGTCTGGAAAATGGTTTGCTCTATATCGATTTGGAGCGCATCGTACCGGAAGCCAATAAACCGCGCCGCATTGAAATTCTTAAGTAAGACCGCGCGTTAAAGAGAAGGCCGCACAGGGTGCGGCCTTTTTTGTGGGCATTCAACGGGTTGCCCGGGTGTCCGATTCGCCATGCGCCCGTTCAATCTCTTCTGCCAGAATGGCTATCCCTTTCTCAATCTTGTCGCTGTCCGGCACATAATTCATGCGCATACACTGATGCGTATGCGGCCATTCATGCTCCAGTCCCGGAAAGAAAAAGTGTCCCGGCACCATTAACACGCCGCGCGCTTTTAAACGCTGGTAAAGGATCTCGGTAGAAATGGGCAGGTCTTTAAACCAGAGCCAGAGGAAAATAGCGCCCTCAGGTTTGTGAATAAGGCAGCGTTCTTCCGGCAAATAGCGGCGGATAACAGCGATAGTTTGTTTAACTCTTTCCTGATAAAACGGTTTGATCACTTCTTCCGACAGGCGCAGCAAATCGCCACGCAGGATCATTTCGTGTGCGATGGCAGGGCCGATACTGCCCGGGGCCAGGCTGATAATGCCGTTCATATTGCCAATAGCGGAAATCACTTTTTCATCAGCCACGATGATGCCACAGCGCGAGCCAGGCAGGCCCAGCTTGGAAAGGCTCATGCACAGAATAATATTCGGGTTCCACAGCGGGCGAACGTCGCTGAAGATGATGCCGGGGAAAGGCACACCGTAGGCATTATCAATCAGCAGCGGCACGTCATGCTGCTGTGCCAGCGCATCCAGCTTCATCAGTTCTTCGTCGGTAATAACATTGCCGGTTGGATTCGTCGGTCGGGAAACGCAAATCAGGCCGGTATCTTCGGTGACGGATAACTGTTCAAAATTGACGTGATATTTGAACTGACCTTCTGGCAGCATTTCAATATCGGGACGGGCGGAGACAAACAGATCTTCATCCAGCCCGGCATCAGCATATCCCAGGTATTCAGGCGCAAGAGGAAACAATACGCGCTTTTTACGGCCATCTTCGCGGCGACCCGCGTAAAGGTTAAATAAATAGAAAAAGGCGCTTTGGCTGCCGTTGGTCAGGGCAATGTTCTGTGGCCCAACCTGCCAGCCTAGTTCGTCGCGCAGCAGCGTGGAAAGCGATTCCAGCAGCGTACTTTTTCCACGTGGGCCATCGTAGTTGCAAAGCGCATCGGCCAGCTTGCCCTCATTGTGCATCTGTTGCAGCAGCTGCTGAAAATAGGTGTTCATCGCCGGGATCTGGGCCGGATTACCGCCACCCAGCATCACCGAACCGGGCGTGCGTAACCCTTCGCCCATATCTTCCATCAGGCGGGTAATGCCTGAGGCGCGCGTGAATTTGTTACCGAAAGCGGAAAAGCTCATAACGTATTAACTGCTTATCGTAGGCAAGTGAAAGCTAACCTTAACGCCCCGCCAGGCATGATGCAACGTCAGCGGGCAGCGGTAGCGGCCAGCAAGAAAAAGGCACGCTCCGTGTCCGGCAGTAAGCTTCAGGTGAATCGTTTCAACTCATGACCTGTTTTTTATTGCCCGCGTCGTGGCCTTTATCAGCAGAGTGATTATTTGAGTTAATAATTTGTGATGAACTGCACGTCTTATTGATAAAAATTTCTTAAAAATCCGGCAGGTGACGCCAGTCACAGTCCTGATGCCGCCTGCTTTGTAGGCTGGCTGCTCTTTAGCTAAATCATTTCAGCAAGGATAACGACATGAACAAGACTCTTCTGGCGGGTGCAGTAGTGGCAATGATCAGTGGGCAGGCGGCGGCGCAAAGCTGGGTATTAACCGATACGCAGGGGACGGAAAAGGGCGACTGGCGGATTGACAGCAAGCAACTCAAGCTGAGCGGCGAACCCTTTACCCTGGAACAGCAGGTACTGCATGGCGGCAAGCAGGAAGGCTCGAAGGTGCTGACGTTGACCAGCAAAAACGGCCTGACCATTGCCCTCAGCCCGACGCGTGGTATGGATCTGCTGCACGTTAACGGTCACGGTGTGCGTTTGGGTTGGGACTCACCTGTTGATGAGGTAGTGAATCCGGCTTATATCAATCTGGAAAGCCGTAACGGTCTGGGTTGGCTGGAAGGCTTTAACGAGATGATGGTGCGCTGCGGCTATGAGTGGACCGGGCATCCCGTCACTAAAGAGGGACGTATCTATACGCTGCACGGCAAAGCAGGCAATACGCCAGCTTCAAAAGTGGAAGTCATTGTGGACGACCAGGCACCACATGAAATTCGTATTCGCGGTCTGTTGAAAGAAAACACCTTTAAAAAAGCGCGGCTGGAAACCTGGACCGAGCTACGTTACGTGCCGGGCTCGGACTCCTTCACCCTCCACGATGTGCTGACCAATCAGGGTGATTACCCGCACGACTATGAAATTATTTACCACAGCAACTTCAGCACGCCGATTCTGGAAGAAAATGCCCGCTTCCTGGCGCCGGTAAAATCCGTTTCGCCGTTTAACGACTATGCGAAAAAAGGGCTGGAAAACTGGCAGACCTATGGCGCGCCGACCAAAGATTTCGATGAAATGGTCTTTAACCTGCAACCAATTGCCGACAGCAATGGCAAAACGGTGGCAGCCGTAGTCAACAGTAAAGGTGACAAGGGCGCGGCTATTGAATTCGATACACGCCAGCTGCCGGTACTGACCATGTGGAAAAACACCGATACTCTGAAACAGGGTTATGTGACGGGGATTGAACCAGGGACTAACTATGCCTATCCGGTCACGATTGAAAAAGAGCAGGGGCGGGTTAAACAGCTGCAGCCAGGTCAGAGCACAGAATTTACGCTAACCTATTCGCTGCTGAAAGATGCCAGCGCGGTGCAAAAAGTTGAACAGCGGATTAAAACGCTGCAGGGCGATACCAAAATCAACGTGGAACAAAAGCCGATAGCCGTCGAATAAGCCAGCCGGGGTGGATTTCATATCACCCCGTAAATGAAGTCGGGTTTTCTGTTAAATGAATTTTCATTTCATCTGGGCATTTCCTCTGATTTCTACAGCGTATTCCGGCAGGCCGTTGAGGACTGCCTGACGATCTGAAAGGGCCTGCGGTATTCCTGCGTCACCTGCTTCTGATTATATTAATGGCTATACCCTTGCCGTAGACGGTGGCTGGCTCGTTAACCGGCCGCGTTTAGAGCAGGTCTTTTATGGGTTAAATAAAGGGTCCGCAAGCTGGTCATTTATTTCATTCATTAAGACATCATGTTAGTCGCTTTAAAATCACGCGCGCATAAAACCTGTATCGAAAAGACCTGACAATATAGCGGAAGGGGAATAGTTCAAGTAATAGTCGTCTTGGAGCCAATATACCTCTTTACTCTTCCTGATGCAGAATACTGTTTACTCCTTTTACTGGCTTGCCGTTGCCGGTACAGCAATGCTGGCCATATTAGCAGGAGAATAGCTAATATATCATCAGCGCGTAACGCCTTATCGCTTCTACGCTAAATTAATAATCCATCCACCTTATGAACGCCTTACTTCTTAAATGACATGGCACTCACTTCGGTGAATCCTGTGCCATTGTTGCTAATAAAACACCTGAAGGCTGGCTGTTAATCTCACCGAAAAATTTATATCAGCAGGCGATTACCTATTACTAAAAGTGAAATTTTTTCACCGGGTAGCACCTCGTGACATGACAATTATTTTGTAAAATTTTCATAAGAAAAAACGGATTGCGCACGTTGGTGAACCCGGCTTAAATAATATTTTTTACCTGAATAGATTAGTTAAGTAACAATGGCGTGGCCGCGTATTTATGAAATAACAGTCTGTTGGTTTATCGCTTGTTTCGCAGTGAGGGAAGTAGTGCGGAGTATAAAGGGCGGAGGGGTAAGAAAAAGTGCCGATGCGCACAGCGCATCGGCACAGAGAATTATTTTGCCACGTCGGGATTAACGCAGTTTTTTTCTACATTGCCGTTCAGCGCGGCAATCAGATTCTCTACCGCGTCTTTTGCCATGCCGTAACGGGTTTCATGAGTCGCCGAGCCAATATGCGGCAGGGCCACCACGTTGGGTAGCGTCAGCAAAGGTGAATCCTTCGGCAGCGGCTCTTTCTCAAACACGTCCAGGCCGGCCGCGTGAAGCTTGCCTTCTTTTAACGCGGCGATCAGCGCTTCTTCATCAACAACCGGGCCGCGTCCGGCATTAATCAGCACGGCGGAAGGCTTCATTTTCGCCAGCTCTTCACGACCGATCAGATGGTGAGTCTGTTCAGTCAACGGCAGGCTGATGCACAGGAAGTCGGACTCTTCCAGCAGCGTGTCGAGATCGCAGTATTGCGCGTCAAAACGCTGTTCCGCTTCTTCGTGATGCTTACGCGCGTTATACAGAATAGGCATACTGAAACCCAGATGGGCACGCTGTGCCAGCGCCAGACCAATGCGGCCCATGCCCAGAATACCCATTTTTTTATGATGCACGTCGATGCCGAACCAGTCGGCGCTGATGCTGCCCTGCCATTCGCCTTTTTTCACGCGTTCTGCGGACTCCACCACGCGACGCGCGCTTGTCAGCACCAGCGCCATCATGGTATCGGCAACGGTTTCAGTCAGGACGGTCGGCGTATGCATCAACAGCACGCCGCGTTCGCTTAGGGCGGGAATATCAAAATTGTCCACGCCCACGGACACGGAAGAGGCAACGCGCAGCTTCGGGGCTTTTTTCAGAAACTCCGCGTCCACTTTACCGCCGGAGCCTAAAATGCCTTCGGCCTGCTGAAAAGCTTCCGCGTGTTGGCTGAGGGTTTCAGGGGTCAGCCCGTTGATTTCAGTAACGTTAAAATGCTCGTCGAGCTGCGAACGCAGGTCTTGCGGCAGCTTCTTATACAGCACCACGGATGGTTTCATGCTTGTCTCCCTGTTTCGTTAAGGCACGGGCCAACCGGCCCATGCCATTAAGCGTGTTTAGCGCCATGCGGCATCGGGGGTTGCTTATTGGCTGCCGGCTTTACGATTAATGTCAGCCAGACCGAGATAAGCAGCGATACCCCCATAAAGATATACGAAGCGGAAGGACTGCCCGTGGCACCGTTTAAATACCCCACGACCCAGGAGCCGAGGAAAGAGCCAAGCGCGCCCATAGCGTTAATCAGCGCCATCGCGCCCCCCGCCACGTTACGCGGCAGCATTTCCGGAATAATGGCGAAGAACGGGCCATAAGGCGCGTACATCGCGGCACCGGCTACCACTAACAGAGTGAATGACAGCCAGAAATTATTCGCTCCAACAAGATATGAACCTAAAAACGCCAGCGCGCCAATTAACAGCAGCGGCCAGACAAAGAGTTTACGGTTTTGCAGCTTGTCGGAAGCCCAGGAAGCCAGGATCATCGCCACGGTTGCGGCCAGGTAAGGCACCGCAGAGAGCCAGCCCGCTTCCACCATGCCCATCTGCATCCCGTTGCGCAGGATAGAAGGCAGCCACAGCACAAAGCCATAGACGCCGATGC
>Ga0157358_1001130_pt1 | contig 11610 bp, 4 predicted proteins | sample AttcapACBM2_FD_111484 | JGI IMG/M metagenome (GOLD analysis project Ga0157358, IMG submission 111484) | Fungus gardens microbial communities from leaf cutter ant in Botucatu, State of São Paulo, Brazil - Atta capiguara ACBM2 | ecosystem: Host-associated > Fungi > Mycelium > Unclassified ...
AAGAGAATAGTATAATAGAACTTAGGAGGAATACAAAATAAAAAGTGAAATAGATTTTGAAATTTATTATATTCTATGCCTACCAGTAAAATTGTGTTACTGAACATGGAATATATACTATTCCTGATGCAACTCAATCTACAATGGCTAAGTCTGGACTACCATCAAAGTATTGGACAGATGTTGTATAGACTATAGTCTATATGTAAAACTTCATATCCTCCTTAAGACAACCAAAGAGAATCTCTACTAAACTCTGAACTGAACAATGTTAGGATATAATCTCCACCTATTTGATGCAACAGTATATATCCATATACCACTAGACATAGTGTTTTTAAAGCTCAGTCTAAGGTCAGCTAGAGTAAGACTTCTAAGTTATTTTGAAATAGAGAGCTATAAGCTCCTTGACTGAAAAACTAGTAGTGTTCAAATCTCAAGACATTATTTTTTAAAAATGAGTTGTTTATCTTGCTATATAATCTAAACAGATTGTTTTCTTAGATAATAGTGATCCTCTCAAATATAAACCATATAATAGGTATCTTACTAGTAAAGTAGTTGGAGCTATTGAGAAGAACACAGCCTCCCTACAATAAGGAATAGTATTCAGACTAGTTAATATACCAGAACTATATAAGGAAGTAGCAGAGAAATCTTCTCTGAAAGCTGAAATACAGCAAGAAAGTGGAACTATAGACAGGGAAAGAAAAACTTACTGCTAGTAGTAAGGCAAACTTGTTTGGAATACTATTTTTCAGTGTTGTTACGACTCAAAGACCTTAGAGTGGGTCAATGAATAGAATCTTGTGTTGTGGCAACCACTAGACCAGTGTTCAATGAAAGCACAAGCAATAAATCTCACAGGAGGGATATCTAGTAGGAAACATGAGTTGTATATTCATAAGAGAACTCAACAGGGAACCACAACAGTATTCTACTAACTATTTATATAAATGTTCTTGGTCTGTGCTACAACTTCTCTACACCTACCCTAATGTCCATGCCCTGTCCTCATGTCTATTACTAATCTTCCATGTGTCTACCTTAAGGCCAGCATGCTATATACATGTGCTCTGATATCATATCCTAAACTCTACTCTTAATCTCCATCATCTATGCATACACCATGTATACACCATACTGTTAACATGTTCCTTGATGTCACTCCATCTCTAGACTCTTCCCAATCCTTTTAGACCCTAAGTCCTTTCAGACTGCTCTAAACCACTCTAGGCCCTATAACATCATGTCATGTGACTTTCCAGTCATGTTCCTTCTCTCTCTCATTGTAGACTAATAATATAACTACTGTCTATATATTATCTTATCTGTCCTAAAGTCTGTCCACACTTTCTCATCTTATAATATCTTGTATTGGATTAACATAAGAGAACTCGATAGAGAGCTCTGTACAAGATAGTCTACCTTATATACTAAAACCACATGGTCTGTGCTAACTACTTTTAGCCTACCCTAAATAGCCATGTATATACCTTAAGGTCAATATATGTTGCACATGTTGTATGACATTATCTTTTCAGAATCTTCTATATTCTTCTATGTGTCTCATAACTTGTGCCCGTTTCTGTGACTGTGTCATCTGATGTGACTGCATGATCTTGTCACTCTAACTCTAACCCTAATTTCTAAAAATAGAAAAATAGAAAATAAATTAAATCTACCACTTTCATCTTTTGACAAGTGTGCTTACAAATATTACAAGAATACCTATAGTATACAAGTATACATCTTATAGATATAAATATATGGATCTTCAGGACCTATTATAAAATAATAACAAGACTGGATTTATAATAGAAGCCAATAAGAAAAGAGATAGAGATATTAAAGAAGAGAGAATTTTTTGAAGTTATTTAGATACTAATAAACAAAAATATTATTAGATCAAAGTAGATACTTGTCTCTAAGTGAAGAGATAACAGAATACTGGACTTGAGAAAAGCACATAATGTAGTAAAGGGCTATACTCAGATTTTAGATAAAAACTATAATAATACCTATATATCAGTTGTAAGATTAGAGTTTGTTCAGCTGATCTGTATAGTGGTGACAATATGAGATCTCCATCTTTGGTAGATTAACTTCATGTCAGTATTCTTGAATAGCAAGAATAAGATTGAGATATATATAGAGCAACCAGAAGATTTTTTAAAAAAAGGGAGAAATATATCTAAAAGCTTTTCAAAACCTTATATAAAACTATATAAGAGGTATATAACTGAGCCAAAAACCTTAACCACACATATGAAAGCCACAGATATTATAAGCCATATGCAGATTTATAGATTTGATCATGAGAAGTTGATGATAAATTCACAATTACCTTAATCTGAATAGATAATGTTCTTAATATTTCATCAAAAAAGAAAGATAAATGTTGTGGCAACCACTTATCACAAAGACAAATGATCACGCAAGTAGTAAATCTCTTAAATTGGATATCAAGTGGGAAGTTCACAAGAGAACTCAACAAGGAGTCTCTGCTAAATTAGAGTCCTATATATACAGAGTACACATAGTTCATGCTACATCCTTATGTCTATCTCATTTCTTACTTAAGGCCACCATGTTGTATATATGTACCCTGATGTTATCTTCCAGATCCTTCTACTACGTTCCAGGCCTATGACATCAAATTATGTGACATTTCATGTGATTGCAGTGTCACATGCCTTCTTTATCGTCCAAAAAGAAAAAGAAAAGAAAAGAAAATCAATATAAAATCAGAAAAATAAAAGGAAAGAAAAATAAAAATTGTTAGTGTTCAAGCATCCCATAACAATAAAGCCACATTCAAATCAGAATTAGAAAATTGGGGAGACAAAACTCATCCTTGAAATACATATTAGTAGAGACAAGAAAACAGGAAGTATAATATTATCTTAGTATGCTTACAGTAAGCAAATGTTATAACAATTCAATATATCCACTTGTAGCCCAACATTAATATCTCTACCACTGGAAATAATACTAACTATTAACAACTGTCCAAACTTACCAGAGAAGGCTAATAAAATAAAGAATGTTCTATACTACAAAGCATTTAGCTCACTAATATAGCTCTAAGTTACCACACATCTGGACCTTTCCTTTCTAGTGAACCTTCCATCATACTTTGCTCACAACTCTAGAAAAATGTACTAGAATGCTCTAAAACAGGTCCTATGTTATATGAAAGAAATATTGGATTATAAAATCATATACTATGCTGGTAGTAAACTAAATCCTTATAAGTATATCAACTTAGACTTTGCTGAAGACAAAGATATATATGTCAGGTTTGAAGATGGTGAACTTGCTCCTTCTTTATCTTTTACTTATTATTTTTTATTTATTTTTATTTTTTTACTTTGATTCTTCTCTATTCTTTTCTTATTTTGAAATTTAGTAAAGGGAACTTTGTGACATTACACATGACTGTCACAACTGTCACAGTCATAATCACAATATCATATAGCATATAAGAAGATCTAGAAAGATAATATCATAATAAATCTTATATACATGACTTATAACATTTAGAGTAGACTAAATGTAAAGTATATACAAACTATATACTAGAGGTATATAAAGTAGGCTCACTTGTACTAGAAACTCTATCAAGTTCTTTGTATTAACTAATACAAGGTTTCTCTTTTACTTTATCACTTGAGTTTAAGTTGTAATACTAACCTCTATAGACTTTATAACAAACTTGTCATAGTTCAAACTCTAAGTTATATCTATCTCTAATATAGATATTTTGTCTTTTACAATAGACTTATTTCCATCACAAAACTCTGTAGTTATTTGGCCTTACTTATATCAAACTTCATAGATATTCAAACTTGTTTTCACTATTTTTTATAATAGAGTTATTCCTCTTCAAACTCTACAAATACTCAGTTTTTTATACAGAGTTTTTTTCTAGATAACTCCATAAATACTTGGACTTTTACAGTGGAGTTTTCTCTTATCCAACCTAAACTTCTTTCAGTATTTCAGCACTGAAACATTTGCTCAGAGCTCTACTTAATTACTCCTTTATTTTACTTCATGTATTTAAGACTGGTAGCTACTCTATAATAGCTAGCCTAATAATTGACTAAAGTGAATACCAAACTCCTGTATCAATAGCAATATACTTTCTCTTATCTATGTAACTTCTATTTCTATCTCTCAAGATCTTTCTTTGAAATTGCAATCTCATAACTAGTAGGAGGTACAACACATAAGTTAAAGCCAAGATTATTTTAAAACCTTTTCAACTTTGATAAGTTCTCATACTTGTCAAAATTCTATAAACTTCTTTTGACTTTTATGCTTTAACAGTATATTCACTATATATTGACCTTTTAAATAGTACATAGCCTTTAGAGTAAGTTTGATAAGATTTCACACAGACTAACTAGCTGTTGTGGCAACCACTAGTCAAGACTACTAATAGACTACTAAATAAACTTAAAAATGAAATATCTTGTAGAGATCATAAGAGAACTTGACAAGGAGTCTAATATATTCCTACATTATATATACTAGTACACATGATCTATGCTAACAATAAATAACCCTATCCTAATATCCATGTATCTGCCATGAGTGCACAATGTATACACCATAAGGTGAACATGCCATTAGCATATATCTTGATATCATTCTTCCAGCCTCTCCTCCCAGATTTTAGGCTTATAACATCATGTCATGTGACTGCAGTCATATGTCTCTTCATTGTCCAAGAAATAAAATTAAAATTAAATAAAAGAAAAAATCAAATCAAATTAAAGAAAATAAATAAAAAGAAAAGAAAAGAAAAAGAAAATATAAGAGTTCATGTATACCATAATACTAGCTGGTGTATATAAAGTAGACATTTTGTATTAGAAACTCTATTAAATTCTCTTGTATTAACCCTAATACAAGCTTTCTTTGTTAATTTAATTCTGTGTCTTCAATTATAATATTCTAATATAATGTATTTACCTTATATATACCAGACTAATAATCTGTGCTACACAAATTCTAGCCTATTCTAAAGACTATATGTATTATATACTGTTGACATATAATATAACATGATTTTCTAAAATCTTTTATATCTTTTTATATATTGTGTGATTTAATGTATAACATCTTTTGTTACATTATATAACATTGCACTAACCCCTAATCCTAAGTCCAAAATAAGAAAATAAGAATGAAAGAAAATAAAATCAAAACAAGTCTATTGTCTTCAACTCTGACAACTTGTATCCAGCTCTTTTGAAAAACCTCTAAGATTGTTACACACTCTTCTCTATCACTATCAAATATACCTTGGCTTCTTAGATAATGTTTTAGATACTTTAACCTAGGTTTCTGACTATCTGTATGTTATTACTTTGATGTTAACTCAGTATTATATTTTCAGATTACAATAGACAGTAGAATATTTAGTAGATTTCTGTCAAGATAAGTAAATCTAACTTCAAGTAAATATCTATAATCAGTTATACAAGAAGAAGTTCAAATCAAGTATGAAAACTTATTTAGGAATGAATGTGGATATCTACAAGGTTAGGCAAGATATTTGGATTGCATGTTATAATGCTAAAGAGTTAAATAAAAGCAATATTCAGAGCTCACCCTCCTACCATCCTACTGTGCAATACCTTTATTAATGCTAGTCACTTTCACTTTGGCCATATTCATACTTCTGTCTTTAAAGTTGTTATGGACTAGAGGTTGTTGGGAAACATCTGTTGGAGAGACAAATGTCAGAATTGGTTTTAGTTGAATAGTATATGGTTGATTTTCAGATCTCTTAGAACTTGTTTTCTTTTATTTCATTGTTCACTTCCTCAGAGTGTTGATTAGATGTAAAAGATATAATATATTTGCAATAAGTATTATGAGTGCTAACCACACTAGATAATGCTCATATGAATGAACTCCAGCACAATAAGAAGAATCATGAAAGGAAGACTCACCTCTCGAACAACAATTTAACTATAACTAGTATAATTGAATAACATATGTTCATACCTTACTCATAAGGCATGGCTCTAATTGAAGTTAAGACCAACATGGAATCAACTATCATATCTGAGATAATTATACCCAATTATACCTTCACTCATAGTCCAAGCCTTAAGTCTATGGCCATCTCTTACTAGGAATTCCATCTAGTAGACTTCAAATTGTGAGATAGTATCACTAATGTGACTTCAATCTTTGGAATCGACATTTATATTGAGACTGATGCTCAGAACATTATTAGTTCTCTTTTAAAAATCTCAAAATTCATTAAACAACATCCTTTAGACAATAAAACAGAGATGAACATACTTTCTATTACTTCTTTTGGTTCTGCTACATGGAACCTTATCCAATCAATTTATAAGTCTGAATGGGACCATATTACTATGAATAACAAGAAATGTTTATTTCAACAATATGTATTAAACCAATTCAATAATGGTCCACACTTTTCATCCTCTTGCTCTTTAACAGATAAACCTACTGAGATTTCCATTACTCCTCCTCTGATTTCTTTGAGGCCAAGCAAAGAAACCTTGGCCAAATCCAAGTTCTTCAAGAAAGATAATATTGCAAAAAAAATTGTATTCTTGAGTATCAAAATCTAGTATCAACAATATTATCAAAATCAAAAATACTTTTCCAAAGCTTCCTACCAAGAAAGTTGTCAAAGTTAACAATATTGTCAACAAGTCTAGTCTAGTTAAATTGAAGAAGAAAATGACTATAAAAGGGCTATTGAGAAACAAGTAATCATCCCAATAGACATTACTACTACCAAGATCATTGTCAATCAAGCAAATAGCATTATTACCAACATTAACATAAGTCTTAAAAATTCAAATTCCAAAACCATTGCCAACTTCATCAAATTAGTAGATAATAGAGTTATTATTAATACAAATCAAGCTGCTTCACCTCAAGATATAAGCATTATCATTAAGATGATCAAAGATACCACAAATATATCAAATCAGACTCTATTGAGAATTCCCACCTTCTTAAATCCAAATTATATTTAAAATTATTGGTCTCTCTTATTATACAGAAACTATTAATACTCCAGTTACTCTCTTCTTAGTCAAGGAAGTACTTGAAAACACATATATTTTCAATAATATATCTAAGCCTCATATTATTAAGGCTGTCTCTAACTTTGATTTAGCTGTTATTTGGATTGATATCTGAGATTCACAAGTAGTTTCAAAGCTAAGATTATTATTAACTATAGCTTCAATGTTGAATAGTATATTATTTCTATTCAAGGTACTAATATGAGTTCTGATATTCCTCAGTATAAAAACTGTTGAAGATGGGACTATTTGACTTCTTCTTGCTAAGTGCATGTATTCAGATGTAACAAATGTAATAGATCTCATAATAGCAATCTTTATTGAGAGAAAGTATGGTATTGTCAAGAAAACACCAAATACATCCCACCAAGGCCTACTACTAAAGACAGTGAGCCTTGTTCTCATTCATTCAAATATATCAACTATCAAATGGTCAGTAATACTTGTTCTTTCTGGAAAAACTATTTCAACTGAGACTGGTATAGTAAGAAATAGCAAAAGCTCAGAGAAAGTAGAGTTTCTTCATATTACTAAGTAGAATATTTTTCTTAGCAATTTTCTCTTTCTCTTTTCCAATTCTTCTATTTAAATTTCCATGTTGTTTCAATACTATGTAATATAGTTATGAAGTAGCTACTGCAGACTGCCCTTGCACTCTGTATAAAAAATTGTTGATTTCAAAAAAAAAAGTTAAATAAAAGAAAAATCTTATATTAAAGTTAATACAAGAAAACTCAATAGAGTTCTAAGTACAAAGTGTTATATACACTAGGCTAATAGCTTGTACTACACTACTCTAGTATATTCTAAAAATATCAGGCACAGTTCACACTGGGGGTGAAAGTCTGCAAGGTGGACTTGGAGATATGCAGACTTGTGGAACTGTCAAAGTTACAAAGCTTGGACTTGAGTTTTTTCTAATACCTTTTACTTTTCTTTTCTCTCCTTTTATCTTCTGAACTTAGGGTTAGGGTTTAGCATGACATCAGTGTCACAATGTCACATGTCACATGACATAGTCACAAGTCATGTAGTAATAATAAAAGAATGATGTCATACAGCATATTTAACACATGTTAGTCTTAAGGCAAACACATGGTCATTTAGGATAGGCTAAAGTAGTAGAGCATAGACCATGAGTTTTTAGTATATAAGGTAGACAATCCTATACAAAGTTCTCTATTGAGTTCTCTTGTATTAACTCTAATATAAGGTTTCCTTCTTTAATTAATCCTAAGGACATTAAATTGTAACAGAAACAATCTTGGCTTTAGCTTATATGCTATGCCATCTGTCTGCCACATAGTTGCAAGAGGAAGAAGTCTGAGATGGAAGTGAGTGCTGATTGATGTATCACTGTTGAACACCAGAGATCGAGTTCAATAAGAGTTATCTTTATCAATTATTAGACTAGCAAATTACAGTATAACTATTAGTCTTATATACAAAGACTAATTATAGAAGATGTTCAGAGTTTTAGTGGTATAGACTCTATTGCCCCAAGTAGAGGTTTTAGTGGTGGAACACTGACAAGAATATGACTCTGCCATAGAAGACTAAGTTAGATAGAAGTATTTCTATTATAGAAGATAAAATATCTAAATTGTTGTATTATTGCTATAAGGGTATGTTATGAAGAAGACAGACTTGTAGATTAGATGTTGATATAGCAGTATCACTACAGGGATGTATTTTCTAGACAGATGAACTTGGCATATGACAAAAGAGCATATATTATTTATAAGGTCAATATATAATAAACATGTTGTATAATATTATTATTCTAGAATCTTCTATATTCTTTTGTATGACACATGATCATGTGACTGTAACATGTGACAGTTTGTAATATCATACTAATCTCTATCTCTAAGTCTAAAAATAGGAAAATAAATGAAAAAGAAAATTAAAATGTAAAATAAAATTAAAATAAATAAAGTCTACTATCTTCAACTCTAACATTACAGATCAAGCTTAGGAACTTATCTATAGATTGGCAATATGATCTTAGATAATAACCTTGGTTTCAACTTATATATTATATCCTTATCTGTCATATGGTTATAATTCCAAATGACAGAATATTAGAGAAGACTAACTAATAGCTTAGTTGAAAAAGTAAAGGGATTAGTATTGGAAGATTCTTGGTTAGTTTTGAGTCAATTTTCAAATTGAATACTACAAAGTATCTACTTGATCTTGAATATTAAGTCTATAGTCAGAACTGTGACTAGAAAACAGTAGTATAGAAAATAACTAAGAAAACATTATAGATATAGTTTTTAAAATATAGGACAACTAAAAGTCTAGATGATAAGTTGCTAGAAGATAAAACACAAGAGGCTGATCTATACATAAATAAGTACAGATACAAAAGTACATCTAAGTATAATTAGAGTTCTATTTAGATATTAGGAAACAGATGTCTCAAAAGTTAGTCTATAACAGCTTTTAATTTTCTTTATTGGAACTAAGTTAAAGGATTTGTTACAAAATAAACTACTCACTTATTTGTGATATCTAAATCTTGGATACACTCTCAGAGGTTTAGAAGTGATTTAGAAGTTTAATAATAATGATAATAACAATAATAAGAGATAAATAATAATGTTGTTAAGTCTGAGGTTTAATCCTCAGACATAGAAGTATATATACAAAATAGTAATAGTTTATATGCAAGCTGTTTTTATTACATGATCAAAACTTGTATCTAGTGAGGCTAACATCTGCCATAGCAGATATCAGGCTAATTTTAAAAGATAACTAATTATGTTACTGTATTGATATACTTGTATCTCTATAAATACTAATCTCCATATAATATATGATATATCATTAGAGATAATTTGATGAGTACTTTTCAACACAAGTTTGATTGTAAAAATCTGTTTAATTATTTTTGAAATAATAGCTAATAAAACTTGTAGTTACTAATAGTCTGATATCTTAGTAATCTGTTGTTACTTTTGTGTATCTTGTATATATCTAAATAGCTCTCAATTGGGGCTTTCTAGTGCAACTTGGTTTGTAAGAATTGGTCTACTTGTCACAACTCAAAGATCTTAGAATGAATCAATGAATAGAACTTTGTATTAGGGTTAATACAAGAGAACTCAATAGAGAACTCTATATAAGATTGTCTATCTTATATATCTAGACTGATGGTCTATGCTACTACTGCAATTAGCCTACTCTAAATGACTATGTGTGTACCTTAAAATCAACATATGTTTAACATGTTATATAATGTTATCTTCTTCCAGAATCTTCTATGATGTTCTATATGGTACATGACTATGGTTGTGATCTTCTTGTGTGACTTGTGACTGATCTGTGACCATCAAACTAACCCTAACTCTAAGTTCAAGAAATAAAATAAAATAAAAGTTAAAATAAAAAATAAAATAGAAATAAGAAAAATAAAGTCTATTGTTTATGATTCTAATACTACTGGTTGTGGAGATACAAGATATATAAGATAAATTACTCTGTACTAAGAACTTTATTGAGTTTTCTTATGTTAACTTAATACAAGATTTTTCTTTTATTCTAATTCTTAAGCTATAATATTTATGGAGTTGGTAATAGTATTTGTTATTTATGGTCTGAAGATGAAGTGAACTCTATAGACTTTAGTAATATCAGAGCATTAGAATTTTACAAAAAAAAAAACAGATTTCTTTATGATAACTATACTATATGATAACATTCTTTTCAGAATCTTCTATATTCTTTTTTATATCATATAACTGTATAACTATGATAACTATAATATATAACATATTTCTTCTATTACTTATGATATTATCTCATACTTTACTATTGTCAGATGTGGTTCACACCAGGGTGGAAGTCTGCAAAAATGACTCAGAAATGGGTGGACATGTGGAACAACCTTGGCTTCAGCTTATGTACTACACTGTCTGTCTGCTACATAGTCGTAACTTCAGATGATGGAAAGAAGTCTGAGATAAAAGTGAGTGCTGATTGGTGTGTTACCATTAAACACTGGAGATTGAGTTCAATAAGAGATTATCTTTGTTGATTATCAGACTAGCACTACTAGTCTTATATACAAACAAAATATATAGAAGATGCTTGGGGTTTCAGTAGTAACACCTCTATTATCCCAAGCAGAGATTTCAGTATTGAGACACTGACAGGAGTAACTCTGTCATGGAAGACCAAGTTGAATAGAAGTACCTCCACTGTGGAAGATGGAATACCCAGAGGGTTGCAGCACCACCATAAAATGTGTTGTGGGAAATGTAGCTACTGTGAAAGATAGGCTTGTAGGTTTTGGGAGATGATTTCACCATGGAGATGTAGTTTCCAGACAGGTGGACTTGTATATGACAGTATCCCCCCTTAGGACTAAGCCTTCAAAGTCCTATTGGGTTTTCCCAAAAAATCCTGTAATAGTACTTAGATCAACAATATATAAACAGAAAAGAAAGTTTTTCACTCTTGTTTCTGTATTATTATGTCTTCCCCCACCCACTCCAACATTTCACAACAT
>Ga0157358_1001131_pt1 | contig 11610 bp, 9 predicted proteins | sample AttcapACBM2_FD_111484 | JGI IMG/M metagenome (GOLD analysis project Ga0157358, IMG submission 111484) | Fungus gardens microbial communities from leaf cutter ant in Botucatu, State of São Paulo, Brazil - Atta capiguara ACBM2 | ecosystem: Host-associated > Fungi > Mycelium > Unclassified ...
AGCAGGTACCTTATCAAAGCAAACAGGGAGCCATCTGGCTCCCTGTTTATTTCACTTCCGCGTATCAGGCTTTCGCCAGCTGCTCTTCCGGACGTTTCAGTACCGCGTAGCTCAGACCCGCAATCGCGGTGCCGATGACGATCGCCATCAGATAACCGAGTACCGGGGTAATCGCGCCAGGGATCAGCAGAACGAACAGTCCACCGTGCGGCGCCATCAGTTTCGCGCCAATCGCCATGGAGATGGCACCGGTCACCGCGCCACCCACGATGCAGCAAGGCAGAACACGCATCGGATCGCGGGCCGCGAACGGAATCGCACCTTCAGAGATAAAGCAGAGACCCAGAACCAGCGCCGCTTTGCCTCCTTCCTGCTGACCTTTGTTGAACTTACGACGCGCAACCAGCGTAGCCACACCCATCGCCAGCGGTGGCACCATGCCGGCGGCCATGATGGCGGCCATCGGGGCATACGTCTGCGAGCTCAGTAAGCCAACGCCAAACGCGTAAGCCACCTTGTTCACCGGGCCACCCATGTCAGTACACATCATGCCGCCCAGAATCGCGCCCAGCAGAACCGCGTTGGCGGTGCCCATGTTCGCCAGCCAGTGGGTCAGACCATTCATGATGCCCGCAACCGGTTTGCCTACCACGTAGATCATCAGCAGGCCGGTAATCAGACTGGCAAACAGCGGAATAATCAGTATCGGTTTCAGCGCTTCCATACTCTGCGGCAGTTTAACTTTGCCGCTGATCAGCTTCGCCGCATAACCGGCAATGAAGCCCGCGATAATGCCGCCTAAGAAGCCGGCGTTGATGCTGGTGGCGATCATACCGCCAATCAGACCCGGGGTCAGACCCGGACGGTCAGCGATGGAGAAGGCGATAAAGCCCGCCAGTACCGGCACCATCAGGGCAAAGGCGCTGCCACCACCGATTTGCATCAGGGCAGCCGCCAGCGTGCCCGGCTCTTTAAATGCGGTGATACCAAAGGCAAATGAGAGTGCGATGCTCAGACCGCCTGCGACCACCATCGGCAGCATATAGGAGACGCCGGTCAGCAGATGACGATACGCCCCTGCGCCGCCCTGCTTTTTCTCCTCTTCTGCGCTGGCGTTGCTCTGTCCGCTGGCAGCCGCTTTATAAGGCTTCGCTTCGGCTACCGCTTTATCCAGTTCCTGGGCGGTTTTCTTCAGCGCCAGTCCGGTTGAGGTGCGGTACATCGGCTTACCGGCAAATTTCGCCAGGTCGACTTCGATATCGGCGGCCACGATCACCAGGTCGGCTGCCGCCACTTCTTCCGGGGTAATGGCATTACCGGCCCCGACTGAACCGCGGGTTTCAACTTTCACCCACCAGCCGCGACGGGTTGCTTCGGCCTGAATCGCCTCAGCCGCCATAAAGGTGTGCGCCACGCCGGTCGGACAGGCGGTAACGGCAACCACACGTTTCTGCGCGCCAGCCTGATCCGGAGCCGCAGCAGATGCGCCCGCCGGTGTCGCCACCGCAGCCTGCGACTGCCAGGTCTTGGCTTCTGCTTTCGCGCGGTTCAGGAAGGTTTCCGGCTCACGGACGGCCAGCTGGACATCGCCCTGCCAGAGCGCTTTGCCGTTCAGCGCCGCGTCGTCCGGCACGTTTTTACCCAGCACAATCACCAGTTCAGCATCGGCAGGGTTTTCAGTCAGGGTCAGGCCCGCAGCAGCTGCCGCAGCAGCCAGGCGCTGTTGCGCCATGTAAGCGGAAGCCAGTCCCAGTGTAGGGTCTTTTATCAGCAGCGTTTTCATTATCGCTCTCCTGCTGTCAGTTAACGGGTTGTAAGTCGACACGCGCCATCATGGCGGCCAACTGAGTTCGATCGGATACACCAACATTACTCTGGCTGACGGCCATCGCCGCCACGGCAGTGGCAAGACGCAGCGTATGCTCGCTGGACTCGCGCATCAGCAGACCATAAATCAGGCCGCCCACCATCGAGTCGCCGGCACCCACGGTGCTGACCACATCGCAGACCGGGGGTTTGGCAATCCATTCGCCGGAGGCGTTGACCCACAGCGCCCCTTCTGCGCCCAGTGAAATCACCACATGGGCGATGCCCTGCTCGCGCAGTTCGTGCGCGGCACCAATCACATCCTGCAGCGTCGGCAGTTTGCGACCGGCCCAGATCTCCAGCTCACGGCGGTTAGGCTTCACCAGCCACGGGGCGGCTTTCAGTCCTGCCACCAGCGCCTCACGGCTGCTGTCAAAGATGATGCACGGGCAGTGGGTGCGCAGTTCGGTCATCCAGCGGGTAAAGGCGTCGTGATCGACCCCTTCCGGCAGACTGCCGCTGACGCAGACCATATCGAACTGGCCCAGCCAGGTCAGGGAGTCGGTGGTGAAGCGATCCCAGTCCTGACCCGTCACCTGAAAACCGGAGAAATTCAGATCGGTCACATCGCCGGTCTGTTCGGTGAGTTTCACGTTGATGCGGGTGCGGCCTGGCACCACCTGAAAACGGTTGGCAATACCCAGCTCGCTGAACAGCTGCTGGAAGCCATCCTGATTCTCTTTGCCCAGGAAGCCGCCGACGGTCACGTCAATGCCCAGATCTTTCAGGACTTTGGCGACGTTAATGCCCTTGCCCGCCGCATGCAGTCCGGTGGTTTTCACCAGATTGACTTCACCGCGTTCAATTTCAGGGGTATAGCCCACCAGGTCATACGCCGGATTCAGCGTAATGGTGGCGACACGTCTGCTCATGCTGCCCCCTCGCCCAGACCACTGCTGATCGCCTCTTCAATGGCGTTCAGCGCCTGCTGAGCATCATCGCCGCTGGCGGTAAAGCGCAGGCGATGCCCTTTCTTCACGCCCAGCGCCACCACTTTCATCAGGCTGCGACCATTGGCAGGTTTACCGCTGCCGTCGAGGTTGGTCACGGTGATCTCGCTGTTGAACTGCTTAATGACGCTGACCAGCGCCGTGCCCGGACGGGCATGCAGGCCATGTTCGTTGCGGATGGTAAATTCAGCGGTCAGGACGTCAGCCTGCTCATCCACTTCGCTGGTCAGCAGCGCATAAACGCCTGCGGCATCCGCTTTCAGCAGACGATCGGCTTTCCCCTGCTGCAGTAAGGCGCTCAGATAACCCAGCACCTCCAGCGGACGTTCATCGGTTGCCGAGACGCTGATCAGCATCGCAGCCGATTCGCCCTGATGGTCGAAGGGATGGGCAGCACGGCTGATCGCCACGCCACTGCGCAGGTTGCCCAGGCTGCTGTCGCTGAGCCAGATGCCCTGCCCCAGATTTAGCGGGGAGGCTGAAACCACATCCGCCACATAGCTGGCATCCACAACGCCAGCGGATTGCAGACGACCGGCGTTCATCGCCTGTAAGGTGATCAGGTCGCTGGCCGCGACGTTAAGGGTAATTAATGCGGTGTCGAAGCTGAATTCGGCGGCTTGTTTCTCGCCCATCAGCAACGCACGAAGATCTTCAGCAGAGGCGGTTTTCAGCTGTTCGGCAACGGAGTCATCGCTCAGAACGTGGGTCAGCTGACGCAGCAGCGCCAGATGCTCATCAGACTTCGCGGCAATGCCGATGGCGACATAGGCGGTCTGATCGTCACCCCAGGCAATGCCCTGCGGGAACTGAAACACCTGAACGCCGGTTTTCAGCACCAGATCGCGGGTGTCTGTGGTGCCATGAGGGATAGCGATGCCGTTACCGAGAAAGGTGGAGGTTTGCTGTTCGCGCGCCAGCATGCCGTTGACATACCCTTCAGTCACATTGCCCGCCGCGGTTAACGCGGCAGCGACCTGACGAATGGCCTCTTCTTTATTCTGGGCGCTGGCTCCGGTATGGATAGCCTGCAATTCGAGCTGGAACATAATTCTCCTCGCTTGCTGAGATTGAATCGTTTCAGCCGGTGGGGAGATTTTTGCGTCGCACTGTCAGGGACAGGTTGCCGGACCACCGCTGAAACGTTTCAGGGATTGTGGTACAGCGCGATTCTGCAGGCAAGAAAATGCGCAAACGGCGTAGCAGATTTTTGATGTTACGCACATTTCATGACGGTTGTGAGGCAGAAAGGTCGATCCGGCTGAAGCTGTTGCTGTAAGGCAACGACGCCGGCAGAAAAACGTCAGCTGCGTCAGCGCCTCAGGGGGCCGTATCCGCTTCCAGCTGCAGCAACCAGGTCATGGCCTGCTCGCGCGAGTCGCCGCACATGCTCGCTTGCGGCTGCAGCCCGGAACAGACGGCGGGACGCAGGGGCGAACCAAAGAGTTTGCAGCGCAGCAGCGCATCAAGCTGAATGCAGGGGGTATTGGCGGGCTTGCCGTCGGGCATACCGGGGATGGGTGATGAGATAGAGGGTGCCGTGCAACAGGCACCGCACTGGCTACGGCATTGCATGCTGAGCTCCGGCAAAGAAAGTCGCGGCGACAATAGCAGTCCGGCGCGACAATTACCATGAATGCGGCGGCCTGACGCAAAATTTCGCACCCGCGATATTGCCAGTTTTCACCGGCGCGAGTAACGTTGCGCGCACTTCACTCTCAAGATAGCGAGAACAGCAATGCCAAAAGCCAACGAAATCAAAAAAGGGATGGCCGTCACGCACAACGGTAAACTGCTGCTGGTTAAGGACATTGATGTCCAGAGCCCCAGCGCACGTGGTGCCGCCACCCTCTATAAGATGCGCTTTACCGATGTCCGCACCGGTTTAAAAGTTGAGGAGCGCTTCAAGGGCGACGAGATTATTGATGCGATTTCGCTCAGCCGTCGCAGCGTGACCTTCTCTTATATAGATGGTGACGAATATATCTTTATGGATGACGAAGATTACACCCCCTACACCTTCAAACGCGATCAGATCGAAGAAGAGCTGCTGTTTATTCCGGAAGGAGGCATTCCGGGTATCCATGTGCTGACGATGGAAGGTCAGGTGCTGGCACTGGAACTGCCCCAGACGGTCGATATGGAGATCGTTGAAACCTCGCCGGGCATCAAAGGTGCTTCTGCCAGCGCCCGCACCAAACCCGCCGGAATGAGCACCGGCCTCTCGATTCAGGTGCCGGAATATCTGAGCAACGGTGACCGCATCCGCATCCATATTGCCGAACGTCGCTATATGGGGCGCGCCGAGTAAGCGAGGGCGGGAAACCGATCGTGATAATGTTATAGTATTACATTATCACGCTATCCCCGGCAGGAGCCTTTCCCATGACGCGCGTTAATCTCATCACCGGTTTTTTAGGCAGCGGAAAAACCACCCTGCTCTGCCATCTGCTGGCCGCCAGGCCCGCAGGCGAACAGTGGGCCGTGCTGGTCAATGAATTTGGCGAAATCGGCATCGATGGCGCGCTGCTGGCGGATCGCGGCGCGACGCTGAAAGAGATCCCTGGCGGCTGTCTCTGCTGCGTCAATGGCCTGCCCATGCAGGTCGGGCTGAATATGCTGCTGAAAAACAGGCCTGACCGGTTGCTGATAGAGCCGACCGGCCTGGGGCATCCGCGCCAGGTGCTGGAGATGCTCAGCGCGCCGGTCTATCAGTCGTGGCTGCAACTCAATGCCACCCTGACGCTACTCGATGCGCGCCAGCTTGCCGACCCGCGCGTGGTCGCCGATGAGAACTTCCGCGACCAGCTGGCTGCCGCCGACATCATTATCGCCAACAAGCGCGACTGCTGGGAGGACGAAGATCGTCAGCGTCTGACTGACTGGCAGCAGCAGATGCAGCCGCCACGTCCGGTGATAGCGACCGAGTTTGGCCGGATTCCCTCCGGCCTGCTTGATACGCCGCGCCAGCCACGTGAACTCCCCCTGCCACACCATCATCACCCTCATACGACGAAACCGGCGAGCGGTCTGGCCGCCTTACAGCTGGAAGGGGCGGCGCGCTGGCGGCGGGCGCTGAACCACGGACAGGGCTATAGCGCCTGCGGCTGGCTGTTTGATGGTGACACGTTGTTTGACGCCGCTGCGCTGCTGGAGTGGGTCCGGCAGGCGCCGGTGAATCGGATCAAAGGCGTGATGCGCATCCGCGAAGGCACAATGCGTATTAACCGTCAGGCAAAAGATTTGCAGAGTGAGACACTCGCCGCCACGCCATCTGACAGCCGAATCGAGATTATTCATTCTGAGCAGGCTGACTGGAATCGGCTACAATCGGCGTTGTTGAAGTGCCGTTTACGCTAACAAAGGTATTGTCGGCGGTTATTTTTTTAATTGAGCTTACTTATGCGCGCAATTCGTCTTATTACTATCCTGCTGCTGAATGCCCTGGGCGTCGTGCTCTTTCTTTCGTGGTATCTGCCGCCTCAGCATGGCTTCTGGTTCGGCATCGATAAATCGATTTTTTATGGCTTCAATAATCAGATGGTGACCCATCCGCTGTTTGCGCTGATCGTCGCTATCACCAACTTCCGTGGCTTTGATGTGGTGTCACTGCTGGCGATGGGCCTGCTGTATCTGTCGATCTGGCGACATGAAGCGTCTCAGGCACGCCGCCGGATGCTGGCTATCGGTATCACCATGCTGCTGACTGCCGTGGTGCTGAATCAGCTGGGGCATCTGCTGCCGGTGAAACACTCCAGCCCGACCCTCTTCTTCGAAAACGTGCATCGCGTCAGTGAGCTGACCGGCATTCCCGCCAAAGATGCGTCGAAAGACAGCTTCCCTGGCGACCACGGCATGATGCTGATTATTTTCGCCTGCTTTATCTGGCGTTATTTTGGTTTCAGCCGTTTTTTAATCGCGCTGGCAATTGTGGTGCTATTTTCTCTGCCGCGCATCATGGCCGGGGCGCACTGGTTTACCGATATTGCCGTGGGATCGCTGTCCGTGGTTCTGGTGGGTCTGAGCTGGTGGCTTTTAACCCCTGCCAGTGACGCGCTGGTTAACTGGTTTTATCGCAAATTACCGGGAAAATATAAGCCCGTGATGTAAATGTTAAGCGCGGTCGGTTTATTTGACAGGATGTTAACTGTCCGCGCTAATAAAAAACAGCTCATCATTATTAGTCTGCTAATTAAAATAGCGAGAGGAAAAGGTTATGACCCCGCCAGGTGGTTAAATAGTCGTCACCCGCCGCTGTCAATAAAGAAAATTCCAGAATCCGTTTCTATGCGCCGAATTGGCGCCCCTTTTACCGCTTGTTATCGCCATCATTTCCCCATAATTGTTGCTAAATTAGTCAGCGTGTTACGGTTTGATTTCACATCAAAAAAACCTATATAAAATTGATTAAAAGCACTCGCCACGGCGTGTGTAATCAGTTAACCTCAGTCCCTGTGAGGCATTAGCGGCAGAAAATTCGGATTTTTACCGTGAAAAAATGTGTCCATTAACACATTTTAGTCATTAAGGATTTGTCTTAGTCTGTCTCGCTTATTAATCTCCCTGTTTTGTTATCTGGCTGGCGACAATTCTGTCGTAAGGACATCGAAGGAAAACCCGAATAATGGTCAAGTCTCAACCAATACTGAGATATATTTTGCGGATTGTGCCCGCACTGGCGCTGGCAACCCTCCTCTCAGCTTGTAGCAGTACCCATAGCAGTCAGAACGCGAATAACGAGAATCATGAAGTTAACAACCAGAATGGTTTTTTACTTCAGGCGTCTCAGGATGAGTTTGAAGAAATGGTGCGTAATGTCGACGTTAAGTCGCGCATCATGGAACAATACGCCGTCTGGAAAGGTGTGCGCTATCGTCTCGGTGGCGATACCAAACGCGGAATCGACTGTTCCGCCTTTGTACAACGTACCTTCCGCGATCAGTTTGGCTTGGAATTACCCCGCTCCACCTCTGAGCAGCAGGACACCGGCAGAGAGATTACCCGCAGTAAACTGCGTCCGGGCGATCTGGTGATGTTCCGCGCAGGTTCAACCGGTCGTCATGTCGGGATCTATCTGGGCAACGATAACTTCGTTCATGCCTCAACCAGCAGTGGCGTCATGATCTCCAGTCTGAATGATGACTACTGGAAAAAGCGTTACCGTGAAGGGCGCCGGGTACTGAGTCGTAACCCGTCCTGATCCTCAGATTCGATTTTCTCTCAGCCAGAGAACATGAAACGCTGCTTACGCAGCGTTTTTTTTCGTCTTTTGTTTTATCCGCCTTCGCCATAGCAGATAAAAGCATTGTATTTCAGATTAATAACGAGACATCCCCGGCATTCTCGTTATATTCTCGGTCGCTTAAACCGAAGCAGTCGTGTGCATTAACATAATAATAAATTGATCAGGGGAAGCTCCTCATGCCACTGTCGGGGGCGCTACAGCGCCATGCCACCTATCCTCACCGAATCGCATGGCGTAGCGCGATGGTCGGCGGCCTATTCTTTCTCCTGTTCACGCTGCTGGCGATTCATCACACCTGGCATAAGCGCGAGCGGCAACATCAGCACCTGCTGGAGCACAGCCGGTCGGCACTACAGCAAACGCTCGCCAGCCTGTATAACAGCACCCTCAGTCCCCTGCTCCCGTTTACCCATAATGCCTGCCACACCATCAATCGTGAACTGACCTCACGCGCCGCCTTTGCCGGGAATCTTCGTGCCATCCTGCTGGTGAATAATGGCAATGCCTTTTGCTCCTCGGCCACCGGCAGTTTCAGTCTGCCGATCAATGTGATTTCGCCCCAGAGTGATATCTCGCGCGATACCGATCTGCAGCTGATGCCGGGCACGCCGCTGCAGCCGGATAAACCGGCCCTGGCCCTGTGGGTGAAGAATCCCGGCAATCTGCAGACCGGGGTTTTCGCGACACTCAACATCAGCCTGGCCCCCTATCAGCTGATGGCCTCCTGGCATCCAGAGATTACCGGTATGGCGCTGGTGGCACAGCACAGTGCCCTGACCAGCTGGCAGCATGGCGTAACGGAGAATGAGAACCTGCCGACACCGCTGGTTCAGCAGTCGCTGGAAGGCTATCCGCTGCAGTTTGTTCTCTACGGTTCCACTCTCGCCTTCAGCGATTATCAGAACATCCTGCTGAGTGGTCTGCTGCTGTCACTACTGGTTGCCGGTGGCTGCTGGCTGCTGCTCGCCCACTATCAGCGTCCGGGCAGAGAGCTGATTCGGGGCATGAAGCGGGGCGAGTTTCACGTGGAGTATCAGCCGCTGGTTACCTCTCACGATAGTCAGCCTTATGGCATGGAGGCACTGCTGCGCTGGACGCACCCGACGGAAGGTCCGATCCCGCCCGATGTCTTTATTCAGTATGCCGAGTCGCAAAACCTGATTGTTCCACTGACCCGCCATCTGTTTCAGCTGGTTTCCCGCGATGCGCACCTGCTCTGTCACACCGTTCCCCGTTATGCCAGCCTCAGCCTCAACATTTCGCCCCTGCACCTGGCCGACCGCAGCTTCCGTCAGGATGTCCTGAACTGGCTTGAGAGCATGCCGGCCGGCCACTTTAATTATGTGTTCGAGATTACCGAACGCGTCATGGTGCGCGACGAAAATGTCGGCGAGCTGTTTGACTGGCTGCATCAGCAGCAGATCCGCATCGCCATTGATGACTTTGGCACCGGGCACAGCGCACTGATCTATCTGGAGCGCTACGCCTTTGATTACCTGAAAATCGATCGCGGCTTTGTGCAGAGTATCGGCACCGAGACGCTGACCTCGCCGGTGCTGGATACCGTGCTGCAGCTGGCGAAAAAGCTGAACCTGAAAAGCGTGGCCGAGGGCGTGGAAACGGGCGAACAGGCGGCGTGGCTGATCAATCGCGGCGTGACTCACCTGCAGGGTTATATCTTTAGTCGCCCGCTGCGGCCGGAAACGCTGATAGACTATTTTCAGCGTCATCGCGCCTGACCGGTCTGGCCCGGGCGGAGCCGAACACTTACTGGAGAGGGCATTCGCTATGCTGCTTCGCGCTGGACTTCTGCTGACAGGCGCCCTACTCAGCGCCCCGCTGCTGGCCGCCTCCGTTCTGCAAAGTTACGCTTTTACTCAGGCCGGGGAAGCGAAATATCCGCCCGGCTTCAGCCACTATGAGTATGCCGATCCCGATGCGCCCAAAGGCGGCAGCATCACCCTGGCGGTCATTGGCACCTACGACAACTTCAACCGCTACGCCTCGCGCGGCAATCCGGGTATCAATACCGGTGCGCTTTATGATGGGCTCTACACCAGTTCAGACGACGAGCCGGGTAGTTACTACCCGCTGATAGCCCTGTCGGCGCGCTACGCCAGCGATTTTTCGTGGACTGAGATTCACCTGAATCCCCGCGCCCGCTTTCACGATGGCTCACCGATTACGGCCCGCGATGTGGCTTTCAGCTTTCAGAAGTTTATGACCGAAGGCGTGCCTCAGTTCCGTGTGGCCTATCGCGGCGTGACGGTGACCGCGCTGAACGATCTTACGGTGCGCATCGACGCGACCAAACCGGACAGAGATCTGTTGATGGGCTTGCTGACGCTGCCGGTCATCCCGGCGTCATTCTGGAAAGATAAGCAGTTTAATGAGCCGCTGAGCGCCCCGCCGCTCTCCAGCGGGCCCTATCGCATCAGCCGCTGGAAGCTGGGTCAGTTTATTGAGTTCAGCCGGGTCAAAGATTACTGGGCCGCCGATCTGCCGGTGAATCGCGGGCGCTTCAATTTTGATCGGATGCGCTACGACTACTATCTGGATGACAACGTGGCGTTCGAAGCCTTTAAAGCAGGGGCTTACGACTGGCGTGAGGAGGTCTCAGCGAAGAAATGGGCCACCCAGTATCGCGGCCGCGCCTTCGACGAGGGCGATATAGTGAAGCAGACCACGCCCAACGAGGCCGCTACTGATACCCGCTGGCTGGCGTTTAACAATGAGAAACCGCTGTTCCATGACCGTCGCGTGCGCCAGGCTTTTTCACTGATGTTCGATTTTAACTGGATGAATAAGGCGCTCTATTACGGTGCCTGGCAGCGCGCCAGCAGCTACTTCCAGAACACAGAGTATGCTGCTCAGGGTGCGCCGGATGCTGAACAGCGGGCCCTGCTGGCACCGTGGCGCGCGCAGTTGCCCGCCGGACTGTTCACTCAGCCCTACCAGCCTCCGGCGAGCGATGGCAGTGGCTACGACCGCGCCAGCCTGTTAAAAGCATACGCGCTGCTGAAAGAGGCGGGCTGGCAGATTAAGGATCAGCGTCTGGTCAATGACAAAACCGGTCAGCCGTTCATCGTTGAGCTGCTGCTGCGCGGCGGCACCAGCACGGAGTGGGCACTGCCGTTCCAGCACGCGCTCTCGCGGCTCGGCATCACCCTGAACCTGCGGCAGGTCGACAGCTCGCAATATCTGCGGCGCTGGCGTGAAGGCGACTATGACATGATCGCTACCCTCTATCAGGCGATGCCGATCCCCACCTCCAGCCTGCAGATCCTGTGGCAGTCGGACTACATCAGCTCCTCCTGGAATACCGCGCGGGTGAAAGATCCTGTCGTTGACCACTTCGTGCAGCAGATCGTGGCGCACCAGGGCGATCCCGCTGCGCTCCGGCCACTGGCGCAGTCACTGGATCGCGTACTGCTGTGGAATGCGTATATGATCCCGATGTGGTACAACGCAGAGCAGCGGCTGGCTTACTGGGATAAGTTTTCCCATCCCGCCCGCAAGCCTGCCTACAGTACCGGTCTGGATAGCTGG
>Ga0157358_1001132_pt1 | contig 11602 bp, 19 predicted proteins | sample AttcapACBM2_FD_111484 | JGI IMG/M metagenome (GOLD analysis project Ga0157358, IMG submission 111484) | Fungus gardens microbial communities from leaf cutter ant in Botucatu, State of São Paulo, Brazil - Atta capiguara ACBM2 | ecosystem: Host-associated > Fungi > Mycelium > Unclassified ...
CATAGCCATCGACAACAAGGATCAAATCATCATAGGCCCTAGCAAAAAGATAGTGGCCACACATGTGGTAGAAGAGTTGGAGGTTTTGGTCTAATTCATGAGGACATGAATCCTGAAATGGGGGTATTGTTACAATCAATGCCTCCTGGAGACAGCATGGACATGGGCAAAGGATATGATGACACAATCGGCTGCACTGTAAGAGTCTCAGTCAGTGTCTCATGTAGTAGGTACCATAATCTAGCCTGATTCTTATTGTTTCCTTATATTATCCTCATGTATTCTACCTCATGTGCACCTTATTGTTCTAAGGACTAGTAGTATATATAGTGTAGATACAATCCTGTATCTTTACGCTTTACCACTTATACATCTCCCTTACTCTTCCTCAAGCTTTTACCTTAGTTGTAACCTGAGCTCAAGCTTAAGGTTATTACAAGTCTAAAGATGGAGTAACGTCAAGAGACATGGGTTCCTCATGGTGTACACATGGTGCATACATGTATAATGGAGATTAAAGAGTATGACGTTAGGGCACATGAATATGGCATAGTGGCCTTGAGGTAGACACATGGTAGATGAATAATAGATATGAGAGGACAATACACAGTCATAGCACGAACCATGGATACTTATATAAATAGTCGGTAGAATACTGTTGTGGTTCCCTGTTGAGTTCTCTTGTAATCACCACTACTAAATAGCTAGTTGAGAGTTTTGTTGAAGTCAGCATATCACGAGTGCCGTTCTGGCAAGTGGTTGCTATAACAGTGGAGGATTTGGGCACATGGCCTATCACTGTAGAAATCAGGGGAAGAATGACAGAAGGAAGAAGAGTGGAGTATAGAGAAGGAATTGAGGGAAATCATGAACACTCAAACAATTTAAAAGAGGAGGAGAATCTAGAATCCCTCAACTAGATTCTCATAATAAATTTGATGTACTAGCTAATGAAATACAAGTTGGTATACAAGAATTAGAGAGAAGTAAGAAAGGGGTAGAAGTAAGAAAAATAGAAGGAAAAACACTAAGAGAAGTCACAGTGAAGATTGGACTAGAGAGAATAGATATGCAGGAAGGAATAACAGTGGAAGCATTATTAGACAGCAGGGCAACAGGGCTAGTAATGAGCTCAGAGTTTGCCAGAAAACAAGGGTTCAAACTAAAGAAACTGGAAAAGCCAATGCATGTAAGAAATGTGGATGGGTCACTCAACAAGAAGGGACCAATAGAGCACACAGTAGAAGTAAATATTTACTTCAAAGGGCACAGAAAGAGGACAGGAATTAACATGATAGGAAGGCAGAAGTAAACAGTAATTTTGGGAATGCTGTGGCTAGCATACCACAATCCAGAAATAGATTGGAAGATGGAAGAAGTAAAAATGATGAGGCGTCCAGAGGAATGTAGTAAACAGTGGAGGCCAGTCCAGGGGAAGTTGGGCTAGGAGAAACAAAGAGAAGAAGAGGTCAAAGAAGAAGCAGGAAGAAAATAGAAAGAGCGGGAAAAGAAGAAGCTAGAAGAGAAGAGGATAGTAGAGGTAAAAAGAGTGGTAGAAGAATGGGAAATTTGAAATGAAGAAGAGAAAGCAGCAAAGTCAGAGGAAAAAGCAAGAAAGTTGGTGCCAGAAAAGTTTCACCAATGGATAAAGGTCTTTGGAAAGAAACAGTCTGAGAGAATGCTGACAAGGAAGGTGTAGGACCATGTGATAGAAAAAAAGGAAGGATTTGTACCAAGAAAAGAAAAGGTGTACCTATTGTCAAGAGGGAAAAGAAGGAGATTAGGGAGTTCATAGAAGAACAACTGAGGAAGGGATATATTTGGCTGTCAAAGTCACCACAAACAGTGCCGGTATTCTTTGTGGGGAAAAAGAACAGAAAGAAATGGATGGTGCAGAACTATAGGTACTTGAACAAGTGAACAATAAAGAACAATTACCCACTCCCTCTAATATCAGACATCCTGGAGAATATTGGGACAAAGAAGGTCTTCACAAAAATGGATCTCAGGTAGGGATATAATAATGTGAGGATAAAAGAGGGAGATGAGTGGAAGGTGGCATTTACCATACTGGAGAGATCCTTTGAACCAATGGTAATGTTCTTTGGACTGACCAATTCACCAGTGACATTTCAGACAATGATGAATAAGCTACTGAGGAATTTGATCAACACAGAAAAAGTAGCTGCCTTTATAGACGACATGATAGTGGGAATGGAGATGGAGGATAGACACAATGAAATCATGGCAGAAGTTATAAGGAGGCTAAAAGAGAATGACTTGTATGTAAAACCAGAAAAATATAAATAGAAGATACAGGAGGTAGGATTTTTAGGAGTAGTGATAGGACTAGAGGAGATCAAGATGGAGAAAGAAAAGATGCAGGGAGTACTGGAGTGACTAATACCTAAGTGCATCAAAGATGTTCAGAAGTTCCTAGGGTTAGCAAATTACTATCGCCGATTCATTGAGAGCTTTGCATCCATAGCTAGACCCCTACATGATATGGTAAAGAAGGACCAGAAGTGGAACTGGACAGAGAAGCAGGAAAAGGTGTTTAGAGAGCTAAAAGAAAGGTTCACAAAGGAACTGGTGCTAGCGACACCAAACCTGGACAAAAAAATGAGGATGAAGGCAGAGATGTCAGATTATGCAATGGGAGAAGTATTGTCAATGGAATGTGAAGATGGATTGTGGTGACCAGTGGCATTCCTCTCCAAGTTATTGAATGAACCTGAAAGGAACTATGAGATTTATAACAAGGAGATGTTGGTGATTATAAAAGGGTTGGAAAACTGGAGACACCTGCTGGAGGGCACACAATTCAAGTTTGAGATCTAGACAGATCACAAGAACTTGGAATACTTTATAAAGGTACAAAAGTTAAATCGAAGACAAGCCCAATGGGCTCTGTACTTATCAAGATTTAATTTTACACTAAAGCATGTTTCAGGAACAAAAATGGGGAAAGCAGATAGACTCAGCAGACAAGCAGATTGGAAAGTAGAAGTAGAAAAGAACAACGAAAATCAAGTAGTGGTAAAAGAAAATTGGCTTCATAGGCTAGAAGGAGTAGTTGTAGAAGGACTGGAAGTAGATATATTAGAAAAAATAAAGAATGCGAGAAGTAAGGATGAAGATGTAGTTAGAATAGTAGAAGAGATGAAGAGGACAAAAGTGAAGGAATTATGGGGAGATGAATGGAGAATAAAAGGGGACTTGGTGTTGAAAGAAGGGGAAATATACATACCAAAGGATGGGGAACTGAGGGCAGCAATAATCTAGCTACACCATGACACACCAGTAGTAGAACATGGAGGACAATGGAAGATGGCAGAATTGGTCACTAGGAACTACTGGTGACTAGAAGTGACAAGGGACATTGTGAGATATGTAGAGGAGTGCAACATATGCCAACAAATGAAAAACAGAATAGAGGAAATAGCGGGGAAGTTAAAGTTAAGTGAGGTACTGGAGAAACTGTGGACTCACCTAACGGTCGACTTTATCACAAAGTTACTGGTAGTAGCAGGGAAAGATGCAATCCTGGTGGTCTGCAATCAGTTGTCAAAGATAATGCATTTTGTGGTGACAACTGAAGGGACATCAGTAGAGGAATTAACATGATTGTTTAGGGATAATGTATGGAAGTTGCATGGATTACCAGAAAGCATGGTATTAGATAGGGGACTGCAGTTCACAGCAAAACTGACAAAAAAATTAAATAGGATGCTGGGAATAGAAACAAGGCTATCCACAGTGTTTCACTCACAGACAGATAGGCAGATGGAATGAATGAACCAAGAACTAGAACAGTATCTAAGATTCTTTGTGGATTATAAGCAGAAGGATTGGCTGGAGTGGTTGGCCTCAGCAGAGTTTGCAGTAAATAACAAGGTTCACATAGCAACCAAGGTTTTGCTCTTCATAGCAAACTATGGAAGAGAATTGAAAATGAGGGGAGATATATGAAGAAAGGGAAAGGTAGAGAACGCAACAGAGTTTGTAGAAAGGATAAAGAAAGTACATGAGGAAGCAGGGGCAGCACTGAAGAAGGCGCAGGAGAAAATGAAAAAATAGGCAGATTGAGGAAGAAAAGAAACCAAGAATTGAAAGAAGAGGAATAAAGTAATGCTAAGTACTAAAGACTTGGTGTTCAAAGAAAGACTAGCAAGAAAATTGGTAGATCAATATGTTGGCCCCTACATAGTTGAGGAAGTGGTATCTACCAATGTGGTGAAACTATGACTACCAACCTCAATGAGGATTCATCTGGTTGTAAATGTCAGCTGGGTAGTACAATACAGGGAATAAGTAGAAGGGCAGAAAAAGGAAGAAGCTAAACCAATAGAAGTAGAAGGAGTTGAAGAGTGGGAGGTGGAAAAAATCTTAAATAAAAGGAAGATGAGAGGAGTAAACCGATATTTAGTATACTGGAAGGGGTTTACAGCAGAAAATGATACATGGGAGAGGGAGAAAGACCTAAAATATGCAAGAGAATTTGTGGACGAGTTCAAAAGAAGACTATGTATAGAAGTCAGAAGACAAGGAATCGAAAGCAAAAGGGGGATAAGTCCTAAAGTAGAAGAGTGCAGGAGGATAGAGCTATTAGGGAAGTATATGGCAAAGTTGCTGTATGGATGGAACAACAGAAAATTTGAGGCAGAATACTTGAGAAAGTTGGAGAGAAGCTGGCAAAAATAGAAGTCAATTTCTCTGAAGGAGAAACCTTGAGGAAGGGGTGATGTCAAGAACACAAATAATAGACTCAATCTTTCTTATTTCCTTTTCTTTTCTTTTCGATTTCTTTTCCTTTATTCTATTTTTAGAACTAGGGTTAGAGGGACAAGATCACATGGTCACAAGTCACATGACAAAGGGAAGGATGTAGAACATTATGGAAAGGATGACATCATACAATGTATAATACACATGGTCATTTAGAGTAGGCTAGGAATAGTTCACATAGACTAGGAGAGATTAGTATATAAGGTAGACAGCTTGTACAGAGTTCTCTATTGAGTTCTCTTGTGTAAACCCTATACAAAGTTCTTCTTCTGTCTAGTACTAAGGGCTTAAGTTGTAATAACCAGGATGGAACCTAATGACAAGGTTGAACTGTAAGAGGTACTTAGACCACTGTGCTTACCTCTAGGTCAACACCTTGGTAGTAAAAAAATACTCAAGGTTTTTATAATCCATAACAATATTAATGGGATAGGCCAGACCTTCTAAGTATTATTGCCAAATTTTGAAAGCTTCAAAAATAGTAAGCAATTCCTTGTTATGTGTGTCATAGTTCAACTCTGCCATGGTGAAAGTGCAGAAGTGAAAGGCTACTGGATGAACTTCATTTTCTTTGTTAACAATGGAAAGTATTGCAGCAAGAGCATCAGTTTCCATGATGAGTTAAGCATTAGGAATCCAATGAGTGAGGATGGGGGTAAATGTAAATGTCTTCTTAAGAGAATTAAAAGCATCATAATAGGAGAAGTCAAACTTCCAAGAAATGTCCTTCCAGGTGAGGTATGTCAATAGGATGATAATGTCCAAGTAGTTGAAGATGAACTGGCGATAAAAGTTTGTGAAATCTAAGAAGGATTGAATATCCTTGACTTTCTTTGGTTCTAGCTAGTCTTGAATAATCATTACTTTGTTATTAGACATGGTAAGGCCAGAAGTGGACAGGATATATTTCAGATACTCTACTGATTTAGAGTAAAATTCACATTTTTCTGCTTTGGCATAAAGACCAGTCTTGCAGAGACACTTGAGTACTTCTTTTATATACTGATGATGTTCAGACATATCATTTGAGTAGATGAGTATATTATTCAGATAGATCATAACATAGACATCCAAAAGATTGGAGATGAGCAGGAGTGGATAATGATCCTTCTTGGAAATATGATTAAGACTGTGGAAGTCAACACAAAGGTGCAGTGAACCATCTTTTTTCTTAACAAATAAGACTGGTGCACTATACAGAGATAAAGTTGGTCAGATGAAACCTATGTTAAGGTTTTCCTTAATGAATTCCTTGAGAGTCTCTTGTTTGGATGCTGAAAGAGAGTATATGGGGCCAACTTGTTAAGAGTGAAGGAAGCGGACTTAATATTTTTCTATTTTCTATTTTCATTTTTATTTTCTTTTTGATTTATTTTCTTTTATTCTATTTTTAGAACTAGGATCAGGGTTAGAGTGACAAGATCATACTGTCACACAGCAGATCACATCAGATGACATGGTTATAAGTTACATGATATATGGAAGAATGTAAAAGATTCTGAAAGGATAATATCATACAATGTGTGATACACATGGTCATTTAGGGTAGGCTAGAAATAGCTTGTACAGACTACTAGATATTTGTATATAAAGTAGACAATCCTGTACAGAGTTCTCTATCGAGTTCTCTTGTGTTAATCCAATACAAGATTCTTTTCATTGACTAACTCTAAGATCTTTGATTTGTAACATTAGAACTTGATTTCTTCTCTTGGGACTGCTCAACACAGAGTCTTCCCATCACTTACTCTCTTACCATCCTCAATAGGGAGCAACACTGCTCTTTCATCAAGAAGAACAGCCGGACCCTAGACTTAAGGGGTATACCAACTAGGAGGGGGAATCCTAGTTGTTTTGTTGTACTAAAACCCACTAGTGCAGTAAAATGTATTACCTTGTATGGGTGTTGTTAGATAGTTTTTCAAGTAGAAGCCTTGTGCTGTAGTGTTTCCTTGTAGCCTATCCACATATAAGAACAGTGGGGTCTCCTATGAGTCCCATCTAGAGTAGGTATTCCCTTCTTAGGGATATTAGTCAGGCATTTTTTAGGACAGTAGTTAGTAGGGAAGTAGATAAGTAGTCAGTAGACAGTATAAGTAGGATAAGAAGAGGCCCCACTATCACCTACAGAGATTTCAGAGTCAGAATACGAATCAGAGGCTGAGTCTAGCGCAGGATCGGTTCTTTTGGCTCATCAGTTACCACTACCTACTTCACTACCCCTCATATTACTATTACTATTACTATCACCACTACCACTATACACCATGAGTCAACCTGACTACTCTGCCATTATTAGGCAGTTACAAGAACAGATTGCAGCATTGATAGCACAAGTGGGAGGAGGAAGAGGAGTAGGAGGGGGCACATCAGCAGCCACTGAGGTAGCAAAACCACAAACTTTTGATGGAACACCATCAAAGGTTTCTAGGTTTATAGGAGCATGCAAGTTGTATATAAGAATGAGGTTGAGGAAGTCAGCAGTAGAGGAACAAATCCAATGGATATTATCATATGTCCAAGATGGATCAGTAGATATTTGAAAGGAAAATATTATGGAGGAGTTGAAAGCAGGAGAAATTGAATTTGAGTCAATAGTAGAATTTTTAGCAGAAATAAGGAGAGAATTTGGAGGAGGAGATGAAGAATCAGTAAAGGTAGCAGAGTTGAAGAAAATTGAATAAGGAGGAAGAACAATAGAGGAATTCATGCAAGGTTTCAAGAGAATAGCAAGAGAAAATAGCTATGAAGGACACCCACTGATCGAAGAGTTCAAATAGGATATGAATGGGGGTATCAGAAGGAAGTTAATGGAAGTAGAAAACCAACCTGGCTCAATTGAGCAATAGTTCAAAAGAGCAATTGCCCTAGATCGTAATTGGAGAGAGAGAAGAAGAGAAGAAGAGAGATTAAAGGAAAAGAAGAAAACAAACAGGGCATCAGCTCCAAGGTTGAATAATTAAGAGGCATTTGGACAATCATTGCCATAGCCTCAAGTTTGGCCAAGGAGACAGGAAATACCTCAACAGCAGGTTCCCACAGGACCTGCTCTGATAGAAGGTGTGGAGAGGACAAATACAGCTATGGCAACCCTTCAACAGAGGACAGGATTTCCTCAAAGGAACCCATATGCTATGGGCATATATAAGAGGGAAAATAGAAATTGTTACACATGTGGAAGATTTGAACACTTAGCAAGAAATTGTAGAAACAAAGGAATAGGGATGAATAGGAGAATGGAGGTGGATCAGGATGCTAACAGTAATTTAAATGGGAAAGGAGGTCTAGGGAGCCCCAACTAGATTTCAGGAATAGTAACAGATTTGCAATGCTCTCTAGAGTAGTAGAAAATACATCTACATGTGATCTGGACAAAGGGGACCTTCTAAGAGAAGTAACAGTGAAGATAGGAAAAGAAAAGAGAGGAAAAGGCAGAAAAACAAAAGAAAAAGAAACCAAAGAGGGAAAGAATGATAAAAGTAAAAAAGGTAGCTGAAGAATAGAGAATATGAGATGAGGAAGAAGAAGTAGCAAAGTCAGAAGCAGAGGCTAAGAAGTTGGTTCCAGAAAAATTCCACAGATGGATTAAAGTATTCAGTAAAAAACAGTCAGAAAGGATACCCACACGGAAAATCTGAGATCATGCAATTGATATAAAGGAGAGATTTGTGCCAAGGAAGGGGAAAGTATACCCATTGTCAAGAGAAGAGAGAGAGGAGATGCATGAGTTCATTCAAGAACAATTGAGGAAAGGGTACATCAGACCCTCGAAGTTGCCTCAAACAGCACCTGTGTTTTTCATAGGAAAGAAGGATGATAAGAAGAGGATGGTTCAGGACTATAGATATTTAAACAAATGGACTATTAAAAATAATTATCCCCTACCATTAATATCAGACATAGTAGAGAACATAGGTATAAAAAAGGTATTTACTAAAATGGACCTAAGGTGGAAGTATAACAATGTATGGATAAAGGAGGGAGATGAGTGGAAGGCAGCATTCACAATATCTGAGGGGTCATTCAAACCCATAGTCATGTTCTTTGGACTGACAAATTCACTAGTGATTTTCCAAGCGATGATGAATGAGTTACTCAGAGATTTGATTAATATGGGCAAGGTAGCGGCTTTCATAGATGATGTAATAGTGGGGACTGAGATAGAAGAAGGACATGATGAAATAGTAACAGAAATAATAAAAAGATTGGAGGAGAATGACTTGTATGTAAAGCCGGAGAAGTGTAAGTGGAAGATGAGGGAGGTAGGGTTTTAGGAGTTGTTATAGGACCAGATAGGATAAAGATGGAAGAAGAGAAGGTGAAAGATGTTTTAGACTGGCTGATACCCAAGTGTGTCAAGGATGTGTAGAAGTTTTTAGAATTGGCAAACTACTATTGTTGATTCATTAAGGATTTCGCATTCATAGTTAGGTCTTTACACAATATGGTAAAGAAGAACCAGAAGTGGGATTGGACAGAGAGGCAAGAAGAGATGTTTAGGGAGTTGAAAGAGAGGTTTACAAAAGAACTGGTGTTAGCAGCACCAGATTTAGATAAAAAAATGAGGATGGAAGTAGATGCGTCAAACTATGTTATGGGAGAAGTATTATCAATGGAGTGTGAAGATAAATTATGGAGACCAGTGACATTTTTATCCAAGTCATTGAATGAGATGGAAAGAAATTACGAGATTCATGATAAGGAAATGCTGGCGATTATTAGGGGGTTAGAAAACTGGAGATATCTGTTGAAAGGTGCACATTTCAAGTTCGAGATATGAACAGATCACAAGAACCTGGAATATTTTATGAAGGTACAGAAGTTGAATCACAAACAAGCCCAATGGGCACTTTACCTGTCAAGATTCGATTTCACTCTGAAGCATGTTCCAGGAACAAAAATGGGAAAAGCGAATGAACTTAGTAGGTAATCAGACTGAAAAATAAGAGTAGAAAATGACAATGACAATCAAATATTTATAAAAGACAATTGGATTTGTAGTTTAGAAGAAGTAGTAATAGAAGGACCTGAAGTAGATATAGTAGAAAAGATAAAAAAAGCTAGGAGTAAAGATGAGGAGGTAGTTAGAATAGTAGAGGAGATGAAAAAAGCGAGAGTGAAGGAGTTAAGAGGAGAGGAATGGAAAGTAGAGAGAGAGCTGGTGCTAAAAGAAGGAAAAATATATATATCAAAGGATGTGAAGCTAAGGTCAGAGATAATCCAGTTACATCATGATGTGCTAGTAGCAGGACATGGAGGACGATGGAAGACAGTAGAATTGGTAACAAGAAACTATTGGTGGCTAGAGGTAATGAGAGATATAGGAAGATACATGGAAGGATGTGATTTGTGTTAGAGAATGAAGAATAGGACAGAAGAAGTAGCAGAGAAGTTGAAGCTGAGTGAGGTACCAGAGAAACCATGGATATATCTAATGGTAGACTTCATCATGAAGTTACTGGTAGTAGCTGGGAAAGATGTAATCCTAGTAGTCTGTGATAGGCTGTTCAAGATGATGCATTTTGTGGCAACTACAGAGGGAACATCGGCAGAGGGATTAGCAAGGCTGTTTAGAGATAATGTGTGAAAGTTGCATAGGTTGCTAGAGAGTATGGTGTCAGATAGGAGACCACAGTTTGCAGCAGAATTGACAAAAGAGTTGAATAGGATATTAGGGATAGATATGAGGTTGTCAACAGTGTTCCACCCACAGACAGATAGACAAATGGAATGGATGAACCAAGAGTTGGAACAGTACTTAAGGTTCTTTGTGGATCATAAACAGAAGGATTGGCCAGAGTGGTTGGCATCAGCAGAGTTTGCAGTGAACAACAAAGTTCATACTACAACCAAGGTTTCGCTTTTCATGGCAAACTATGAAAGAGAATTGAAAATGGGAAGAGATATAGAAAAAGTAGAAAAGGCAACAGAGTTTGTGGAAAGGATGAAGAAAGTACATGAGGAAGCAGAGGTAGCATTGAAAAAGGTGTAAGAAGATATAAAAATGCAGGCTGATAGAGGAAGAAAAGAGACCAAAGATTGAAAGAAAGGAGATAGAGTATTGTTGAGTACTAAGGACTTGGTGTTCAAAGAGAGACTAGCGAGGAAACTAGTGAATCAATATGTAGGTCCATATATAATTGAGGAGATGGTATTCACCAATGCAGTCAAGTTACAACTGCCAACCTCAATGAGAATCCATCTGGTTGTAAACGTCAGTCAGATAGTATGATATAACGAACAAGTGGAGGGACAGAAAAAGAAAGAAGGAAAACCAATAGAGATAGAAGGAGTTGAAGAGTGGGAGATTGAGAAAATATTAAATAAAAGGAAAATAAGAGGAGTGGACAAATATTTAGTGTGATAGAAGGAGTTTATGGCAGAACATGATACTTGGGAAAGAATAGAAGACTTAGGAAATACAAGAGAAGTGTTAGAAGAATTCGAGGAGAGAATGAATGCAGAAGTAAGAAGAAAAGAAAAATTAGATATGGTAGAGGAGAAAGACTTCAGGAGAAAGGAGTTACCAGGGAAGTTTACTGCAAAGATGCTATATAGATAGGATAATGGAAAGTTTGAAGAAGAATATTTGAGGAAGTTAGAGAGGAACTGGCAAAAATGGAAGTTAGTTTCTCCAGAGGAGAAACCTTGAAGGGGGGGTAATGTCAAGAACAAAGGAAGTGGACTTAATATTTTTCTATTTTCTTTTCTCATTTTTATTTTCTTTTTGATTTATTTTCTTTTATTCTATTTTTAGAACTAGGATTAGGGTTAGAGTGACAAGATCACACTGTCACACAGCAGGTCACATCAG
>Ga0157358_1001133_pt1 | contig 11601 bp, 10 predicted proteins | sample AttcapACBM2_FD_111484 | JGI IMG/M metagenome (GOLD analysis project Ga0157358, IMG submission 111484) | Fungus gardens microbial communities from leaf cutter ant in Botucatu, State of São Paulo, Brazil - Atta capiguara ACBM2 | ecosystem: Host-associated > Fungi > Mycelium > Unclassified ...
ATGGCCGTGCCTGGCCGGGACAGAATAACAACACGGTCCGGCTGCACACGCATACCGACCCTACAAAGAACCGGAGAGAACAATGAAGAAGGCATTCACCCTCACAGCCCTGGTTGCCAGCATGATGTTTGGCGCAACGGCGCAGGCGGCCGATACCCGCATTGGCGTAACCATTTATAAATATGATGACAACTTTATGTCCGTGGTGCGCAAGGATATCGAGAAGGAAGCGAAAAACAGCAGCGGCATTCAGCTGCTGATGAACGATTCGCAGAACAGCCAGTCAACGCAAAACGATCAGATTGACGTGATGGTGGCGAAAGGCGTGAAGGCGCTGGCGATTAACCTTGTCGATCCGGCGGCGGCGGCGGTGGTTATCAGTAAAGCCAAAGCCAACGATATTCCGATTGTTTTCTTCAACAAAGAGCCTTCTGCTAAAGCGCTGGCCAGCTACGACAAGGCTTACTATGTCGGTACCGATTCTAAAGAGTCCGGCGTCAAGCAGGGCGAGCTGATTGAGAAACACTGGAAAGCCAATGCCAACTGGGATCTGAACAAAGACGGCGTGGTGCAGTTTGTGCTGCTGAAAGGCGAGCCGGGCCACCCGGATGCCGAAGCGCGTACCAAATACGTGATCGAAACCCTGAATAAAGACGGCCTGAAAACGCAGCAGCTGCATCTGGATACCGCCATGTGGGATACCGCTCAGGCAAAAGACAAGATGGACGCGTGGCTCTCCGGCCCGAACGGCAACAAAATCGAAGTGGTGATCGCCAATAACGATGCGATGGCGATGGGCGCGGTAGAAGCGCTGAAGGCGCATAACAAAACGTCCGTACCGGTCTTCGGCGTGGATGCGTTGCCGGAAGCGATGGCGATGGTGAAATCCGGCGCGATGGAAGGCACCGTGCTGAACGATGCGGAAAACCAGGCCAGAGCCACTTTTGAAATGGCGAAAAACCTGGCGGCGGGCAAACCGGCGACCGAAGGCACCAACTACAAGCTGGAAGGTAAAGTGGTGCGCGTGGCCTATGTGCCGGTTGATAAAGAGAACCTCGCTCAGTTCAGTAAATAAGTCTTTCCGGGCGCACTCGCGTCCGTTACCGGGCCCGTCGCAGAACGGGCCCGATCGTAAAACGATCCGCCAGGTAGAATTATGAGCAGCGATCAGGGGCAGTATCTACTGGAAATGACTAACGTCAGCAAGTCCTTTCCGGGCGTAAAGGCGTTAGATAACGTTAATTTAAAAATTCGTCCCCATTCGGTTCACGCGCTGATGGGGGAAAACGGCGCGGGCAAATCGACTTTATTAAAATGCCTGTTTGGTATTTATAGCAAAGACACGGGAAGCATTCTTTTTCAGGGCAAAGAGATCGACTTTAAAAGTTCCAAAGAGGCGCTGGAAAACGGCGTATCTATGGTGGATCAGGAATTAAACCTGGTTATACAGCGCACGATCATGGATAACATGTGGCTGGGCCGCTATCCGCGAAAAGGCTTTTTCGTCGACCAGGATAAAATGTATCGCGATACCAAAGCCATCTTTGAAGAGCTGGATATTGATATCGATCCGCGCGACAAAGTGATTAACCTTTCCGTTTCGCAGATGCAGATGATAGAGATAGCTAAAGCGTTCTCTTATGATGCCAAAATTGTCATTATGGACGAGCCGACCTCTTCATTAACGGAAAAAGAAGTGAACCACCTGTTCACTATTATCCGTAAATTAAAAGATCGCGGCTGCGGCATAGTTTATATCTCCCACAAGATGGAAGAGATTTTCCAGCTGTGCGACGAAATTACTATTTTGCGCGACGGCCAGTGGATCGCTACCCAGCCGCTGGAAGGGCTGGATATGGATAAGATCATCGCCATGATGGTAGGGCGCTCGCTGAACCAGCGCTTCCCGGATAAGTCCAACGTGCCGGGCGAAACTATCCTGGAGGTGCGTAACCTTACCTCACTGCGCCAGCCGTCTATTCGCGATATTTCGTTCGATCTGCGCAAGGGCGAAATCCTTGGCGTGGCCGGGCTGGTGGGGGCTAAACGTACCGATATCGTGGAAACGCTGTTCGGCATCCGCGAAAAGTCCGGCGGCACCATTAAGCTGCACGGCAAAAAAATCAACAATAACTCGGCTAACGAAGCGATTAATCACGGCTTTGCGCTGGTGACGGAGGAGCGTCGCGCCACGGGGATTTATGCGTTTCTGGATATCGGTTTTAACTCGCTGATTTCAAATATTCGCAAATATAAAAACTCGATTGGCCTGCTGGATAATAACCGGATGAAAAGCGATACCCAATGGGTTATCGATGCCATGCGGGTAAAAACACCGGGACACGCGACCTCTATTGGCTCGCTTTCGGGCGGCAACCAGCAGAAAGTCATTATTGGCCGCTGGCTGTTAACCCAGCCGGAAATATTAATGCTGGACGAACCGACGCGCGGCATCGACGTCGGCGCAAAGTTTGAAATTTATCAGCTGATTTCCGATCTGGCGAAAAAAGAGAAGGGCATCATTATTATCTCTTCCGAAATGCCGGAGCTGCTGGGCATTACCGACAGGATCCTGGTCATGAGCAACGGCATGGTCGCAGGCATTGTCGAAACCAAAACTACCACGCAAAACGAAATATTACGTTTAGCATCCAAGCACCTTTAATGAGGTAAGGGCTGTCCATGAATGCTGTGAATAAGAAGAATGCGCTCACCTGGCTGAAAGAGGGTGGCATCTATGTTGTGTTGCTGGTTCTGCTGGCGATTATTATTTTCCAGGATCCGACATTTTTAAGCCTGATGAACCTGAGTAATATTCTGACCCAGTCCTCCGTGCGCATTATTATTGCGCTTGGCGTGGCCGGGCTGATTGTAACGCAGGGCACCGACCTTTCCGCCGGTCGCCAGGTTGGTCTGGCCGCGGTAGTGGCGGCGACGCTGCTCCAGGCGATGGATAACGCCAACAAGGTGTTTCCACATATGGATACCGTGCCGATCCCGCTGGTTATCCTGATTGTCTGCGTTGTCGGCGGCCTGATTGGCCTGATCAACGGCGTGATCATCGCCTATCTGAAGGTGACGCCTTTTATCACCACGCTGGGCACGATGATTATCGTTTACGGCATTAACTCGCTTTATTACGACTATGTAGGCGCTTCGCCGATCGCCGGGTTCGATGAAAAATTCTCGACCTTTGCGCAGGGCTTTATTCGCCTGGGCGACTTCAAGCTCTCCTACATTACGTTCTATGCGGCTATTGCTATCTTCTTTGTCTGGATTTTGTGGAACAAGACCCGCTTTGGCAAAAACATCTTTGCTATCGGCGGCAACCCGGAAGCGGCAAAAGTGTCGGGCGTGAACGTTAACTTCAACCTGATCCTGATTTATGCGCTTTCCGGCGTGTTCTACGCCTTCGGCGGGATGCTGGAAGCGGGACGTATCGGCTCGGCAACCAATAACCTGGGCTTTATGTACGAGCTGGATGCGATTGCGGCCTGCGTAGTAGGCGGCGTCTCCTTCGCCGGCGGCGTGGGCACCGTGGCCGGTGTGGTAACGGGCGTGCTGATTTTCACCGTTATCAACTACGGCCTGACCTATATCGGCGTTAACCCTTACTGGCAGTACATTATCAAAGGCGGCATCATTATTTTCGCCGTGGCGCTCGACTCCCTGAAATACGCCCGCAAGAAATAGTGTGCTTCTATAGAGAAAGGCCAGCCCGGCCTTTCTCTTTTTCCTGTCAGAACTGCACGCCTTTGGTCAGCCCGCCGTCCACCAGGAGATTAGTGCCGGTGGTGAAACTGGCCGCCTCGCTGGCAAGGAACACCGTGGCTTTCGCTACTTCCTGCGGCGTCGCCATTCTTCCCAGCGGATTCGCCGCCAGGCATTTGGCAAAGGTTTCCGGCTGGTTGCGTTCAATATCGCCCCACACGCCTTCACTGAAATAAACGTTGCCCGGCGAAACGGTATTCACGCGAATGCCGTCTGCCGCGTGGCGTTCCGATAAGGTTTTGCCGTAATGGATCAGCGCCGCTTTCATGATGCCGTACGGCTCGGCAAACATATCGACCTCGCGTCCCGCCACGCTGGAGATCAGCACTATGGATGCCGCAGAGGATTTTTTCAGGTAAGGAAGGGCGGCCTGCACCATCGTTACGGTGCCCATCAGGTCGGTGTCGAACGCTTTACGCCACACGTCCGGATCGCTGCCTGCCGCCAGCGCGCTGACGTTAGGCACGATAATATCCAGCCCGCCAAGGCGGTTCGCCGCTTCCTGAATCCATGTTTGCATCTGCTCTGGGGAGGTGACATCGACCGCCGTGCCGTTTGCGCGTGAACCCAGCGCCTGTTGCGCTTCCTGCACGCCTTCAGGGCTGCGCGCGCAAAACTCCACCCGTGCGCCTTCGGCAAGAAAGCATTCCACAATTGCTCGTCCAATGCCGCGCGAGCCGCCGCTGACCAGTACGCGACGATCCTTCAAGTTCAGATCCATTTGTCTCTCCTGTTAACGTTTAGTGATCTATTCGGCAGACAGACTGACAGAAGAAGCGGGCAGGTTCATAACAATCAGTGCGTTAACGGCGGCATGTCACGCTGGCGGACGGGCATCCGCCTTCATTTTTTGTTCCAGCTCCAGCAGCTGTTCAGGCGTGACCGCCGGATAGCTCTGCGCATCTTCCGGGACTTCGTGCCGCGCCGGGATCGGCACCAGCGGCCCCAAAAAGCGCGGTTCGCGCTTCATCAGATACAGATCGGCCAGCGCGCCCAGGCGAGCCGCCACTTCCCTGGTGCGGATATTCAGCATGTTCTTCGGCGAGGGCACCGCGTAACACTGCGCCTGAATACCCATATGCAGCGCAATAAACAGCGCGCGCTCGCAGTGGAAACGCTGGGTGATGATGATGAAGTCGTTGGTGTCGAAGACCTTGCGCGTGCGCACGATAGAATCCAGCGTACGGAAGCCGGCGTAATCCAGCACAATATCGGCAGGCGCCACGCCGGCGGCAATCAAATCCCGCCGCATGGTCATCGGCTCGTTGTAGCTTTGCTGCGCATTATCGCCGCTCAGCAGCAGATAGTTAACCTTGCCGCTGTTATAGGCGTTGAGCGCGCCCTGCATCCGATAAAGGTAATACTGATTGATGACGCCGGTACGATAATATTTTGCCGTGCCTAATACGACGCCGACCTGACGATGGGGCAGGGATTTGAGATTATCGTAGACGTAAGGCGCGGTTTTGACGCTTATCCAGCGATCCAGGCCGAGCGCGGTTATTACCATCAGGGTAACGATGATAATCAGGCCGTAGATCAAGCGTTTTATCATGCCGTACGGTACTCAGACTGAAGCCGAAAAGGTGGCTCAAGGCTACTGTACCCGACGAGGTGAAGCAAGCGGTAGCGCACCGGCTGGCGGCTTTTTGCACAAAATCGTCAAACGCTGTGGAAAGGGGATAAAAACCGGGCGCACGGCGCGCCCGGTCAGCGGTATTAAATAGAAGTACGGCGATAGTTACGGTACTGCGGCAACCAGAAATTGGCGGCAATCGCTTTGGACAGCACATCTTCCGAGGTAACCACCGCCACGCCGGCCAGCTGCGCCGCTTTGCCTACGGCCATCGCAATTATTTTCGACACGCCCTGAATATCTTTCACTTCCGGCAGCACCGGGCCAGCGCCGTCGTTGACCAGCGGCGAACAGTCGGCCAGCGCGCGGCTGGCGGCCATCAGCATACTGTCGGTCACGCGGGTGGCGCCCGAAGCGATCACGCCCAGGCCGATGCCGGGGAAGATATAGGAGTTGTTGCACTGCGCGATCGGGAACGTTTGCTCTTTCCAGGTGACCGGCGCGAACGGGCTGCCGGTCGCGACCAGCGCGGCACCGTCGGTCCACGCCATAATATCCTGCGGCGTTGCTTCCACGCGGGAGGTCGGGTTGGAGAGCGGCATGACGATTGGGCGCGCGCAGTGCTTGTGCATCTCGCGGATAATCTCTTCGCTGAACAGGCCGGGCTGGCCGGAAACGCCGATCAGAATATCCGGGCGCGCGTTACGCACCACGTCCAGCAGCGACAGGGAATCGGAACTGGAATCCCAGTCGGCCAGATCCTCGCTCTTCTGCACCAGCTTGCTCTGGAAGCTGAGCAGGTTTGGCTGCTTGTCGGTGAGCAGGCCGAAGCGATCCACCATAAAGACGCGCGCGCGGGCTTCTTCGTCGCTCAGACCTTCTGATTTCATCTGCGCGATAATCTGCTCGGCGATGCCGCAGCCGGCAGACCCCGCGCCCAAAAACACTACTTTCTGCTCGCTCATTTTGCTGCCTGCTGCGCGGCTGGCGGCGATCAGCGTGCCCAGCGTGACGGCGGCGGTGCCCTGGATATCGTCATTAAAGCAGCAGACTTCATCGCGATAGCGCTCCAGCAGCGGCATGGCGTTTTTCTGCGCGAAATCCTCAAACTGCAGCAGCACGTTTGGCCAGCGGCTTTTTACCGCCTGGATAAATTCATTAACGAAGTTATCGTACTCTTCGCCGGTGATACGCGGATGACGCCAGCCCATATAGAGCGGATCGTTCAGCAGCTGCTGGTTGTTGGTGCCGACGTCCAGCACCACCGGCAGCGTATAGGCCGGGCTGATGCCGCCGCAGGCGGTATACAGCGACAGCTTGCCGATAGGAATGCCCATGCCGCCGATGCCCTGATCGCCCAGGCCAAGAATACGCTCGCCGTCGGTGACTACGATGACCTTCACGTTCTGCTTGGTGGCGTTTTGCAGCATATCTTCAATGCTGGCGCGGTTCGGATAGGAGATAAACAGCCCGCGCGCGCGACGATAGATTTCAGAAAAGTGTTCACAGGCCGCGCCGACGGTCGGGGTATAGATAATCGGCATCATCTCTTCAAGATGATTATCCAGCAGGCGGTAGAACAGCGTTTCGTTAGTGTCCTGAATATTGCGCAGATAAACGTGCTTGTCGTTGGCGTTTTTGAAGTCCTGAAACTGACGCCAGGCGCGCTGGGCCTGCTCTTCAATGGTTTCCACCGTTTCGGGCAGCAGACCGTTCAGGTTAAAGTCATTGCGTTCTTCTATAGAGAAGGCGCTGCCCTTATTCAACAGCGGAAATTCCAGCAGGATAGGGCCAGCGTAGGGAATGTAGAGAGGGCGTTTACTTTCGTAGTCGAGTTCCATGTAATCAATGCTCACTGGGATCGGTAGTGGCCCAATCCTAAAATAATTCATCCGAAAGTACAGCATTTGTTAACAGCTTATAACAAATGCGGGCACTTTTTTGGCAATAAAAAGCCAGCCGGCAGCGGGGCTTGCAGGCTGGCGAAGCGGATCAGCGCAGCGGCACGGTTTGCAACGTCGCGCAGCCCAGCGCCTGAAGCGTCGCGGCGGTTGCCTGTCGCTGGATAAGGCGGGCATCGGGCGCTTCCGCCAGCACGGCGCGCTGAATTTGCAGCACGTCGTAGCCTGCAAGGTTCAGCAGGATCAGCGCGGCCTGCAGCGGCGGCAGGCTTGGGTTAAAGGCGGCGTTTTCCGCATAGCTGCCGGCAAAAATCGCGCCGTCGGCCATTTGCAGCGCCACGCCGCTTAACGCCTGCGAGTAAGGCGCATGGCTGCGGTTAGCCGCCTCAAGCGCGGCCCTGATCAGCGCGTCGCCGGTAATGGTCAGGCCGTGATCGACCTCGTCCAGCAGCAGCGTCTCAATCGCTAAATCGCGCGGGCCGAAAGCATCTGGCAGGTAATCGCCCAGCGTCGCCGGTTCGCGTCCCGGCAGATGAATGCGCAGCGCGGTGCCGCTGTTCAGCTCGTTCATAAACTGGCGGCAGTGGCCGCAGGGCGTGTAGTTGACGGTAATCGCCTCAAGACCTTTTTCGCCGCGCAGCCAGGCATGGGTTACCGCGCTCTGTTCGGCGTGGACGGTTTGCTGCATGGTCGCGCCGGAAAATTCCATGTTCGCGCCAAAATAGAGATGGCCGCTGCGGCCCAGCGCCAGCGCGCCGACGTTAAAGCGCGACAGCGGCGCGACGGCACAGGCGGCCGCCAGCGGCAGCAGCGCAAAGGTAAGTTCGCGGTTGTCCAGACCGGTTTCGGTTCTGATGGCGGCCATTTGTTCTGGAGTGAAAAAAGCGGGAAAGGTGTCGGTCAGCAAAGGCTGCAACGCCGCCTGCAGCGGGGAAGGCAGCGCGGCGAAAGCCGCTTGAAAACGTGGTTGCATAGTGGCTTCTCTTGCATAAGTGGCCGCTTATTCTGGCGGGCAGCCAGGCTAATGTATGTGATTATAATCACACAGATTATGCAATTTATGAAAGAGAACCACAAAACGCGCGACGCATCGCAAGTTTTATCGCCAGAAATGCATCAGTAGCGGAAAAAGAAACGGTGCCAGCAGCGAAGTGATAATGCCGCAGATCACCAGCGCCAGCGAGCTGTAGGCGCCTTCCTGGTAATCCAGCTCCGAGCAGCGCGCCGTACCCAGCGCGTGAGAAGCGTTGCCGATCGCCAGACCGCGCGAGGCCTTGCTGCGGATCTTCAGCAGGTTAAGCAGCATATGACCGAAAACCGCGCCGAGTACGCCCGCAATCAGCACGCAAATGGCGCTGATGGCCGGAATGCCGCCCAGCGTGGCGGAAACCGCCATGGCAATCGGCGTGGTCACGGATTTAGGCATAATAGTCGCCGCTATCTGCGGCGTGGCGCCCATCCACAGCGCGATAGCCGTACCGGAAATCATCGCCGTCATGCTGCCGATAAAGCAGACGCCGATAATTGACTTCCAGCGCGCGCGGATCTGATGCATCTGTTCATACAGCGGCAGCGCCAGCGCCACCACGGCGGGCTGTAACAGCTGGTTCAGGATCGCGCTGCCCTGAAAATAGCGGGCGTAGGGCATCTGCATCAGCAGCAGCAGCGGAATGATGACCGCCATGGAGATCAGCAACGGATTGAGCAGGGATATTTTCACCTTCGCCGCCACCCGGCGAGCGCCGAAAAAGACCAGCATGGTCAGCGGCAGAGACCACCAGATATCACTCATCGCCTGTTCCTTTCACTTTGCCATGCAGCTGGTGCGAAGCCAGCCCCACGGTCAGCAAAACAATAAAGGTGCTGACCACGCAGGAAACTACTATCGGGCCGAACTGCGCGCTGAGCAGATCGGTATAGCTCATCACGCCGACGCTGATCGGCACAAACAGCAGCGCCATATAGCGGATCAGGAGCAGGCTGCCGGGCCTGATCCAGTCGGGTGGAACCAGTTGAAAAGCCAGCAGAAAAAACAGGATCAGCATACCGATAATGCTGCCCGGGATCGTGACCGGCAGCAGCAGCGCCAGCGCGTTTCCGGCATAGAGGCAGAGATAGATAATCAGAAAGGCGCGCAGATAGCGCCAGAGGATCAACAGTACGGTACGCATGATAAGCTCCGGTTTTGCAACGCATTAATCATACGATCGGCAGGAGATTTGTGCCAGAGATCACAGTGGGCCGCAAAAAAACGGGCGAATCGCTTCGCCCGTCTCCGTTGCTTATTTTACCTGCATTCCCGGCTGAGCGCCGCTGTCCGGCGACAGCAGGAAGATCTCTTTGCCGCCAGGGCCGGCGGCCATCACCATACCTTCCGAGATGCCGAAGCGCATCTTACGCGGCGCCAGGTTAGCCACCATCATGGTCAGGCGGCCTACCAGCACCGACGGATCCGGATAGGCGGTACGAATGCCGGAGAAAATGTTGCGGGTTTCGCCGCCCAGATCCAGCGTCAGGCGCAGCAGCTTATCGGAGCCTTCGACAAACTCGGCGTTCTGGATCAGCGCGATACGCATATCCACTTTGGCAAAGTCGTCAAAGGTGATGGTTTCCTGAATCGGATCGTCCGCCAGCGGGCCGGTCAGCGCCGGTTTGTTCGCCGCCGCCGCGTCCTCTTTCGAGGCCTCGATCAGCGCGTTGACCTTGTCCATCTCGACGCGGTTGTACAGCGCTTTAAAGGCGGAAAGCGTGTGATCGCGCAGCGGCTGCGCAATACCGTCCCAGCTCAGCTCCTGGTTCAGGAAGGCTTCGGCGCGCTCGCTCAGCGAAGGCAGCACCGGCTTCAGCCAGGTCATCAGCACGCGGAACATATTGATGCCCATTGAGCAGATCGCCTGCAGGTCGGCATCGCGGCCTTCCTGCTTCGCCACCACCCACGGCGCCTGCTCGTCAACGTAGCGGTTCGCTACGTCCGCCATCGCCATGATTTCACGCACCGCACGGCCAAACTCACGGCTCTGCCAGGCTTCCGCAATGCTGGCGGAGGCGTCCACAAAGGATTGATACAGCGCCGGATCGGCCAGCTCGGCGGACAGCTTGCCGCCAAAGCGCTTGTTGATAAATCCGGCGTTACGGGACGCCAGGTTAACCACTTTATTAACGATATCCGCATTCACGCGCTGAACGAAATCTTCCAGATTCAGGTCGATATCATCAATGCGCGAAGAGAGCTTGGCGGCATAGTAATAGCGCAGGCTGTCGGCATCCAGATGCTGTAGCCAGGTGCTGGCCTTAATGAAGGTGCCGCGCGACTTGGACATTTTCGCGCCGTTAACCGTCACGTACCCGTGGACAAACAGGTTGTTCGGCTTGCGGAAGTTGCTGCCTTCCAGCATGGCTGGCCAGAACAGGCTGTGGAAATAGACGATGTCCTTGCCGATAAAGTGATACAGCTCGGCCCCGGAGTCTTTTTGCCAGAAGGCGTCGAAATCAATATCGCCGCGCTTGTCGCAGAGATTTTTAAACGAGCCCATATAGCCGATAGGCGCATCCAGCCAGACGTAGAAATATTTGCCCGGCGCGCCCGGAATTTCAAAGCCGAAGTAGGGCGCATCGCGGGAGATATCCCACTGTTGCAGACCCGACTCGAACCATTCCTGCATCTTGTTGGCGACCTGCTCCTGCAGGGCACCGGAACGGGTCCAGGCCTGTAGCATGGCGCTGAACTCCGGCAGATCGAAGAAGAAGTGCTCGGAGTCGCGCAGTACCGGCGTCGCGCCGGACACCACGGATTTAGGATCGATCAGCTCGGTCGGGCTGTAGGTGGCGCTGCACACTTCGCAGTTGTCGCCGTACTGATCCGGCGATTTACATTTCGGGCAGGTGCCTTTCACAAAGCGATCCGGCAGGAACATGCCTTTTTCCGGGTCGTAAAGCTGCGAAATAGTCCGGTTTTTGATAAAACCGTTCTCTTTCAGACGGGTATAGATCAGCTCCGACAGCTCGCGGTTCTCCTCGCTGTGCGTGGAGTGGTAGTTATCGTAGCTGATATTGAAACCGGCGAAGTCATTCTGATGTTCCTGACTCATCTCGGCAATCATCTGCTCAGGCGCAATGCCCATCTGCTGAGCTTTCAGCATGATCGGCGTACCGTGCGCATCGTCGGCGCAGATGAAGTAAACCTCGTTGCCGCGCATTCGCTGGTAACGGACCCAAATATCCGCCTGGATATGCTCGAGCATGTGGCCGAGATGAATAGAACCGTTGGCGTAAGGGAGTGCGCACGTTACCAATATTTTTTTCGCGACTTGAGTCATAGTGAGACTTGCTATACCTGTTTAAAATAGGGGGTTC
>Ga0157358_1001134_pt1 | contig 11596 bp, 5 predicted proteins | sample AttcapACBM2_FD_111484 | JGI IMG/M metagenome (GOLD analysis project Ga0157358, IMG submission 111484) | Fungus gardens microbial communities from leaf cutter ant in Botucatu, State of São Paulo, Brazil - Atta capiguara ACBM2 | ecosystem: Host-associated > Fungi > Mycelium > Unclassified ...
ACCATTAGGTATTTGTATATAAGGTAGACAATCCTGTACAGAGTTCTCTATCGAGTTCTCTTGTGTTAACCCAATACAAGGTTCATTCTCTTAACCAACTCTAAGGTTTTGAGTTTGTAACAAGCTACTTCTATATTACAACTTTGGCTGGGAGAGGAGCCATATAACCAGTATTTGGTTATTAATCTAAGTATTCACAGTTATTAAGTTTTAGATCATCTTACATCATGACTACTATTAATGTCAACATATACTTCCTCACATATTTCTTTTATCAATAGGTTTTGTTTTATAGAAATAAGTTTCCTGTTTGTGAGCCATATTATAAATTTATTTATAAAAATATATATTTTATTCTTGTTTCTAGTTTTAGTAGGGTAAAACAAAAACAGATAGTTGGTTTTAAAACAGTAAAAGTACTTTCAAGATGCTTGTAAGAGTATCTCTATATTGGTATCAGGCTAAAATCTGGGTACACTTGCTAAATACTCTCTTAAGGGTGTTTCCTAACTCTACAAAAGTGATTTCATATTGTTTAGAATACTGTCCATTTATGTCTTTCTCAACCTTTTTCCTGTTTTTTATATATATAGTTTTTAACATGTTTATTTTCTGCTGTAGACTCTCTATATTGGAAGATAATTTCACTTTTTAAACTACTTTCTTTTTGAAAAATATGACCAGTACTCTTGAATCTGGATCTACTCTCATTTTTCTAATCATTACTATAAAAGTTTGCTTTAAAGTTCAGGCAATAGTCTTTCTACTAATAAGCTCTATAGCTTTCTGAATGACATACTCAAAATTGTAAGGGTTTTTTACTCTACTTCTTCCAAACTTGTCTATTTTTACTTCACTCAGTAGACCTAGCTTTAAGCTTAAAATATCCTAAAATAGTATCTAGATTTCTTGCAAAGAGTTCCACTAACTCTTTGTTTTCAGCAGTAGTAGGTGACTTCAAATACTTCTAAGAAATATATATAAAATGTCTTTTGAAAGCCAAAAAACAATATTCTTCCAATATAAAAATTTCTTGACATTTACAAGTCAGCTTCCTTAACTAATCCATAGTACCTTGTTTCTTGCTTATGAACTTAAGCTTCAAATTTTCTAAAAACTACTTTTAGTTACCAACTTTAAACTTCTTGAAGTTAGACTATTTGGTACAAATATCTAGTTCAATATAGAAGACTAGCTAATTCAGTTTATCTACCAAATTAGAGATATCTGTCTATTACAAATGAGCTACTCACTGGTTGTGATGCTTGAACTTAATGGCATTTCAGAGGTTCAGTATAAGAAAATAATGATAATAAGTAATGAGTAGTATCAATAGAAATAATTGATATTGTTAAGTCTGAGGTCTAATTCTCAAACACAGAAGTATATATATACAAAAGAGTGATGGTCTGTGTGCAAGCTATTGCCATCATATGATCAAAACTCATACCTGATAGGAGCTTTCAGGCTAATTTTAGAAGGTAACTAATTATGTCACTACATTGATATGCTTGTATCTCTATGAATACTTATTGCTATGTGATATACCATATATTGTTGAAAATAGTTTGATGAACACTTTCCAACACAAGTTTGATCATGCAAATCTGTCTAGTCATTCATGAGATATTAGCCAATAAAGATTTTACAGTTATTGATGACCTGATATCTTGGTTGTTTGTTGTTGCTTTTATACATCCCATATATTTGCAGTCAGCTCTCATGTAGAGCTTTATAGTGCAACTTAGTTTGTGAAAATTAGTCTACTAGTCATGGAGATACAAGCTGAATGAAGTTTGTAACACTGTCATTTTAAATAATTGTTTTATGATTCTTAGGAAAATTTAAAAGGTCCTTAACTGTCTATTCTATTTTAGGCTTAAAGACATAAGCATGTTAGGTTTAGAAGACATTTTGGCCTGTTTATTATATTTTTGAAGATAGAGAGAGGTCAATAACTGAGATATCAAAGGTTTTGAAGATAGTAAAAACAATGGTATACTGAAGTTTTGTTTAAGAGTAAACTTTTTGATTCTAGCTAGTATTTTGAAAATGCTAGACCAAAGAATTGGTTTTGGTTGTCAATAAAAAAATTTAGCTCTCTATCACTTAAGAAGTCTGAAATCAAAGTTAAGAAGGTTGTTTAGAATAAAAAAACAGATCAAAATTATAGTTTATTCATCTATGATCACCTCTCCTTGAGAGCAATCTTTCTAAATTATTGAAAGATACTGTTTCACTAGCTTAATTAGCTATAGAGATCTATCAGCCTTTAGTTCTTATTTTTATAGGAATTTCTACTTGAGAATAAAAAATAGTGAAAATTTCAAGTTGTTGTAATAAAATGCTAAAGTATTAAATGAGCAGAAATAAAATAATTTCTTCAAGCTAAGACTTTAAATAACAGAAGTCAAGCAGAAAAAAGATTATACCAGAATGTAACAACAACTATACAATATTAGCTCTTAACTATATACTAAAAAATTCAAAGAATATCATCAAGGCTCTTATTAATATAAAAGGATATAGTTAGAAAGAATATTAAAAGGATTATACAAATAACATCTACTCACAAATGCTTTTTCTTGTTACCATACTTCTAAAAGGTAAACCTTATACTATGCAACAAGTTTCTTTGAAAAATCTACTGAATAGATTGTAAAGCTTTTTAAGAACTTTTAATAACACAATCTATTTTAGATAATATACTCTGAAGGCACTCTTCAAGTCAAACCTTACAACTGAAGATACTAACTGATACTCATCTTGCCAATCTTTTCCAGGCTGCTAAAACTCTCTAAAACTTATCTAAAAGTGATAGAAGATACTAACAATGTTTACTTGATAAAATAGCAATTAAACTACTTATAAGTAGAGAATTTAAATAGAATTCTCTCTCTTGCTCTTCTTCACTTATAGCTTATATATCAGTCTAAAATATAGTAGAGAATAAAATACAAAATTAAAACCAAAACTATAAGGAAAACTGCTAATATTTTATAAGTATATAGTTCTCTCTGTATTTGCAACCTAAAATCAACCCAATGATTTTTATCTGCTTATAAGTACTAATTCAATTTTTTTTTAGTTATTCCTACTAGTTGCCTCTACTTACAAGTCTGTTCTAGACTTCTCCAGTTTTTAATCCATTATATCCCTGCCTTATTCTATTGTTTAAATGTTTATAGCTATGCCATCATATTCACAAGTACCTATACTTTGTAAGTGGTTTTTTACAAGTATAATAGTATCTTTTATCTCTAAAAATCTAGTCTTTTTGAGATTTAGTTTTATTAATAGCTATTACACTGTCTTTTAAATGGAAACCTATTTGAGAGAGCCTAAGATGTTACTTAAAAAAGTTTTTTTCAGTATTATACCAGAACCTTCTATGTCTTTTTGTGTGATACATAATCATGTGATCATAATCATGACAGTTTGTAACAGTTTGTAACAGTCATATATAATATTATGCTGACTCTTAACTTTAAGTCCAAAATTAAAAAATAGGTTAAATTTATTGTCTTCAACTCTAATAAGACATGGGTTCCAACCAGAGGTAGCCAAACTACTCTTATTAAATCAAGATGTAAACAAGATAGCAGATTTTGTAATAGTATATGAATTATATAAATGAGTACTAGAGGATTTAGAATTAGAAAAATTAGAGTTTAAGTTAGCAGTAGAGTTTTTAGCAAAATTAAAAAAGAAGTTTAGAAAATAAAATGATAAGTTAACAAAGATAGTAGAGTTCAAACAAGCAAAACAAGATTTTTAGACTATAAACAGATTTGTCTTGAAATTTAAATAAATAGCAAGAGATAGTAAATGTAAAAGTTAGGTATTAGTTGAAGAATTTAAAAGAAAAATGAATAGTACTATAGGATGAAAGCTGATGGAGACAGAACAACCTCTAAGAGATATTGAATAGTGATATAAGTAAGTAATTAATTTAGACAAACATTAGAGAAAAAAGGAAAGATTAAGGAAAAAGAAAGAGGTATAAAATCAAGCATCAAGACAGGTTGGATTGGCAACTAGCTAAGAGGGATATATGATACATTTAATCCTATACTAGGTTTGATCAAGAAAGTAGAAAGTTCAGTAGGCACTGATAAGGCCTACTCTAATAGAAGAAGTTAAGAGAATACATGTAATAGTTATAAATCTAAAGCAATAGCAACAGTTTTCACCTAGGTCTAACCCTTATACAATGGAGCTAGACAGTAAAAGAAACTGTTACAACTATAGAGGATTTAGATATATGGCAAGACATTGTAAGAATTAGGAGTTCATAAAGCAAGAAAGGAGAATGGAATATGGGAACAATTGTAACATGAACAATTTAAAAGAGGAAGAGAGTCTTGTAGTCCTTGACTAAGCTCTAATTACACTGAGCTCAGTAAAGTGATAGACAATATATTGTCTAATAGTATTTCTAATAAAGACCTTTTGAGAGAATTTATAGCAAAAATTGGACTAGAAAGGATAAATATACAAAAAGGGATTATGGTAGAAGCTTTGTTAGATAGTGGTGCAACAGAGTTGGTGATGAGTTAAGAGTTTATGATAAAGCAAGAATTTAAGCTAAAGAAGATAGAAAGATCAATATATGGATTTATATCTTTGAAAAGAAAGCAAGTAAGAGGATGTCAACAAAGAAGATGTGAGACCATGCAATCAAGCTGAAGAAAGTGTTTGTATCAAAGAAAGGGAAGATCTATTTCTTGTCTAGAGAAGAGAGAGAAAAGATATACAAGTTGATAAACAAATAATTGAGGAAGGAATACATTAGGCTCTTGAAGTCACTTCAAATGGCACTGGTGTTCTTTGTAGTAAATAAGAAGCATATAGTATAGGAATATAAGTACTTAAATAATAGATAATTAAAAATAATTATTCTCTTTCTTTAATGTACAAATAAAGGAGGGAGACAAGTGAAAGATGGTGTTCACAAACCTAGAAAGGTTTTTTGAATCAACAGTGACATTCTTCAGTCTAACAAGCTCACTAGCAATATTTCAGATAATAATGAATAAGATTCTAAGAGACTTGATCAATACTGGAGAAGTAGCAAGCTTTATAGATAATGTATCAGTAGGGACAGAAGAAGAACATAATAAGATAGTAAAGGAAGTTTTAATAAAGCTGGCAAAAAATAACTTATGTATAAAACCAGAAAAATACAAGTGGAAGGTCAGAGAAGTAGAATTTATAGAAGTAGTAATAGGACTAGATAAGATTAAGATAAAGGAGGAGAAGGTGAAAGAAATATTGGAGTAGTTGACTCCCAAAGAAGTTAAGGACATTCAAAAGTTTCTAAAACTTGCCAACTGCTCCTGGTGGTTTATTAAAGATTTTGTGGCTATAGCCAGACTATTACATGATCTGGTAAAAAGAAACAACAGAAGTGAGAATAGACAAAAAAACAAAAAGTGAGAATAGAAGTGAATGTGTTAGACTATGTAATAGAAGATGAAGACTAGTAGCATACTTATCAAAGTCTCTCAATAAGACTAAGAAGAATTATAAAATCTATTGTAAGAAGATATTAGAGAATTGGAAATTTGGAGACATTTATTAGAAGGTACTAAGTACAAGTTCAAAGTCTAGACAAATCATAAGAATTTAGAGTACTTTATGAAAACATAAAAGCTAATCACAGACAAGTAAGATGAGCATTATGCTTTTTAAGATTCAACTTTACTTTTAAAACATGTACCAGAAACAAAAATAGAAAAGACAGACAGGTTAATTAAGAAGCCAGATTGGAAGATAAAAGTAGAAAACAATAACAAAAACTAAAAACTAATAAAAGAAGAGTGGATTTGAGGTTTAGTAGAAATAGTAGTAAATAGATTAAAAGTAGACTTCTCCAGTATCTTATTTACTATTAGTTTCTCTACCAGAGATTCTGTATAGTTCTTCATTCTTTGGTACAAGTTGTAGCCATCTATATATCTCCCCACATTCTTTATTACTTTTGACCACTAGTAATTTCTTGTCACCAATTCCATTGTCTTCTACCTTCCTCCATGTACTATTACTAGTACATGGTGATATAATTGAATGATTTTTATTCTCAACTCCTTATCCTTTAGTACATATTTTTTTTACTGACTCTTCTTCTATCTGCTACTTGTCTCTTCTTAGCACTTCAACTCCCATCTTCTTTATCTTATCTATTACTTTAACTACTTCTTCATCTTTTTCTCTTGCATTTTTAATTTTTTTCTACTATACTCTAAACTCATCTAATAGTTAACTTTATTACAAAGTTACTATTGGTAGCAGAAAAGAATACAATACTAGTAGTATACAATAGATTATCTGAGATAATCTATTTTGTAGTGAGAATCATGGCAGAAAAATTAGTGAGGCTGTTTAGAGACAATGTATAAAAGTTATACAGATTACTAGAAAGTATGATATCTGACAGAGAACTGCTATTTGCAGAAAAACTAATAAAGAAGTTGAACAGGATATTAGGTATTAAGATGAGATTGTTGATAACCTTTCATCTACAAATAGATAGACAAACTAAATGCATGAACTAGAAGTTAGAACAATACTTACAGTTTTTTGTATATCATAAACAGAAACATTGGCTAGAGTGGCTGACATTAACAAAGTTTGCAGTAAACAGTAAAATTTACTGAGTAACAAAGATAATAGAAGTGAATATTAGAAGAAAAGAAAAGATAGAAAATGTGACAGAGTTTGTAGAGAGAATGAATAGAATTCAGAAAGAGATAAGAGCAGTATTAGAAAGAGTGTAGGAGAAAATAAAAAAGTGAGCAGATGAAAAAAGGAAAAAGGTAGAAGTATAGAAGAAGGAAGATAATGTGATGTTGAGTACAAAAGAATTAGTATTTAAGAAACAACCAGCAAGAAAGCTAGTAGACCAATATGTTGGTCCATATATCATTAAGGAAGTAATATCTATCAATACAGTCAAACTAAGACTGCTGACTTTAATAAGAATTCACCTAGTTATAAATATTAGTTGAGTAATAAGATATGGAGAGCCAGTAAAGGGACAGAAGATGGAGAAGCCAAAGCCAGTGAAAGTTAACAAAGTAGAAGAATATAAAGTTGAGATATTACTAAATAAGCAAAAAATAAGAGATATAGTAAAGTACTTAATACATTGGAAAAGATTTATAGTGGAATATGACATATAAGAGAGGAAAGAGGACTTGGAAAATGTAAAGAAAGTGGTAACAAACTTTAAGAAGAAGAAGAATATAGAGATAAGAAGATAAAAGAAACTAAATATAGTAGAGAAATGTTAAATGTAGATTATATCTCATTATTCAAGATCCAATGATAGGCTCCTAAAAGGTTAAAAATATATTATCTGAGAACATGGAATGTAGAAGTCAGAATGACTTTCAGTTTCAGCTTATGTGCTATACCTCTACAAGTTACATATTTCAAAAGATATACTTAGAATATAATGGATGGCTAAGTTCACTAGAAGATAAGAGGTGTGTTTTTGCTAGTATTAGAAGTTAGTAATAGTTTTAGTTGATTTTCAGAATAAGGCTTATAGTGTAAACTACTAGCTTATATACTAAGTATACTACCTAGGGTAGTTATCTAGGAATAGAGACTGTGAAGTATTACCCTAGTTTCTATTAATTCTTGAATACTAAAGATAGAGATCTATAGAGTTCAACAAGGAAGTCTAAAATAAAATGAAAACTTGTAATTTGTACTGGAAGTAATTATAAAGTGTATATGAGAAAAAAGATATTATTTACGAGTTATGATAGATATGGCCAGATTGAGATGTAACAAAGAAAGAAATTTTAAAAGAGAAAAGTTACTGAAAATATATATAGTAAAGATGTTGTATAGATGGGATAATGAAAAATTTAAAAAAAGTACTTAAGGAAGTTAGAAAGAAATTAGCAAAAGTAGAAGTCTGTTTCTCTAGAAAAGAAACCTTAAAGGAGAAGTAATATCAGACTTAAAGATAGTAGACTTATTCTTATTCTATTTCCTTCTTTATTATTTATTTTTCTATCTTTATTAAAGCTTAGCTAAGAGAAATGATATGATGTCACAACTGTCACAAGAACATAACAAAACATAATAGCTATTACAAGTCAATTACACATATTATAGTTATAATCACAATATTACATTATATGGAGAAAAATATAAAAGAATCTAGAAGAATAACATTATACATTATATAACATGATAACTCTTATATATATAACTTATATTTAGAATAGACTAGATATAGACATATATAGACCATACTCTAGAAGTATATAAAATAGACTCACTTATACTATAAACAATTTTATTGAGTTTTCTTGTATTAACCAATACAAGATTCCTTTTTTTGTTCTAATTCTTAATATATAACAAGATATTAACCATTATTCTATAAGAAATGATTTATATTTGAGAGTAAAAGTCCATAAAGTTAGTCAAAGTTCAATAAGTATAAAAAATTATCAAAGTCTGCAGTATTGTAGGCTTTCTAAATGGTTTTGGCTTTAGCTTATATATTATACTATCTACATGTTGCTTAGTTACAACTTTAGAAGTTGAAGCAGAGTTCAACAGAGAAAGTATTAATGAAAATAAGTATGTTGATCTGATACTAGAGATTAGTGCTAATAATAATAAAACTATGATCAATTATCAAACTGGAAAATTACAAAGTATCTACTAGTTATTAAATATAAGAATAAGTATCTAAATACTTGGAAACTTGAGTAATGCAATTAATACATAGTTATACAGTTATTTATACATAGTTATACAGTTATTTATATCAAGTGAAGTTAGAATCTAAGCCTAGCTCCAAGCTTGGTAGATATTTGATCAAATTTATCCACAGAGAAACACTGACTGAGAAGACCAAGTACTTGAAAAGTTTGGACAGAAGTAAACTCTATTATAGAAGGCTGAGTACTTGTAGAATTTGAACTAAAGTAAAAACTACTGTGAAAGATGGATTACTTACAGAGTTGGACTATGTTATATGACAGTATTTCCTTTTTAGGACTGAGTCTTCAAAGTCCTATTGAGTTTAGCTAAAAAAACACATAACTATTTCATAAGTCAACTTACTACCATATCCTTCTATAACTCCTCACAATATTCCCAACCTTCTCAGATCTAAAAGCTAATATTTTAGCATGAAAAAAAAGATGCAATAACATTACACTGAAAAGAAAGCTCAGCTAGCTTATCTAGAAGAGACAGAAAAGGTATAACACAAAGTAAGGGTAGCTGAGAAGACATAGCTGGCTGTAGAAGCTAGAGTGAAGAAAAAGATTAAAGAAAAACAGTGTAAGGAAGAGAAGAAGAGAAAGCAGGTTAAGAAGAAGGTATATTAGTAGCAAAAGAGGAAGCTGAAGAAGCTTTGGCTAGCAGTACTCAAAAAAGAGTCTAATATAATAGAAAATATTGAGATTTCTATAGTGGAGGAGAAAAGAAGACAAAATATTATTAAGATCTTTTCTGAAGATAAGACTAAGCTATGATCTTTAAAGAAATTGAAAAAGCAAATGAAAAAAGACTATGGAAAGGAACTGGTAAAGATAGAGAAAGCAAGAACTATGATAGATATATGTAGCTAGGCATAAGTATCTAATGTACTACTGCAAGTGAGTACTAAATCTTTTAGTGAATTTACCTGTCTACTGAAATTTCCTCTTAATAGTGGATTTCTTACTTGTGTAGAATATATCACTATTAAGCAGTAGTGTATTTCTGTTTACTAAAACACTACCAGACTATAAAAGAATGGCTGTCAAAGTTATGGATAATGGACTTAGTTTTATTTTATTTTATTTCTCTTTGATTTTCTTGTTTTCTTTTATTTTCTTTCTAGTTTTGACTTATATTTTCTTTACTTTGAGAACTTAGATAATAGAGTGTAATGTGACACTACATATAGCAGTTATATATGTCATAAATTGTAAAAAATACATAATACCTATTATAAAGTAGTTATATATATCATAGTTATATATCATAGAACATACTAAAAAATACATGAACTTTGGGATAGATTAGTTATAGTATATAAATAAATCATAGTTTATATTATATAAAATAGACTAGTTTGTAATAGGAATTTCATTAAGTTCTTTTATATTACTCAATACAAGAGTTGTCTTTTGTTCTATTACTTAAACTTAAGTTATAACAGTGGCTTTCTAATTACTCAAGTTCTTAGTACTATTATTAGGTATAGTTCATACCAAGAGATAAAAGTCTGTGGAAATAACTTAGAAGTGTGCAAAGTGTGTAAACTCTGTACTTGGTAACATGAACTGGTAGAATAACCTGAGCTTCAGCTTATATATCACACTATCTGTCTGTTGTGTGGTCATAACTTCAGAAAAGTAAGTGAAGTTCAAAATAGAGTTGAGTGCTGATTTAGCATATTGCTATTAAATACCAGAGATTGAGTTTAATAGGAATTATCTTTGTTGATTATCAAACTAGTGGATTATAGTATAATTACTAGTCTAATATACAAGTAGAAGATATAGAAGATGCTTAAGATTTCAGTATATAGCTCCTATCTGTTATAAGATAAGCATATGGACAGACTTTGGTAGGGTTAGGGTTAAGATATAAATAGTAGTATTATTATTAGTCTACAATGAGAGAAGAGAGAGCATGTGACTGGGAAGTCATATGATATGAGGTCATGGGCCTAGAGAAGTCTAGAGTAGTCTGGAAGGACTTAGGGTCTAGAAGGATCAAGAAGAGTCTAGAGATGGAGTGATGTCAAGAGATATGGGTTCCTCATAGTGTGTATATAATGTATGTATGTATGGCAGAGATTAAAAAGTATGATGTCAGGGCACATGGACATAGCATGGTGACCTTGAAATAGACATATGTGTTATGAACTAAGGTCCTTAGGGTTGGACAATAGAACAACTCTTGTATTGAGTAACACAAGAGAACTCGATAGAGTTCCTAATACCAAGTAGTCTATCTTATATACTATTCCTCATGGTCTGTGCTAGCTACTGTGCACTCTACCCTAAATGACCATGAGTATAACATGAGGCCAGCATGTGTTGTCCATGCTGTATGATGTCACTTTGTTCCAGAACCTTCTATTTCCTTCTCCCAAGTCTTATGATCAGTCTTGTGACTATGCCATCAATTTGTGACTGATGTGACAGTGTGACTGATAAATACTAACCCAAGTTGTTCTAAAAATAGAAAATTAAAAAGGAAAAGAAAAATAAAAATAAAATAAATAAAAAGGAAAAATAAAATAAAGTCTACTGTCAACGATCTTGACAATATAGTAGATAAGTAATGGCCATGAGGACAGGGCATGGATATTAGGGTAGGTGTAGAGAAGTTGTAGCATAGACCATAAGAACTTTATATAAATAGTAGGTAGAATACTGTTGTGGTTCTCTGTCAAGTTCTCTTGTGAATACACAACTTGTGTTCTCCACTAGATATCCCTGTTGAAAGATTTACTTATAGTGCTGCTATTGGACATTGTGTCTAGTGGTTGCCACAATACTATCATCCTAAGCAGAAGTTTCAGTAATGAAATACTAATAGAAGTAAGATAGCAGAACCCTAT
>Ga0157358_1001135_pt1 | contig 11595 bp, 3 predicted proteins | sample AttcapACBM2_FD_111484 | JGI IMG/M metagenome (GOLD analysis project Ga0157358, IMG submission 111484) | Fungus gardens microbial communities from leaf cutter ant in Botucatu, State of São Paulo, Brazil - Atta capiguara ACBM2 | ecosystem: Host-associated > Fungi > Mycelium > Unclassified ...
ATCTTTGTTATGACTTAAGACTGAGAGATAGGTCAAAAAAGGAACCTTGTATTGGGTTAACACAAGAGAACTCAATGGAGTTCCAAGTATAAAATATTTATCTTATATACATTGGCTAATAGTTTATTGGACTGCTATACTAAATCTAACTTATTTTGTTCTGGAACCTTCTATATTCTTCTGTGTGACATGTGATTATGTGACATATTTGTGATACCATATGATATTGTGTGATATCATACTAATCTCCAACTCTAGATCTAAAAATAAAGAATAAAATAGAAAAGAAATAAAAAGAAATAAAGTTTATTGTTTTCAACTCTGATAGTCTTAGTTAGTAGTTGCCACAACAGTAGAATTTACTACTCTCAAGAATATTATATTATACAGTCTTCTTTTTCTTATTCTCTATTTATTCTTGGTATATAACCAACACAGTTAATTGTTGCAAACTTTATATAGCCAGACTCTAGGCTTAATGTCAGATATACAAAGCTTGGACACTAGCTTCTTTATTTAATATTTCTTTTTCATTTTATTTTTGATTTATTTTTCTATTTTGAACTTAAGGTTAAGGTTAGTGGTGATGTCACAATCATGTCATCATACACCAGTTACATCAGATGACATAGTCATAGTAATGGTTATAAGAACACAGAAGGTTCTAAAAGGATGATATTATAACAATGTGTCTTACAAATGATCTTTAGGATAGGCTAGAAAAGTAGTAGTACAGACCATTAGCATTTAGTATATAAGGTAGACATTCCTGTACAGAGTTCTTTATCAAGTTCTCTTGTATAAACTTATACAAGATTCTACTCATTGACTAACATTTTTAAGTTGTAATACTTAAGAGATAGATAGTAGCTACTGAAAAGTTGTTATAGATAGTGTTGACCAGGCCTAGGCTAGCATCTAGACATATTTACTGTTTAAGTAAGCAATGTTTAGTAGTATACTTGTCATTCTTGTATAGAAGTCTTGTGCTGATAGTCCATTGTAATCTTTCTACATAGAGAAATAGTATTATTTAGTAAAAAAATGTTTAAAGTATGGATTTCCTTCTTAGAGGTATTAGTATAACAGTTTGATTAGGACAATAATCAGTATGACAGTAGATATGTAATCAGTAGATAGTATGAAATTGGATAATATTACAATTACTATAATCCATATCTTATATTTTACAGATATTCATCTTATATTGAATATGTGCTAGGATTCATTTTATCTCTGACTTATAATTAACTATGTCTTGCTCTATCCTCATATAATATCAGTCAGTGCCTCATGTAATACTAGAGGCTTTCTTATTTTCTCCCATTATTTCCTCTAATATATTCCTTATAGTCACTAGGTATATATAGTTGTATATATATTTATGCTTTACCAATTTGTTATCTTCTCTAATCTTACTCAAGTCTTTGTCTAAGTTATAATCTGAGCTAAGCTTAGAATTATAATATTTAGTAAAGTATTGACAGACTTATCTTGTAAAAATAGAGTATATAGTGGTTAGGCTACTGAAACATCATAACAGTTAGACTATTAAAGAGCTATCAAAACTACTTTGTGATAGGACCATAAATAGATGGTTAAACTATTAGAAAAACTACAATAGAATAGCATTGTGGCAAGAAAGACCATGAATGGGACAGATAAGACCAGACACCAACTATTGTGGTAGATACCATGGACAGACAATACAGATAGACAAAGTCAAGAAATAATAGGCATTGTGGTATTATAAGAGATATTGGAATCATTGGAGATTACTAAAGAATATTCTAATAGGGATCAAGCAGAAAAAAGGTTATGCTAGGATACAACAAGAACTATGCAATACTAGCCCTTAACTATGTACTAAAGAATTTAGAGGAGACAATATCAGTGTCAGGAATTGATAGATGATATAGAAACAATAATGTAGAATAACATATAAAACCCTCAAAAGGAGTCTTGTGAATGTAAAAGAATGAAGTTAGTAAGAATATTAAAAGAAATATATGAGTATCATCTGCTTGTGAATGCTTTCTCTGACTAGCACACTTCTAAATAGTGAACTTTACACTATGTAACAAGTTCTTTTAGAAAATCTAGTGAATAGATTACAAAGCTTCTTAAGAGTCTCTAACAATACTATCCATTCTAGGTAATATATCCTGAAGACACCTCTCAAGTCAAAGCTTACAACTGAAGATACCAACTAATACTCATCTTTCCAGCCTTTCTCAGGCTGCTAGAACTCACTAAAACTTGTCTGAAAGTAATATTAGACACCAAAAACACTTACTCAATGAAATAGAAGTTAAAACTAGTCCTGATTGGAGATATTCAGATAAAGAAATTTCTTTTTACTTTTCTCTACTTGTAGCTTATATATTATTCTAAAAATATAAAGAATGTAACTAGGAAATAGAGACCAAAACTATAATGAAGCTTTCTGAGATCTTGAGAGTACAGACCTACTTTTTATTTATTTTCTTTTTTTTCATATCTATTTCTTTTTGATTTTCTATTTTGGATCTAGGGTTAGGGTTAACTGTGATATCCTAAGGTCACAGATCACATATCATAATGAAAAGCAGTAGAAAGCTCTAAAAGAAATGATATTATACAGCATGATATACACATATTAGCCTCAAGATAGATATATAGTCATTTAGAGTAGGCTAAGTATAATATAGCATGAACCACTAGTCTAGAGTATCTAAGGTAGACAGTTTTGTACAGAGTTCTCTATTGAGTTCTCTTATGTAAATTCTATATAAGGTTCTTTCTTCTAATCAACCCTAAGGTCTTAAGTTTATAATACTAGAACTCAGTCTATTCTCTTCTGTCATAAACTTCATTCAGCTTGTATCTCTACAACTAGTGGACTGATTTTCACAAACTAAGTTGTGCTGTAAAGTACCAAATGAGGGTTATCTGCACATATGTGGGATGTACAAAGGCAACAACAAACAACTAAGATATCAGGCCATCAGTAACTATAAAAGCTTTATTTGCTAATATCTCATAAACAGCTAGACAGATTCACACAATCAAATTTGCTTTGTAAAGTGCTAATCAAACTGTTTCCAATGATATATAGTATATTACATAGCAATAATCATTCATAGAAATACAAGCATACTAATGTAGTAACACAATTAGTTATCTTCTAAAATTTGCCTGACAGCTGCTATAACAGATAACAGCTCCCATCAGGTACAAGTTTTAATCATGTGATAAAAATAGCTTATACATGGACCATCACTCTTTTATATATATACTTCTGTATCTGAGAATTAGATCTCAGACTTAACAATATCAATTTCTATCCTTTATTATCTGTATTGATCTTAATCATCATTGTTATTATTATTGAACTTCTGAATCACTCCTAAACTTCTGAGAGTGCACCCAAGGTTCAGATATCATAAATAAGTAAACAGTTCATTTTGTGATATTCTCTTTTTTATATTTATAGCTATTCTATTTTATTTCTCTATTCTAGACTCTACTAGATTCTGATCTAATATGTTTTTACCTTATTTGACCATCTGAATATTAATTACTTAGTGAATGACTTCTGCAATTACACACTCTTCATAGCTAGTCATTTACAAGTATCATTCCAGATTCACAGAGATTTCTTTTGTTTGGGATCTAGTTTAGTTAACAGCTACCACACTACCTCTTAACTATAGTCACTTGAGAGGACCTAAGGTGTCATCTAGAAATGTAAGTTTTTTTCACTAATATCTTTAAAAAGGTCTTATATACTAAAAAACCTTAGGAGATTACTTTTTTTTACAGAAAAGCATTTTCCAGCATAACATTTCTCTTTTACTATAAATGACTATCCCTCATCTGTTTTGGGACATTTAGCCTGCTTACAAATACTATATTTATGTTTGCAAGCCTATATAAATTTTGTTTCCAACTCATACCACTCTACTACTTCTCATTTCATTATTTTATCAGAAAATTATAATTATCACCTCTTATGTTCTCTATTAAGGCAGAATCTTTCTTTTATTGTATTTAGACTGCTGCTCTGAGTAACTTTCTATGTTGCTTTAACAGCTACTTTTCTATTGATCTAGATTTTCTTTATATATTTAGCTAAAGCATTTATAGCTTCTAGTTTAGTTTTTTCTTTATAAAATCTGTTTTTCTTTCTTTGTATCTTCTTAGGCTCTTTCTCTATCTTTCTTCCTCATACAACCATCTGAACATACCTGACTCAGCAGCCACCTTGTTATATTACAGTGTTAGATGACTAATCTTATATAACTTCTTCTAATAGAGATATATAATAAGCTAATAACTAGTATTCTTGCCAAGATCTGCCAAGTTACAGCTTTACTGCACATTACTAACAATTTTTCTTCTAGGTTTTCATTCAAGACTGCTGCTACTAGGCCCTCTTCTTCTTTACTAGTTTCTTTTTCTAATATCAAACTTAGTGATACCACTGAGTCAAGTAGGTTTGATATGCCTACAGCTGTCTCTGCTAACTTGGACATCTCTATGGAGGCCCTTGACTCTTCTATGTCTCTTTCTCAAAGTTTCTATTCTGGCTTTTTTTTTCTTCTACTCATAGTTTCTCTTTGCCTAGTAAGCCATTATTTCTCTCTTTAATTACTATTTAGTTGATAAATCTCTACTTTTTCCTTTTTTAAATTTCCTACTCTTTACTTTCTCCTTATCAGAACTGGTTCCTAATTCTGTTCCAAATCAAACCCCAATCTCTTTTTCTATTTTTAGATATTCTAGATTGTAGCTACATTAGGCTACTCTCATGTTTTTGCCAGCTTCTCTTTCTCTTCCCACTATTAGTCTTTCTAAATCTTCTAATTGCTCTTGCTACAAGAAGGCAATATCAAAATCTCTGGCTTTTATTCCTTCTAATAAGCTCTTACAACTTTTTACTTGACTTTTTTATGCCTGGACTCTCTTACAGCACACAACCTGATTTCTCTTTATAGTCTTTCTAGTAGAGATCTTCTTTTAGCCCTTGTATAACTTTTTCTCTAAGATCTTACCAGAGAGCTAAAATATCTCTCTTGTATTGGTTATAGCTCTGAGCTCATAATTGTTACGGCCTTAAGCTAAAGCTCAGGTTGCACTTAGGCAAAGATTTGAGAGAAGTTAAGGGATTTATAAGAAGTGGTAAAGTGTAAGAATACAGGATAGTATCTACACTATATATACTGGTCAGAAGTAAAACAATGTGTAGTATATGAGGCAAATGTCATGAGGAAACAATAAGGATAAGGCAAGGTTGTAGTATCTACTACATGAGGTGCTGACTGAGACTACTTGTAGTGTAGCCGATCATGTCATCATACCCTTGGCCCTTCTCCATGCTGTCTTTAGGAGGCATTGATTGTAACAATAATCTTCTCTTTCCAAAACTGCTGCAACAGTAGCTTATACTATTAGCTGGTAGATGGATCTCAAAGCTGCAAGAAATATGTTATCTCTTATGCCTCCCATTATTTTCATTAGAAGCCCACTACTATCTAGCAGTTTTGAGCTAAACAACTTTGCATATTTTCTTTTGCTAGCCAAACTTGTGGGTGGCCTTTCTTTTTCTTACTTTTTCTTTCTTTACTGATTTTTTTAGATCTCTTATTTTGCTTATACTTCCTTATTATTGCCTAAAACTATATAAAGGCTGCCTTCTCTTTCTTTGAGACTCTCATCTTTCATTACTATGCTCTAATGGCAGAATTCACTGAAGAGCTTCTTGTAGCTGAAGAATATACTCCCAGAATCCCACCTTCTGAATTGATAGCAGTCTCATGTCTAACTAGGCCATTTTAGATGTGGTTTTTGCCACTACTTGTACTACTGTTTTTGATTCTAAGGATATTACTTCTCAAGATGCCATGCAGAATCTTTTTGAGTTCTATATCTTTCTTGTATCTTTCTTCAATACTTATCTTGGCCAGTTATGATAGTATCTTTTCTAAAGCCTTGGGTTAGTGCCATTATCACTCCTTTACTAGCTGTTAGCTTCTCTTATGTTAAGAAGTCAGACAAATTAGCTAAGCAGAGAGTAGGGGGCTTTCTTGTTTTTTTAGTTATTTCTATGTTCTCTATAATACAATCAATATAAGAGTCATTGTTGCCTTGTGTTTTTTTCTTTTTTATATAATCTAAGAAGTATCTCTATATAAGCTTAAGTTTATCTTTATGAGACTGAGTTTATTTCTGATATGAAATAAAACACTAAGTTCCATCTATATAATAGTAGGAACTTTATTGAGTTCTCTTGTATTAAACACTAATATAAGATTCTTCTCTTACTCTCATACTTTGGAGCTTAAGTTGTAGTAGGATGGGATTTAAAATTAGAGAGAAAATTATTGAAGAAGATAAAAAGGTATATAGATAGCAACCAGAAGAATACAAAGTAGGAGATAAAATATTTACAAGAGAACTTGATATAGGTCCTATTACAACATCTTTTAACAAGTTTGTTACAAACTTCATTTAACTTGTGTCTCTGCAATTACTAAACAAATTATCACAAACTAAGTTATACTAGAAAGTTCCAAATAAGGGCTATTTTTAAGTATATGGAATGTTTAAAAGTGGCAATATCTTTCTAAAATATTGGACCATTAGTAACTATAAGAGAAATAAATCTTATTTATAAAGTTGTTAGTGCCTAAGAAATTTGGTAATGATTGGACAGAGTATTTTACTATATACTACTACTATACATAGATATACTTGTTATGGAATGCTTTAGACACTGACAATTTTTCTTTTCTTTTATTTAATTTCTCTGATTTTATATTAATTTTGCTTTCTTTTCTCTTTTTGATTTTCTTTTGGATGATAAAGAGGCACATAACATTACAGTCACATGACATGTCACATGATGTGATGTCATAGGCCTAGAACATGGTAGAAAGATTTGGAAGATAACATCAGAACATATGGTATACATATAGTAGCCTTAAGTAAAACATGAAGTGAACATGAGGATGAAGCATGGACATAAGGGCAGGTTTAATTATTAGTAGCATGGACCATCATGTAATAGTATAAATAGGGTAGCAATTCAGTAGAGACTCCTTGTTGAGTTCTCTTGTGATCCCTACTTGATATTTTACTAAGAGATTTACTTACTTGTATTACTATTGGTCTTTGTGACTAGTAGTTGCCACAACAATACTGATAGTAAATCATTAGAGATTAGAATAAGATAAAGATAGTATTAAGATGACTGAATAAAGATTATGATAATACTACAGAGATTACAACTTCAGAAAGTTCTAAGTATATTGTGATAATGAAGAAGTATACAAGTAGCACATACCTCTAAGAAGTCTTAAGAGAACAAAATGGAAACTTCTAAAGATGGAAACTATTCTAAATACTAAAAGAGTTTATTTTAATCTAGTAGAATAGAAGAGAGAAATGATAGTAGCCAGATAGTTAGAAACTCTACTAAAAATAACTAGAATACTACTAGAAGAGGAAAAGAGAGAATCCATATCAAGTATATAAAAAAGACTTAAAGGTAGAGGTTAGCAATATATGTATAGGGTTTAGTAATATTTGGTGGAGTCAAGGAGAAAAACTATAAAAGTTAGTAGGGTTGAAGAGTAACTATTGAAAGACAAAATTACTATGGGGTTCAATAGTAGTAGAGAGTTTTCTTACAAATAGTTGCTAATCTATTAAGAGCTAATTTAGATGATAACCAGCTTAGAAGTGTAATTAAGCCTCTATAGAGTAGACTTAGACTTATATATAGCCAATGTTCTCTAATAGTAACTACAAAGTTTTATTGGTTATTATCTCAGAAATAGCTAAATAGATTCATATAATCTAACTTATATTGGAAGTATCTATTAAATTATCTTCAGTAATATATAGCATATCATATAGTAATTAGTATTTATAGAGACACAAGTATATTAATATAGTAATATAGTTAGTTAGTTACTAAAATTAGCTATGATAGCTATTAGTATTATAACTTTAACCTTAAAGTATTATAAAAAAGAAACCCTATAATAAGTTAACATAAGAGAACTTAATAGAGTTTCTAGTACAGAGTATCTATCTTATATATGCTAGCTAGTGGTTTATATAAGACTATTACTAACCTATTCTGAAGGCTATATATACTATATAAGGTCAATATACTATTAACATACTATATAATATTATCCTTCTAAAATCTTTATCACAAATAAGCCACTCACTGGTTGTAATACTTAAACTTAGTGGTATTTCAGAGATTCAGTATAAGGAGATAATGATAATAGGTGATAAGTAGTATCAACAAGGATAATTGATATTGTTAAGTCTGAGGTCTAGTCCTTAGACACAGAGGTATATATATAAAAGAGTGATAGTCCATGCACAAGCTGTTGTCATCACATAATCAAAACTCATATCTAATAGAAGCCATCATCTGTCATAGCAGCTGTCAGGCTAATTTTAGAAGGTAACTAATTATATCACTATATTGATATGCTTGTATCTTTACCAATACTTATTGCTTTGAGATGCATCATATATTATTGGAAACAGATTAATAAGCACTTCCCAATACAAGTTTAATTGTATGAATCTGTTTAGCTGGTCATAAGATATTAGCAGACAAAGCTTTTACAGCTACTAATGGCCTGATATCTTAGTCATTTGTTGTTGCTTTTGTACCTCCCACACATGTGCAGATAGCCCTCATTTGGTGCTTTCCAACACAACTTAGTTTGTGAAAATCGGTCTACTAATTGTGGAGATATGAGCTGAATAAAGTTTGTGACAATTTTTTATATTTTTCCATATATCATGTGATTGTATGATCAATATATAACAGTTTGTGACAGTCACATATAATATTACACTATAACAATAAAGTTATTATATCCCATCTTCTAACTGCATCTGTTCCAATTCATAGATAAATTTCTTTCTTTTATTTGTAATCTCTAATCTCTTCTAGTATAGATCACATTTCTCTATTCCACCTTGGATGTTTTTGCTAGTCTTCATTGACTCTATCTCCAGATATCCAAGAATCACTAAAAATTAAAGTAACTTACTTAGTAGTTTATATTCCAGATAGCTATGCTATTTAGTATATAATCTGATAGTTTATACTATATTAGCTTATTCTGAAAATCTAAAACTAGTACTCACCTCTGGTGTTTATAACATATCTTCTAGTGGTTTTCTACCTATTAAGTACTTTATCAGACATATAAAGTTTGGATCCAAGTTTCTTTTGATTTTTCTTTTGCTTTTATTTTTATTTTATTTTATTTTATTTTCTATCTTAGGAACTGGGGCTAGGGTTCAGCATGACATTAAGGTCACACTGTCACATGAGGTGTCTCAAGTCACATTGTAACAATGAAAAGATATAAAAGATTCTGGAAAAATGATATTATATAACATGTTTAATATATATTGATCTTAAGATAAATACATAATCATTTAGGATAGGCTAAAGTAGTAGCATAGACCATGGGGTTTTAGTATATAAGAGAGATAATCCTGTACAAAGTTCTCTATTAAGTTCTCTTGTATTAATTCCAATACAAGGTTTTATTCATTAATCTACTTTCAGATCTTTAAGTTGTAACATACTTAGCCTAAGTTCTGTTCTGAAATATACAACTAGTATAACTAATAGAAGTATAGTATACAAGCTAAAGCCAAAAATTGTTCTAACCTACTTTCTGTATTCTTAGATAATGCATAAAACATTTATTTTGGACTTTTGAAATACTCTATTAGGTCTCAGATAAGAAGATATGAACTGTATCTAACAAAAGTTTACCATATTTAACTCTAAAAATCAGCTTCTAGTAGATAAAAGTAGTAAGTAATAATTATAAGAATTAGGTAATAGTAACAACTTATATACAGACCTTCACTTTTTTGTATATATATCTAAATATCTAAGAATTAGATATCATAACTAAGTAAGTAGTTTATTTTGTAATAGGTTTTTATAATCTTTTATCTATTATATAACTATACAACTATGACTATGATCTTGTAACCCAATATATAACATTATATCACTTTTCTATTTTACTATTTTGTAAATTGTAATGGTCACATGTGACAGAAGTCACACTATCTAAGTTATCTTTAATTTAGAGATAAACTCTAATAAGAATAGATAAAGAAACAAAAGAATATTTCATATTATCTAGTAAAGATTGAAAGAATTGAGAAATACAAAACATCAAATAAAAGAGATGTAAAAAAAAGTCTAAGTATCTAGTATGGTGAACAAGATAAAAAGAAATTAGGAGAACTTAATAGCTATAGGTATTAAATCTAGAAACAAAGAAGTTTGTAAGAAGTAAGTTGTTAGAAAATTATATAGAAAAGTTGGAATAACAGAAAGTTTGAAAACAAATATTTGAAGAAGTTAGAGAGAAACTGAAAGAGATAAAAGAGAGGGTAAGTTTGTTTAGAAAAGAGATTTTTATTGTGACTTAGTTCTAGAGTTTGAACAAAAAAAGAATCTTTGTCATATTTTGATCTGGCTATATCCATTCCAACTCATGAATAACACTCCCCATGAATAATACTCTTTCTCTTATCCACACTTTCCAATCTCTTTTAGTACAGATTAACTATCTCCATTCCATCTTGGATGTTTTTACTAAACCTTTGCCAACTTTATATATTTTCATCTCTAATATTCAAGGATCATTAGAAACTATGATAACTTGCTAAGCAGTTTCTATTTTAGACAACCAACCTAAGTAGTATACTTAGTATATAAACTAGTAGTTTACACTGTAATAATCTTATCCTGAAAATTGATTAAAATTAACACTAACTTCTGACATTACACTAGAAATTGCAAAAACAAGTACTCTTATAAGATTTTTAAGCATATAAAATCTCTTTGAAAGCATTAGTAAGAAAATCTTACACTCCTAGATGACACTTCAGATTCTCTTGAAAGACAGTATGATAGCTATTAATCAAACCAGATCTTAGAAAGAAAAAGTCTTTAGAGATAAGAAATACTACTTATAAATAACTAGCTGCAAAGAATGTATACTTGTGAGAGCATTTTACAAAGTTACAAAGGTTTGAATGGTCAGATAAGACAGAAACACATTAGATCAGAATCTAATAGAGTCTAGAATGGAGAAGCAAGTAGAAATGACCATAGAAATGGTAATGAAGAGATAGCCATATACTTGTGAGACCTTAGAGAGCTTCATTCATGGTTTCAGTCTTTATTTTTTAGTTCCATTCTCTATATTTTTAGACTAATACATAAGCTACAAGTGAAGAGGAGTAAGAGCAAGGAACCTCATCTGAATTCTCCCACTTAAGAGCAGTTTTAACTCCTATTTTATCAAGTGAGTATCACTAGTCCCTGTTATCACTTTTAGATGAGTTTATTCCGGGATTGGCAAGTAAGAAGAGTGGTTCACATCAAACTGTATACCACAGAGACTGAGATTAGTTAGGGTGGTGTTATAAAATCACGATTGTCTAGAAATGAAAAATATACTTTTACATCGTCCGACCATATGAAAATTACAGTAGCCACATAAGCCGTACAAGATGCTTTGAAACCCGGAATTCACA
>Ga0157358_1001136_pt1 | contig 11585 bp, 9 predicted proteins | sample AttcapACBM2_FD_111484 | JGI IMG/M metagenome (GOLD analysis project Ga0157358, IMG submission 111484) | Fungus gardens microbial communities from leaf cutter ant in Botucatu, State of São Paulo, Brazil - Atta capiguara ACBM2 | ecosystem: Host-associated > Fungi > Mycelium > Unclassified ...
CAATACAGCGAGGGCTCCTTGTCGAGTTCTCTTGTAATCCCCACTCTTTACTTGATAGCCCATTGGAGAGCTTTGCTTGTTGTGAGATCATTTGTCCTTGAGTGATGAGTGGTTGCTACAACAGTGAGGATCACAAGAGAACTCAACAAGAAGTCCCTGATGTATTGCTATCCTATTTATACTATAGATACATAGTCCATACTAACATTGAATAACCCTACTCTAATATCCATGCATTATCCATACATTAACCTCATATTATGTGACATGTCATGTGACTGCAGTCACATGCCTCTTCATCATCAAAAGAAAAAGAAAAAGAAAATCAAAAGAAAAGAAATATTAAATCAAGAAAAATAGATAAAAGAAAAAGAAAAATGTTAGTGTCCAAGTGCACCATAACAAGTGGAGCATATCAACTAGATATTGGGTCTTTAGGAGCAGTGGTTAGTTTTACTATATAGAATACTAGGTATAGTCTTCTCATTAACAAAGATAGTTTCAGTCTGTATAATATTAGACTCACTCACTTCTTTTGTTACAACTCAAAGATCTTAGGGTTGGTCAATAAAAAGAAACTTGTATTAGAGTTAACACAAGAGAACTCAATATAGAACTCTATACAAAATAGTCTGTCTTATAGACTAATTACTTATAGTCCATGCTCTGCTACTTTAGCATACTCTAAATAACTATATATATATTATATACATGTAAGAAATGAAAACAATGGACTTCAATTTTATTTTATTTTCATTTTTATTTTCAATTTTCTTTTGAATTATTTTACATTTTCTATTTTTAGAACTCTGGGGTTAGAGTTAGAAGTGATCAGTTACACTGTCACATCTGTCACATTTGATGGTGTAGTCACAACATGAATCATAGGATGTGAGAGAAGAAAGTAGAAGATTCTAAAAGAAGTGACGTCATATAACATGTATGTTGTAGCAATATAGTGAACATGCTTTCTGACATCATCATCTAGGCTCTTCTAGCCTTGTAGACCCTTCTAGACCACTCTAGGCCTATGACATCATCTCACATGACTTCCAGGTCATATGCCCTTTCTCCATTATAGACTAATAATAATACTACTATCTACATCTGTCCTAACCCTAACCCTAGCCAAAGTCTGTCCACACACTCATCTTATAACAATGTATACCACATGTTGACCTCATATCTTACATATGATTATTTAGGGTAGGGTGCACAGTAGTTAGCATAGACCATCTAGATAAGTATATAAGGAAGACTACTTTGTAAAGAGCTCTCTATTGAGTTCTCTTATGTTTCCTCTAATACAAAAGTTTGTTCCTTTATCCCACTCTAAGGATTTAAGATCATAACAATACATTGTTATGATATCATCATTTTAGAACCTTTTACCTCCTTCTATTATATCATGTAAGTATGTGATAATGTGACTATAACTTATGATATCTAAATCCTAACTCTAAGTTTAAAACTAGAAAATAAATCAAAAAAAAGAAAAATAAAATAAAACAAAGTCCACTCTGATATCTCTATAGTATATGATCCCAAACACTGGTATGCTAACTTAGCTAATAAATATATAGTGTGAATGTCTAATATATTCTATCTCTAGAGTTGAAAACTAAGGTAGATGTTTGGTATTTGTTATAGTATCTGATTATATTCTCTTGAAATTTATAGATAGCAGCCTTGACTTCTCCTAGTATAGACTTCATCCATTTCATAAACTGTTACTTCTTATAGCTTGGAATTCTTCTGATAGAGCTCAAAACCCATCTGTGAAAGATATCCAGTACTAAGAAGAAAGAAGGCTACATATAAGTAAATAACCATAGTTATTGTGTTAGGATTTAGTAAATAGGAGAAGGTTATGTCAGTTGTCTTGTTGCTTGCTTATAAGAGCTAGAGATACTGGTTAAGCTCTTGATTGACCTATCTAGTTTGTTTATTAGTCTATAAATGCCAAGTAGTAAAGGATATAACATTGATCTCAAGTAAGTAGTATAGTTTCTTCATAAAAAATATTATAAATTAAAATCTATGGTCAAAAACAACTCATGTAGAAAGGCTATGAAGCTTTCACATATGATGTAAGAAAAGTTTAACTACTTCTTCTATGCTTACTATAGTATGGATTGAAACAAAACAAACTGTTTTGGATACCAAGTTCACTATTATTATCACATTAAATCCTGCAGACTTAGAAAGCTCTATAATAAAGTTTATGCTAATTGTCTTCTATCTTATATTTAGAGTGAGGAGGAAATACATCCCTAATAAACAGGTATTAGATAGACTTGGTTCACATATAAAGGTTATAAGTGCTAATATATCTTAATATCTGTGATTACTAGTAATTCTACAACACTAGCTTCAAGATCTTCCAATATCCTACATGTTTTACTACACCTCGATAAAGGGAGACAACACAGCAACAGAGATTTGAGATGTTAGAAACATAAATCTTATTCTAGAATAAGAGTAAACCATCACTTTTAGACTACTTTGCAGTATATATGAATCTTACAAACAAATTTTAGTTAACAAGGTCTTCTTCATACCTTCTATCATCATATTTTCTAGATCTTAAATAGCAAGAAACTCTGGTTTAATTAGGACCATGTCTTTATTGTTATGGGAGCTAGTGCTATATTCAGGCCTTCAAGACAAAGCATCAGTATCAAAGTTAAAAACAGTAGACTCTATTTATTCTTATTTTCTTTATTCTTTTTTATTTTTATTTTATATTTTGGACTTAGAGTTAAAGATTAATATGATGTCACAGACCTGTCACATGTCACAGTCACATGTCACACAAAGAATATAAAAGATTCTGGAAGCAATGATATTATATAATATATTTTATATATGTTAATCTTATAGATAATATATAGCTTTTAAGATATAGAGTTATATAGATGACTAGTCTAGTATATATAAGGTAAATACTTTGTACTTGGAACTCTATTGAGTTCTCTTATATAAACTCTATACAAGGTTCTTTTTTTGACTTATCACTAAGTCTTAAGTTATAATAGTTAGACTTATTTATAGATTTGCTAGAATAGTAATACAACTTGAAATTAAACTGAGTAAAATATAACAACCACCATACTTTTTTTTTAAAAAAAAATCAAAAATTTATAATATGGGGTGCAATGGCAGACTGTAGTAACTACTTAGTAGCTATAGTACATTGATGGGCAGACAACATGAAAATGAAAATGAAAAAAGAAAAAGAAAACAAAAACTTACATATAATAATAGGATTTCTACATTTACTATACTCTACTTACAAAAAAGCTCCTGTTGTTTTCTACCATGCCAGTCTCTATTGAAATAGTTATGCCAATAAGAACAGCTAATGCTATTTGCTTGATAGTTACCCTTGCAATTCATGTATTTGAAAATGTGAGAACAAGGCTCTTCTTCTTTGGTAGCTGCTTGATTCACTTTCTTGTTTTCCATACAACACCACACTTTCTCTCTGTAATGTTCAGTAACATAAGCTCCATAGCACTTAGTACATCTGGAGACATGAGAACAATAACTGAGTGTCAAGTAGTCCTATTTCTAGCAGTTCTTACACTGTGGAATACTTGGGTTCATATTTGTGTCACAAATGGTTGCAACAAATTATCCAACATTGAAATAACAATTGATAATGTTCTTTGCCAAAGAATCACTCTGGGAATCCCAGATATCCACCTAAACCACTACCATATTAGATTTAGAAGATACTTTGATGACATGTGGTTTTGAAGCCAACATGACATCCTTGAATAAGTGCGTTTCCTTGAGAATGCCCTCAATATAGTCAGGAGTGATAACTTCTTGCTCAATCTTATATAGAAGTCTAACAATTTTCATATATAACTTGGACTTGGAAAGATGTAGACCCTCAATCAAATCCAAATTGACATTATCAATATTTTTCAAGAATTTCTTAATTGTTAACAAATCAAGCATGTTTGCTAGCTTATTTATTGTGATGATAATTCCATTGTTGGTTATTCAAATGAAATCTGCAACAATGTCTGATTTGGAATTTTTCAGACATTTATTGACATTAGAAATATGAGTGTGAGCTGAGTTAATAATCAACTCAGCATTTGATTTAGCTATAGAAATTATGACTTCTTTCCTTGATGACTTTCTAGTCATTATATTAATCTTGGGTTTCTTGTTACCCACTCTACTATTCTTTGTTTTCAACATCTTTTCCACTTCATCTGCTGACAAAGTAGAAAATGTTTCCTTAACTTGCAAAATATCTTCAATGCAAGACAAGATATTTGATTTTGAAGCCTACACATAAGACTTTCTTGTATTCAAATATTTTGGAGCCTTCTTGACAACTGATTCAATATTCTTGTTAAAAGGAGGAGCCACTGGCAAATTTGTAGTGAGAGGAGGAAAAACTGCTGTAGAAGGCAGAGAGATAATAGAATTCAAAATAGTTGATTTTCCTTTCAAATTCACAGAATTAGACATTGATGACTCTTGTTTCCTATAAAAGGGCATAATACTTTCTCCAACACATTTCTGAATGGTCAGAGATGCTTTCTTCTCAAAAGTGAGAACATCTTATGGCACATATTGTTTCAATAAGCTTCCAAAGACTCTTGACAACCAGAATAAAATCTCCACTTGGCAGATTCTTATCTACTGGATGATTTTTGATGTAAGAACCTATTCTTTTTATAGACTCATGAATATTTGCAGCATCTTTAGACCAAGTTTTCTCAGTTCCAAATATAGATACTGCATGAAATACTCTATCCCAAGAACTAGTGATTGCTAGTTGATTGTCACCGTAATCTAATAATGTAGAAGCAGAATCACCAAATTCCACCCTGTTCTTGCTACTTGAACCTATATTATATAAGGGATTATGAGGCAATAACATATATTCTCTTGCTGGAGAAACATGCAGTATGGGTAAGGTAGAAGCATCTGGAATATCAGTGCTCCAATCCATAGACAAATTATCCTGAGGCCTCTGGAGACCAGGACTTAGGAATAGACTAACAAAAGGTGACAATGGTTTCTTACTGTTGGTTTGTTTTGATTTCATGATGAACTTACTCATAGTAGTAAAAGATGATGATGAAAATACAAAATGCTACTATTTCCTATGAGCGCTAACCACACAAGATGGTAGGAGAAGGAAAGGGCCTTGGTCTAACCACCATACTTGTTGTTGTGGTAACCACTAATCAAAATAATTAATAACACACTAAGTAGTCTTATAGAGTAAGAATCTTGTAGAAATCACAAGTGAACTCAACAAGAAGCTTCTAATATATTCTTATACTATATATACTATTATAACAAGTTCTACTCTAAACTATATATGTTATTGATGAGACAAACATTGTCAGAATTGTAAATAGTGAACTTAACAAAAAAAAATTCTTTTTCATTTTTATTTTATTTTCTATTTAGGACTTAGGGTTAGGGTTAGCATGACATCACAAGTCACTATCACAAATTATTACATGACATAACTTAGTATTATATATTAGTTACTATTATATAATCATATATCATAATGAAAAACAGTAAAAGATTCTAGAAGAAATAACATTACTACAACATGTTTGATATATGTTGACCTTTAATGTCATAGTATGCTTGGACTCTGACATTTTATTTGATTTTCTTTTCTTTTATCTATTTTCTTAGATTTGATTTTTCTTTTTCTTTTCTTTTCTAATTCTTTTATTTTTGGACAATGAAGAGGTATGTGACCATAGTTACATGATATGTCACATGAAGCAATATCATAAATCTGGAATAAAATGGAAGAAACTGGAACAATGATGTTAAGAGTATGGTTATAACATGTTTATCTTGTAGTAATAGTATAGTAGATTAATAAATGATACATATACTTCAGAGTAGGATTATTTATCACTAACACAGACCATGTATCTATTGTATAAATAGTGTAGAAATATATCAGAGACTTCTTATTGAGTTTTCTTGTGATTTCCATAAGATATTTCATTCTTAAGTTTACTTAAGTAGTCTATTAGTCATCTTAACTAGTAATTACTACAACATTTAGAGTAGGTCAATGGTACTGTAGCATAAACCAGTAACTTAACATATATAAAGCAGACAGTTCTGTACTAGGAACTCTATTGAGTTCTCTTGTAAATACCCATTTCAAGGTTCTTTCTCTTAACTAACTTTAAGATTTTAAGTTTGTAACAAACATACTATAGCTATATTCTTAATATCATTGTTCTAGTTTCTGGAACTTTTACTATTTTCTAGACCTATAACATCACATTATGTGATGCATCATGTGATAATAGTCATATACCTCTTTATCATTTAAGAAATAAAAGAAAAATAAAATGTCAGAGTTATAACACTTGTCTATAATTGTTCATAAACTCTTTCAGAGCTCAAATAACTACTAATATCTCCTTGTCATTATTATGCTAGAAAACATACTCTTATTAAGTTTTCAAGTACTTAAGATCTACTTGAATACTTTAGTGAGAAAACTTAATAAGAAGACTTAATACTTCTAGATGATATATTAAGCTTTCTTAAGTATTTACTTAAGAGATGGTGTAGTAGCTATTAATCAAACTAGATCTCACAAGACAAGTTTTTTAGGGATACAAGATACTACATTGATACTACATTGCTTGTAAATAACTAGCTATGAAGAATAGGCACTTACAAATATAACTAGTATTACCACAAATATTTGGATGGTAGGATAAGACAGAAATATAACTTATTGGAAGCTAAAGGAGTCAGAAATAAGCTTGCAAGTAGAAATAGTTAATGAAAACAACTAAAGAGAAAGTGAACTAGTACTCACGAATAGGAAAAGACTATTGGGCTAGTATCAGATAGAAAATAAAGAGAAAGTTATATGTTTACAAGACCTCAGAAAATCTTTTTAGCTGTTTAGGTTACATTTCATGATTTCATTTTTTATATTTCTAGACTAATATATAAGCTATAAGTAGAGGGGAGAAAAAAGAGAGAACTCTTATCTGAATTGTCTCACTTATAAGTTGTTTAATTACTATTTCTTAAATGACCATTGTTAGTATCTACTTTTACTTTTAACCAAGTTTTAGAGAGTTCTAGTAATCTAAAAAAGGCTAGTAAGGTAAGTATCAGTATCATTGTAAGATTTAACTTGAGAGATACCTTCAGAGTACATCACTTAGAATAGATAATACTAAGACTTAAACTCAAGAGTAAGAGCAAAAAGATAACCTTATATAAGGTTTATATAAGAAAACTCAGTAAATTTCCAAGTATATTCTAAAGTTAACATGTATAAAATATATTATATAACATTATTGCTTCTGAATCCTTTTATATGTTATGTGATCATGTGACCATAACTGTGACATGTGTGACATCACACTAGCCCTAATCTTAAGTCTAAAATAATATAAATAAAAGTAAAACCAAGTTTATTATCCTCAATCTAATAATTACCTTCCCTTTTAAGGTTTTTCCTCTAGAAAAACTGATTTCTATTTTCACCAGTTTCTCTCCAACTTTTTATAATATTTTTCTTCAAACCTCTCATTATTCTAAATATATTTGCTACATACTTCTCCAATAACTTTCTCTCTCTTCCATATATTATGTTCTATTATGAACCTCTTTCATTATACTACTGAGTAAATTCTCATCAAAGTTGGCAATTGTAATTTGACTACATTAATAGATACTACCTTGTCAATTATGTATGAACCAACATATTGATCCACTAATTTCTATACCAGTATTTTCTTAAACACCAAGTCTTTTATACTTAACATCACTTTATCTATTCCTTAGATTTTTTTCTTCTTTTATCTACTTATCTTTATCTTCTCCTAAGCTTTCTTTAATACTACCTCTACCTCTTCTTATACTTTCTTCATTCTCTCTGCAAACTCTGTTACTTTATCTACTATTCCTTTTCTCCTAATATTTACTTCTATTCTCATTTTTCTACTATAATTTACCATAAACAGTGAAACTTTGGTTGCTGAATGAAATTTATTGTTTACTGCAAACAAACTTTGTTATTACTAACCACTTAGGCTAGTCCTTTTGTCTATAATCTATAAAGAATTGGAGATATTATTTTAACTCCTAATTCATGTTTTTGTTTGTTTATCTATTTGTGAGTAGAAAACTGTTAATGACTTTGTTTCAATTCCCAACATTTTTTTCAACTCCTTTATTAGCTTCACTACAAACTGTAGTCCTCTGTCCAATATCATACTTTCCAGCAATTTATACAACTTTCATACATTATCTCTAAACAACCTTACTAGTCTATCTGCTAATGTTTCCTTTATAGTTGCTACAAAATGTGCCATCTTTGACAACCTATCACATACTACTAAAATTTCATTCTTTCCTACTATTAACAGTAACTTTGTAATAAAGTTTACTATTAGATGTATGATAGTCTCTTCAAAACCTTATTTTCCATTAATTTTCTTGCTGATACCTCTGTTCTATTCTTTATTCATTAACATATATCATATTCATCCATATATTTTCCTATGTCCTTTGTTATTCCTAGCCACCAATAATTTCTTATTACACCAGCTCTATCATCTTCCATCTTCTTCTATATCTAGCTACTAGTATATCATGATGCAACCAGATAATTTCTACTCTTAACTTCTCATCCTTTAGTATATAAACTTTTCCTTCCTTTAACACCAAATCTCTCTCTATTTGCCACTCATTCTCTCTCAGTACTTTGACTCCCACCTTTTTTATCTTTTCTACTACTCTAACCACTTCTTTGTTCTTTTTTCTACTAATTTTAATTTTTTCTACAATATCTATCTCAAGTCTTTCTACTATTACTTCTATTAGTCATTTAATCCATTCTTCTTCTATCAGTTTTTGATTTTCATTGTCATTTTCTATCTTCATCTTCTAATCTGGCATTCTACTCAGTCCATCTGCCTTTCCTATTTTTGTCTCCAGTATATGTTTTAAAAATCAAATCAAATCTTGACAAATATAATGCTTATCAAGTCTGCCTATAATTTAATTTTTGTGCCTTCATGAAGTATTCTAAATTTTTATGGTCTATCTAGACCTTGAACTTGAATTTTGTGCCCTTTAACTTCTCTTCCACATTTTTTGGCTAATTTATGTTCTGTAATCCTTTCCCACATCTACACTCATCCACTCATCCACTTCCCATACTCAAGACTCTTTCAATAATACTCTGTAGTCTTCTAAAGTCTGTTAGTATCATCCAATTGTTATGATTGATCCTTATGTTCACAGTGAGAATACATCATAGACTATATGTTCTAGGGTGATTTCTTTATGACATAATAATTGGCTATACTGTAGTTGTCTCAGTCAGTGCCTCATATAGTAAGCATTGTTTCTTTATATTCTTCTCATGTTCTATAACTTGTTTGTTATATATATGTAATATACAATTCTCATAGTCAATAGATATATATAGTTATAAATACTATTTTGTATCCTTATGCTTTACCAATTAACTCTATTTCCCACTCTTACTCAAGTCTTTGCCTAAGTTGCTGTCAAAGCTGAAGACAGTGAACTCTAATTATTTTCATTTTCCTTTTTATTTCTATTTTTATTTTTATTTATTTTCCTTTATTCTATTTTTAGAACCAGGGTTATGGTTAAGGTGACAAGATCACGCTGTCACACATCAGTCACAATTAGATGACATGGTCACAAGTTATGAGATACATAGAAGAATGTAGAAGATCCTGGAAGAATGATATTATACAACATGTGCAACACATGTTGACCTCAAGGAGAACACATGGCTGTTTAGGGTAGGTTAAAAGTAGTTAGCACAGACCATGGAGTTTTAGCATATAAAGTAGACTATCCTGTACAGAGTTCTCTATCAAGTTCTCTTGTGTTAATCTAATACAAGGTTCTATTTATTGATCAACTCTAAGGTCTTTGAGTTATAACAGTTGCAACCTGAGCCAAGTTTAAGGTTATAACACCACTCATCCACTTTTCTGCACCCTGGAAATATTTGTTAAGTACTTTAACTCTCTTCCAATTTAGTTTCTCTATTCTAAACTATTTCTGATTACTTAAGTATCATCATTTCTTACTTATGTAAACAGAATTTTAATACATTAGAATGGACCTATTATTATATAGAATAGTCATTACCTTCAGAAATTTTCATTCTGTTTTCTTAAGATTTTCTAGAAATAAGTGTATAGTTTAGTATTTCTTAAACAATAGCCTTAGGATTTTCTGAAGTGCTCTGCTCTTCTGTCCAGTTATCCTAATACCATTCTTCTTTCCTATGAAATATACTAATGCTGTTTAAGGTAACTTCAAAAGTCTTTTCTCAATTGTTTGTTAATAAACTCATACATTTCCCCTCTTTCTTCTCTTAACAACAAATACACCTTCCTCTTGCTTGCAAAAATATTTCTTTCACCTCTATTGTATTATTCCATATCTTCTTTGTTAGTATCCTCTCACTTGCTTTCTTTCCAAAAATATAGATCTACTTATAGAATTTTTGAAGAATCAATTTCTTCTTCTCTTCTTCAGACTTTGTTACTTCCTCTTTCTCATACCAAATCTCCTATTCTTCTGCCATCTTCTTCATTTCCATTATTCTTTTTCTTTTTCTTTTTTTCTTCTTTTTTTTCTTCTGTTTTTTTTCCTCTTGTCTTCTTGTCTTTTCTTCTTTTTGTTCTTTTTCTTTCTGTTTTTACCACTCTTGTTTTCTCTGCTTCAGTCTCTACTACTTTCTATATTTCTCTAGATATTTTGTTATTTTGACTTCTCCTATTCTCCAGTCAATTTCAGAATTATAACATGCTAGCTATAGTATTTCCAAAATTATGTTCCACTTCTGTTCACCAATTACATCAATCTCCATTCTTTCTCTGTATTTCTGATAATATTTACTTTCACTATATATTCTTTTCATTAAAGAAACTATCCACATTTTTCACATATATTGGTTTTTTTATTTTCTTTAACTTAAACCTTTACTTTTTTGCAAACTCTGAATTCATTACCAGTTCTATTATACCACTATTGTCAGAGCTGAAAACAATATAATTTACTTATTTTTATTTTCTTTCTCATTTTATTTTCTTCTATTTTCTTTTTCTACTATTCTTTATTTCAGAACTTAGGGTTAGGGTTATGCATAATGTTATAGTTATACTGTCATGTATCAGCCACAGTCATACAATTACATATCACCACAAAAAAACATAGATTGTCAAACTTATAAAGTTTGGACCCAATTTTCTTTTGATTTTCTTTTTTATTATTTTCTATTTTGAGAACTAAGGTTAGGATTTAGCATAATGATCACACTGTCACACATCAGTCACATTTGATAACATGGTCACACAATCATGTGGTCACATGGAACATGATAGAAGGTTTGAGAAACAATGATATTGTCACAAACTTCATTTAGCTTGTATTTCCACAACCAGTAGACCGATTTTCACAAACAAAGTTGCACTGGAAAGCCCCAAATAAGGGCTATCCACACATATGTGGGATGTACAAAAGTGACAACAAATGACTGAGATATC
>Ga0157358_1001137_pt1 | contig 11575 bp, 4 predicted proteins | sample AttcapACBM2_FD_111484 | JGI IMG/M metagenome (GOLD analysis project Ga0157358, IMG submission 111484) | Fungus gardens microbial communities from leaf cutter ant in Botucatu, State of São Paulo, Brazil - Atta capiguara ACBM2 | ecosystem: Host-associated > Fungi > Mycelium > Unclassified ...
AAAAACCTAAGAGAATATGATAAGGTTCTTTAGAGGTAACAGCTACCCTAAGTATTCTACTAGTCCATAACAATCAAGTAGAACAATACTGACATAAGGCTAGAATAATTGTACTAGATAGTTAGAGATACTGATGGAAATATTGAGAACAATATCTGGAATTGAAAAAAACTCATCTGATAGTAATTAGAGATATAGGGGGGCAAAGATATAAACATAGGTAAGAACCAGAATTTGTAGGTAAAGGTAACAGAGATTGTATAACAGACTCCATATTTTTATTACCAGAGATTAAAGCTGATAATCTCTTTACATCTATCTCTCTTCAAGATTGCTATATCTCAAAGCAATAAGTACAGAATGGAACTTGATGTTTTAAAAGTCTATCACTCAAATAAATCTTGGGGCTCAGAGATTAAAACAATGGAACTCTGCTGCTTTATCTAGTGCAAACACATTTGTAGTATTCTTTCAAGAGTTTACTTCCAGGCTAAATTTCTTTTACTTAATCAGATATTGGTATCTTTGGCAATGCCAGCAGCTGTTCAAGATCTTCTCAACCTCTAATTCCTTTTCTCCATTGATAATAATGAGATTCAGAAATAAGCTTAAGTGTCTACTAGAATTTGGATCATTAGGACTGGGATAAGCTTAATTAAATAAAATACCAGATATAGTCTTTGGAGTCTAGATGGAAGCTTTAGGCAATATTATATGAATTCTACTTGTTTTTTTTACTATATAACATGTAAGATAGCAATGTAAAAGTTTAGTAGAAGGATGGATAGTATAAATGTTTAAAAAGTCCAAGAATATCTTATTACCAGAATTGAATACCAGATCAGGAGTACATCATTGATTGTAGTACCTTACTATATCATTTCAAGATTTGCAAATAACAGACTTTACTTCTTCAAGTATAAAGTATATCTGTTTTATAAAATTTGAGACACTTTTCAACTTAGACTCCTATTAATGAGGCTTAAACCTTATTCATAGGAGACACCTAGTATTAAGAAGAAATGGTAGTTGCTATGTTGAAGAGTATACATAGTTGTTGTGCTAGAACTTTACTAATGAAAGGAGATCATACTAATCACACTGTCACAAACTTTATTCAGCTTGTATCTCTACAACTAGTAGACCAATTTTCACAAACTAAGTTGCACTGGAAAGCCCCAAATAATGACTATCTACATATATATAGGATATATAAAAGTGACAACAAACAACTGAGGTATTAGGCCATCAGTAACTGTAAAAGTTTTGTTGGCTAATATCTCATGAATAGCTAGACAGATTTGTGTTGGAAAGCACTCATCAAATAGTTTCTAGTGATATATTATATATTATATAAAGATTAGGATTTATAGAGATATAAGTATATCAATGTAGTAACATAATTAGTTACCTTCTAAAATTAGCCTAATGTCTGCTATGACAGATGACAGCCTCCATCAGGTACAAGTTTTGATCATGTGATGGAAATAGTTTGCACACAGACCATCACTCTTTTGTATATATACTTCTGTGTCTGAGAATTAGATCTCAAACTTAACAATATCAATCTTTATTATTTATCATCATTTATCATCAATTATTATTGAACTTCTGAATCACTTCTAAACCTCTGAGAGTGCACCCAAGGTTTAGATATCACAAATAAGTGAGTAGTTCATTTTGTGATACATACTGTCTCTTATTGACAGAAATCTAGAGATACTGGTTAAGTTCTTGATTCATTTGCTCTATTTGACTATCTGACTGAAAGTACTATGCTGTGAAAAATACAATCTCAACTCCAAGTAGATAATAAAGCTCTTTGGCAAAGAAAGCAACAAACTACAGACCTCTATCCAAAAAAATATGAGAAGGAAGACTATGAAATTTCTACATATGATGTAAATATACCACAGTCATTACCATATCAAACTCTAACAACTTTGGAAGTTTAATAACAAGGTTCACACTAATAGTATTCTATCTTGTATTTGGTATAGCTAACAGAGTTAGTTTTCCAAGTAGTAATTGGTAAATAGACTTTGTTCACAAAAAAAGGTCACAGATACTGATATATTGACTAATATATCTAGACATCTGAGGCCACTAGTAGTTCCAAGATACTAATTCCAGCATTTTCCAATATTTAACATGTTCAGCAATCTTAGTGTCATAATATAGAGGGACTGTGTAATAGCAGAGATCATGAAGATTAGTATTAGAATTCAAGATAGTGAATTTAAGTTATTTTTATTTTTTATTATCTTTTTTCTTTTCTTATCTTACTTTTGAACTTAGTAAAAGGAGAAATAGTATAATATTATACATTACTGTCATAACACTCACAGTCACAATGTCATGTGACATATCAGAGAGATAATATCACATATCATGAGAAATAATAACTCTTATCTATATAATTCATAACATTTAGGATAAATTAGATAAAAAGTGTATATAGACTACACATTAGAGATATAAAGAGTAGATAAATCTATACTAGGAACTCAACTGAGTTCTCTTGTGTTAAAAAATACAAGTTTTCTCTTTTAACTAAACTTTTAGTCTTAAGTCATAACAATTAGGAGTATAGATCTTACTGTGAAATAAGAACAAACTATCAACTTTTGACTACTCCAAAGAATATATAGACTTTGCAGATACCTGTTAGAGTTCTCTTGCTACTTTAGCTACAAGTTTCTCTTAGTGACAAAGTCAATTGCTACACTAAATATTCATTAAGATATCTTATTTTTTATTTTTAAATACCATTTTTTTGAAGTTTTCTATATACTTACTAGGTATAGCAGAACTAGAGGATATGTTGTTAGAGTCATCAACTAGGGCAGGAAATAGGCCAGAATAACAGATGTTTAATACTTTTATCCATTGTTTGTCTAATTTCTGGATTTTTTGATAACCAAAGTAGCTAGTAGAACAGTTGGTTATAATAATTTCTTCTTTCTACCAGTCAACCTCTAGGTTATGAGCCTTAAGCTGTATAAAACCAAGAATCAAGTCTTACTTGTCCAAATTAGAAACAGTAAGCAAACTCTACTCTAAGTATGTTTTATAGCAGAATATAACATTTACCACTTTTAAGATCTGACCAGCCTCATTTGGAATACCATCAACATTGTATACTAGTATGAACTGAGAGAGCTTTTAAGTATTTATATTATGTTTTTCTACAAAACTCTAGTTGATAAAGGTTTCTGTAGTTCTAGAGTCCACTAGTATATATATAGATAAAATTTTTAATGTATTGGTAGTTTCCAAAGAGATAAAAAGGTATAGCAAAGTTCTCTAGCAAAGTTCTCCAGGTATTAAGAGTATTAATTATAGGTTGCTAATAATGCCTCTTTTCCCACTTAAAACATCAAGTAATCTATAGATTTCTGTATAAAGTGAATATACAAATATATTAAAGAGATCACTATCTTTAGTATATTCTTCTATCTGAAGTACAGCAAATATATTTACAAGCAATTAGAGTGCACAAATCACTGACTGCTTTACACAAAACCTTATGTCTTGGTTAAGCTATTATTATCTAAGTCTATAAGTTTTAACTGTTAGAAAATCTTAATATCTTCTAAGAAATTCAGGTTCTTCATTAATTTTTCCTATTACTCAGTGGTTAATTGCTATATATCTAATCTTGTAGAATAATTACAAATAACATAGTTTGAATCTTTATAATAGTAATATTCTTTAGCAGATAGGAAGTAGAGTTTGTATATAGTATTTATATCTATAAGAATACCTGGAAAGAGCACTGGCGTTTGTTGATATTGGGGTTTTGGAATGCTAATTGTCAAGAGAGGAAGACAGAGAACAAAATTTAGTTAAGTGGAGATCAGAAATTAGTATTAGGAATAAAAAGTGTTTGCTGATTCGACTAAAAGGCCTTATTGGCTTATATTGCTTAGTTTATACATTTTGCAGCCTTGAATCATATACTTAGATCAGTATCTTCCACTTATCCTATAGACAAGATGGCTATCTGATTTTAGATATTAGTATAAAGGCACTATCTGAACTGGACAATAATAGTATAGAAATTCATATACCTAGTCTTAGATATCAGAGTATGGAATTTTTTTAGATAGTCTTCTACTGAGTAGCTACCTTGACCATAAGAAATTTTCTTAAGTTTGTTGATAGCTTTAACTTTAACATTAATAGGAAAGAAATAGATATAAAAGAACTTTTCAAACTCTAGCTAGTTTGTAATAGGAAAGACTTCAGTATTCAACTCTTCTCTAAACAGATTCTCAGACTACTCAGAGACTTAGCCACTTCTGAAGAAGAATAGCATCCAAATTATCTTATCTTAATCTCTACTAAATTAGTCTGTAAATAACTAGATATACAGAAAGCAGGCACTCAGAAAGGTTTGATATATTTGGCAATCTTTGCTAAAGTTTATGGGTGGGGATATATTGGATCATAAATAATATGATAAGCTCTTTAGTGGAGAAGAGTTGTTTAAAGAGGAAGGTTTAGAAGATACTGAAAGAGTATTACAAAATTTGTTTAACTTGTATCTCCATAACTATTTTTACAAACCAGATTGCATTAGAAAGCTTTAAATAAGGGCTATTTGAATGTATGTGGAATGTACAAAAATAACAACATATTACTAAGATATTAGACTATTAGTAACTATAAGTTTCATTAGCTATTATCTCAGAAACAACTAAATGGATTCCTATAATTAAGCTCATATTAGAAAGTATTTATCAAACTATCTCTAATTATATATTATATATTATATAGAAATCTAGTATTTATAGAAATACAAATATATTAATATGGTAATATAATTGATTATCTTTTAAAATTAGTCTAACATTTATTATAACAAATAATAGTTTTACCAAACAACATTAATTATCATCTATCATTTATCTCTTATTATCATTGACATTTGTATTGATATTTATTATTATTATTATTATTATTGAACTTCTAAATTACTTCTGAATCTTTGAGAGTGTACCTAAGATTCAAATATCATAAATAAGTGAGTAGTTCATTTTGTAATAAGAAAATATATCTGTAGATATAGAAATAGGATTAGATACTAAAGTTTACAAATCACAGAGTTGAGTTACAAGATTTGTAAGAATACTGTTAGTTGAAACCTCTAAGATATACTGATATTTGGCTACTTTCTATAGATAATGTTATAGAAGTTCTAGAGCCTCATCTATTTTAATAGGGTTGTAGAATTGTTCTGGGGATAATATTGTATGGAAAGTAAGAAAGAGTGAAAGAGACCAAGATATGAGAATAGATAATTTTAAAATATCAAACTCAAGAATATTTCAATGTTATTGAAGCAATTAGGTAAAAACCATAGTGATTTAGCAGAGATTGGCTCCAAGAAAACCTAAGAGAATAAAATAAGGTTTTCTGAAGATAACAACTACCTTAAGTATTCTACTAGTTTATAACAATTAAGTAGAACAATACTGATATAAGGCTAAAATAATTGCATCAGGTAGTTAGAGATACTGATGGAAACATCAAGAACAATGTCTGGAATTGAAAAGAGCTTATCTGATGGTGATCAGAGATACAAGGAAACAAAGGCACAGAATTTGTAAATAGAAGTAGCAGAGATTGTGTAACAAAATCTGTTTTTATTACTAGAGATCAGAGTCAATAGTCTCTTTACACCTACTTGCTTTCTCTTAGCTACTGACCAATAAGCCCCTACCATCCAGTAATATTCTACTAAGGTTTCTAATTATATAGCTTTATTATTTTATAGTTAGATTACTAAATGTTCCATCTAATATTTTACTTGATTAGAGTGGACTTTTAGATACTTAGAGTAGTTATCACCTTTGGAAAACTCTATTTTGTTCTCTTAGGATTTTTCTAAAGATAAGTCATATGTATAATACTATTAGACAATATTGCTCAGGATTTTCTTAAAGATATAAACTTTTCTAAAACCCCATAAAATTTGTCTAGTTGTCTTAACATTGTCTTTTTTTTTATTTCTTGGCTTTCTTTCTTCTCTTATCTATTTATTACTTTATCTTCTCTTATGATTTTCTCAATACTGCTTCTACTTCTTTTTGAACTTTTTTATCCTTTTTACAAACTCCATCACTCTCTCTACTTTCTTCTTTCTTTTAATATCCACTTCCATCCTCAATCCACTTTCATAATTCGCTATAAATGGAAATACCTTAGTTGCTGAATATGTTTTGTTATAACTCTACTATTGTTAACCATTAATACCAATTATTTTGTCTATGATCTATAAAAAACTATAAATATTGCTCTAGTTCCTAGTTTATATGCTTAGTTTAACTGTCTATTTGTAGATAAAAATACTGTCTGACTCTTAGGTATTGGATCTCTATACTACTAGTATGAATTCTCAGTATCTTTCTACAACTTTCAGATAAACTCAGGTAACTACAAAAACTGTTCCAAAGCTTCTACTGCATATTCAAAACTTCAAGTTAGTACTTACCAAAAAAGACTTCAATACCCTTCTAGATCACTGTCACTAGAATCATGCTATTGAACTAATGTTTAGTGTAGAGCTCAAGCTTCTTAAAGTCTACTTCTTATTGTTCATAGAGTAGTCTAAACTCAATACTTTTCTTGCTAAGAATCTCTGTACTAGTTGTATCTATTCCTCTAAATATTGTAATGGTAAAAAACAGATACCCTCTCCCACTAATCTCTAAGCTAGTGTTCAAACTTCAAGATATGAAGTGAAATATATTTTATCAAGCTAGATGTATGTTGAGATTTTAACAATGTTTGCATAAAATCTAGAAATAAATAAAAAAACTATCTTTTACACTAACTACAGTCTTTTCAAGCCTTTAGTAATATTTTTTGGAATGATTAATAGCTTTATTATATTCCAGACTATGATAAATAATATCTTTCAAGGTCTTATGGTAAAATGGATTATGATAGTATATCTGGACAACATTCTCATTTTTACTTAGATCTTAAAAAAGTACTATAGAGTTCTCAAAGTCTTAGCTAAGTACAAGTGATTCTTATATCCTGAGAAGTATAAGTCCAACAAATAGTAGATTAAGTATCTAAAATTAGTAATCTCAGAAGATCAAGTATTAATGAATCTTATTAAGATAGCTAGAGTTTGTGACTAGTCTACTTTATGGAATTATATAGATACAGATATTTTTGGAATTGACCAACTGTTATGACTTAAAGACCTTAGAGTTAATCAAGAAGAGAAATCTTATATAAAGTTTACACAAGAGAACTCAATAGAGAACTCTGTATAAGATTGTCTATCTTATATACTGAACTACCATGGTCTATGCTACTACTTCTTTAGCCTACCCTAGACAACCATGTGTTCACCTTAAGATTAACATATACTATACATATTGTATGATATCATTCTTCCAGAATCTTCTACCTTTTCCTCTGTGATCTCATGACTTGTGACTATTACTGTGACTATGTCATCTGATGTGACAGATGTGTGACAAATGACCATGATGTTACTCTAACCCTAACCCTAAATCTAAGTAAGGAAAATAAAAAGAAAGAAGAGAAGAGAATTAAATAAAGAAACTAACATCCAAGCTTTGTATATCTGACACCAACTTTGATTATAAATTCATTGTGGTTTCTCAGACATAGCTCATTCTCTTTTCAATATCACCAGTAATAATACCACTTAGGTTTAGAGTTTGAACCAGTAGTATAGCAAAAGTACACTAAAAAAAGCTATTACTATAGTTCTGGTTCTAATCTTTCTGAATACTACTATACTATTCAGAGTTGAAACAGATAGCTTGGACTTCATGATCAAAATAGTCTTATCCCAATAATCTAAGAAAGACAACAAGTGGTATCTTATTATGTTTTTTAGCAAGCTATTGTCCACAATTAAGTACAACTATAAGATCTATGACAAGGAAATGTTAGTAGTTATTCAGGCCTTAGAGGAGTGGAGATACTTTTTGGAAAATATGACTATCCCAGTAGAAGTCTAAACAAATCACAAGAACTTGAGGTACTTCATGATAGCCAAGGAACTTAACTGTAGGCAAGCATAGTAGTTGTTATATCTCATCTAGTTTTATTTTAAGTTATATTACTGTTTTAGCAGATCAATGAATAGGTTTGACACTTTATCTTGAAGGCCTAACTATAGCACTAGTTTTTATGATAATGATAATGTAGTGCTAATCAAGCTAGAGTTTCTTGTTGTCCATATCTTAGAAGATATAATAGTAGAAGATAAAGAGAAGGCCTTGTTAATGAATATCTACTACAGGAACTAGTTAGGTAAATAAGAATAGTCAGTAGCAAAGATAGTATAAGAGCTTCAACAGTCATTTACAAGATCTGTATACATCACAAAGTGGTCTAAGAGTGGTGGTTTGCTTTTGTTCAGAAGTAAGACTTATATCTCTAATATTTCTGATCTCTACCACTATATTATCTCTTTTTATCATCACTCAAGAATAGCAAGCTATACAGAATTTAAAAGACTTTGAAATTAGTATTTTAGAACTACTGGTAGTCTTAAATGTCAGTTAGTATGTTAGTATTTGTAACTTATATATGCAAACAAAGCCTATCTGATATCTTTCTCTCATAGAATTATATTATCTTCCTATCTCAAACATACAATGGAAAATAATCAGCATAAACTTCATTGTGGAACTCCCAGAGTCTATAAGATTCAATGTAGTAATAACTATTATAGATCTAGTATTTAAAATGATTCACTTTATTCTAACCCATACTGTAGTAAGTGCTAAAAAGTTTCCCTCTTTATATAAGAGTTATATTGCCCACTTAGATTTTAATTTTATTATCTACTATCTAATATTCATAAACTGATGAACAAACTGAATAGGTGAACCAAGAGCTTAACTAGTACTTCAGGCTTTTTATAAGCAAAAAACAAGATGACTAGCATGATCTTCTACTCCTAGCCAAATTTTAGCATAATAATTATATATATTCATCTACCTAGCAACTTTTTTTCTCTTGATACTAGATATTTTCTATAGATGGGGTTCAGCTCTATCAAAGAGAGTTCAAGCTCAAAGAGATGTTATAGTTTAAGAAATATATAAAGTCTATACTGAAAAAAGCTAAAGCTACTGTTTATAAGTTTTAAAATAATATAATCTGGTGTTACAACTAATATCACATACTTACTCATTGCAAACCTATTATAATTACTAAAACATAATTAAGAACTATTAGGTTCTCCTCTCTATTTAAATTACTATTATTCTGATTGTCTTCATATTCTAATCTTTTTTCTTACCCTACTATTTTCCTGTTCCTACAGTTTTTTGCTAAATGTTTGAATTACTCATAACTATAACACTTCTATGGTATACCTCTATTACATATGAGTTATACCTTAGCACAAACTCTGCCCACTGTTGTTGTGGATATATGATAACTATATTTGTTTTCTCTATCTCTTCCATTAGAATAGGCTTTACTAGTACCTGCTATTGAATTTCCTATCTTCTAGACTAACTTGAGACTATAGTATCTGTTGTTATTGTGCCCTACTATTATTTGCTGGTATGTTTGTCCTTGGTACTGAAAGTTCTATCTCTCTTCTATTTCTTAACCTCTCTTCTTCTCTTCTACTCTTTCTTCAGTATCTGTCTAGATTAGTGGCATATTCATACCACTACTTGATGCTCCTTGGAGTTCTTTCTGTTTCTATGAACTTCTTCTGAATTACTTTATTCATTCCTCTCTTAAACTATTTTACTAAAGATCTCTCTTTATACCCACTATCTCTTCTAAACTTTTGCACAAACAAATTTCTTCATTGTCCTACTCTCCTGTTCTACTTTCTTTAACTTTGTCACCTTCATTATCTTGTCATCTCATTCTCCAAATTCTTTTTTCAAGTTTATCTATTCCCCTATCATTGCATATTCCAATATTTTTGCCTCCAAATCCTTTAAAATATTTTTCTTCTAAATATCTGCTGGCTCTCCTTATACATATGATACTACCTACTAAATCTACTATTTGTTGTAGCAACCACTAACCATGATGGTCAACAGGTTACTTAAGTAGTCTTATAGGATAAAAGTCTCATGGAGATCACAAGAGAATTCAACAAGGAGTTCCTGATATATTGCTATCCTATTTATATGATAGATATATAATTTATGCTAGTGATAAATAACTATACCCTAATATTCATGTGTTATTCATTCTTTTAGCTCTTATTACAATGTTCTAGGCTTATGACATAATGTCATGTAATATGTCATGTAACTACAATTATGTATTTCTTCATTTTTCAAGAAATAAAATAAAACAAAAAATAAAATAAAAACAAAAAGAGAAATTGTAAAGGAACTGGCTCTCCTAAGACTTTCTCCTTTCATGTCTTTTGGCTGATCTATGTTCCATAATTCTTTCCCACATCTGTGCTCATCTACTTATCTGCTTTTCTACACTTCAGACCACTTTAGACTGCACACTAATACTCCTAACTATTTAGATATACCATTGAACTCACTTTTATGCACTCCTTTGTTCTTCTGTAACACTCTGTGGTTATCCAAAGTTCTCTAGTATCATCTATACACCTGCTTATATATTTTCCCATATTCCAGAAGTACCTACTAAATACTCTGGCTCTTTTCTATCTTAGTTTCTCCATTTTAAACTGGTCTTGATTATTTAACTGTCATTATTTCTTGCTTATTTAATTGTAATTCTGACACATTAGAATGAACCTGTTATTATATAAAGTAGTCATCATCTTTAGAAATCCCTATTCTATTCTCTTAAGATTTTCTGAAGATGAGTGTATAGTTCAGTAATTTCTTAGACAATAGACTTAGGATTTCCTAGAGATTTGAAGTGCTAGGTCCTTCCACCCAGTCATCCTAACAGAAATCAAATCAAAATAAATAAATAAAATAAAAATAAAATATAAGAGTTTAAGCATATTATGACACTTTTTTACTATTGTTTTTCTTATTCTCATTCTGATATACAGCCTATACACTATCAAAAAACCCAAAATTTTATCTGCTTCTCTATTGAATGTATGTGGCTTTGCCACTTCTATATTTAGTTTAGTATTGGATTAGAGAACTACTGCTACTGCCTCTCCTTCTGTTTCTTCTGTCATCAGTACCTATATAGCCATCAGCTGCTTTTAGTACTGTCTAATTACTTATTCATAATTGTCTAAGCTATATTAACCCATATTAGTATAAAAGAATAGAGAGTTAATTGGAGATGGTGATAATGAAAGTAATGATAGTATAGGAGAAGAAGATATACATAAAGGTAAAGAAGAGAAACTGGTACTAGCCTCACTCTCAGAATTGTACTCTGAACTTAATGCTATCTTGGTAGGTACTAGCAGTACTCTTCTTGTTTGCTTTACACTATCTACTGACTATTTAAACTACCAACTACTATTCTAATGAAAATATATACAATTTTGACTTAAGAAGATTATTCTATTCTAAACAGAATCTTAGTAACATCTACCATTCTCCTGCATATACAGGTTTACTAAGCACCAGTAAGCTTTAATACA
>Ga0157358_1001138_pt1 | contig 11567 bp, 12 predicted proteins | sample AttcapACBM2_FD_111484 | JGI IMG/M metagenome (GOLD analysis project Ga0157358, IMG submission 111484) | Fungus gardens microbial communities from leaf cutter ant in Botucatu, State of São Paulo, Brazil - Atta capiguara ACBM2 | ecosystem: Host-associated > Fungi > Mycelium > Unclassified ...
ATGTTTAACACATGTTAACCTTAAGGCAAACACATGGCTGTTTAGGGTAGGCTAGAAGTAGTTAGCACAGACCATGGAGTTTTAGTATATAAGATAGACAATCCTGTACTGAGTTCTCTATTGAGTTCTCTTGTGTTCAACCCTAATATAAGGTTCTTTTACTTGATCCACTCTAAGGTCTTGTGATTGTAACATTTATTGCATAATACCACATCTTTCTTGTTGGCATCCTTTTACTTGCTTTCTTTTCAAAGACATAGATTCATTTGTGAAACCTTTGAAGTACCAATTTCTTGGCTTCTTCTTCAAACTTTGCTACTTCCTCTTCTTTATCCCAAATTTTCCATTTTCCTTTCCTTCTTTGGTTTTTTCTTCCTTTTTCCTTTCTTCTTTTACTCTTTTTCTTCTTGCTTTTTTTCTCTTTTCTTTTGCTTTTACTACCCCAGTTTTCTCTGCTTTGGTTTCCATTATTTCTCATATTTCTCTAAACATTTTGTCATCTTCACTTCTTTTGTTTTCTAATTGATTTCAGAATTGTAGTGAGTGAGCCATAGTATTTCCAAAATTATACTCTATTTTTGCCTCTCAATTCCTTGGCTATTTGCCATTCCCATTGGTTTCTGCCTCTGTCCTCCTATTTCCTTCTTGTCTCTCAGTCTCTCTTTCTTCTTTTTGCTCTCTCTCCAATGTCTATCTAGATTAGTGGCATGTTCATACTACTAGTCAATACTTCTTGGAGGTCTTTCTGCCTTCATGAGCTTTCTTCTAATTACTCTATTTATCCCTCTCTTAAACTTCTCCATGAATGTTCATCTCTCATATTTACTTTCTCTTGCTATTCTTCTAAACTCTTGTATAAACTCCTCTATCATTCTTGATTCCTGTTCTACTTTTTTGAGCTTAGTTACTTTGACTAACCCATTATTACCTTCTCCAAACTCTCTTTTCAGTTCTACCAAAAAGTCTTTATTGACTCAAATTGCATCTCTTCTGTATCCATATCTTCTAGCAAATTCTCCTTTCAAATGTTCACTAATCTTCTCTATATATAAGTCAAGATCCACTATACTTGTTCTTCTACTTCCACATCTCTCATTCTCATTCTAATATACAATCTGCATACTGTAACAAAACCTGCTACTTGACTTGCTTCTCTGCTAAACAAAGTATTATGACTTAAGTATAAGTGTTGTCTTCTTCAATTCCAATATAAAGCCTATCTTCTATAATAGTTATATTTTCTACAACATATTTCTATGGTGGTGATGCAATAATACTGAACTTCTCAAGTACTTAGTCTTTCACAATGAAGATATTTCTATTGAACTCAGTGTTATAATTGAAGACTAAGAGTTAAGTTGACAAAAGAACCTTGTATTAGATTAATATAAGAAAACTCAATAAAGTTCCTAATACAAAGTATCTACCTTATATACACTAGGCTAGTAGTCTATGCTACATGAAATCTAATCTACTCTAAAGGCTATATATTATCTATAAGACCAATATATAGTAAATATATAATATCATTGTTTCAAAATCTTCTACATCTTTCTGTGTGATATATGATCATGTGACTGTGGTTGTGACATGTGTGACACAATGTCATATATAACATCTTTTTTTGTTTTTAATCAACAATTTATTACACTAAGTATAGTGGTAGACTATGGTAGTTATATAACTATATGTTGTAGCAACCACTAGACACAAAGTCTAATAGCAGCACAAAGCAGCAAATCTCTTAAGTTGGATATAAAGTGGAAAGTTCACAAGAGAACTCGACAAGGAGTTTCTGCTAAATTAGAGTCCTATATATATGTTTTACATATGGTCCATGCTAACAATAATTAAACCTGCCCTCATATCCATGTTGTATCCTTATATCTGTCTCATTTTCTACTCAAGGCCACCATGTTGTCTCCATGTGCCCTGATGTCATCTTCTAGATCCTTCCACTATGTTCTAGGCTTATGACATCACATCATGTGACCTGTCATGTGACTTCTGTGTTATGTGCCTCTTTATCATCTAAAAGAAAAAGAAAAGAAAAAGAAAATCCATATAAAATCAGAAAAAATAAAATAAAATAAAATAAAAATTGTTAATGTCCAAAGCATCCCATAACACTATATATATAAGGACTAATAAAAAGAAAAAGGAAGATAATTAAATAAAGAGAAGCAAGATAAACTAATGTCTCTTTTCTAATAATATGTTAATTATGTGATTCAACAGTAGAGATAAGATTCTAATTTGATGTCTACTGCTGATTTTCTGAAGGTGTAGATAGATGGGGATTAGACTAGCAATAGCTTTAATTCTCCATATAGGCGATGTTTAAAAGACACCAGTGATTCAAATAGCTGTTTTTTGTTGTATTTTTCTGAGTTTTTTGAGAGGATGCAAAAGTGGGGCTTTGTTGAAAAACAACAAAGGGTGTCAAGATTGCAAGAAGTAGACTTAGTTTTTATTTTCTTTTCTCATTTTTATTTTATTTTTGATTTATTTTCCTTTATTCTATTTTTAGAACTAGAGTTAGGGTTAAGGTGATAAGATCACACTGTCACATAGCAGGTCACATCAGATGACATGGTCACAAGTCACATAATGCAATGGAAGGACATAAAACATTCTAGAAGAGATGATGTCATATAATATGTGATACATATGTTGATCTTAAGGTGTACATATGGTCATTTAGGGTAGGTTAGAAATAGCTCGCATAGACCATTAGGTATTAGTATATAAGGTAGACAATCTTGTACAGAGTTTTCTATCAAGTTCTCTTGTGTTAACTTTAATACAAGGTTCTTTTACCTGACCCACTTTAAGGTCTTGTGATTGTAACAAAGGGAGTCTATAGAGTATGATAGGAAGAATATATGTAAAGAAGTTATTTTTGATAAGAAAGTAGTCATCATATTGAGTTTTCTAGTATTTTCATATACTTTACAGTTGACAGAGTCTTGTTGGAGTAAAAGCTGATATGCTGGCAAAAGGACAGCTTTCTATCAAAAATGAAACTAGAGTACTTCCAGATATTTTTTGGTCATAAGATAAGACTTTCTTATATACTGAGGTCAAGAGAAAGAGAATTGAAGTTTCTATGTGATCTTGAAAAGTAGAAGACCTCAGATTTCCCATGTTTAATAAAAAGTCTAAACTGATTAAAAAAAGAAGAAATAATGTTATAGCTACAAAAGAGAAGAGAATTTGTTTTTTCAAAGGATTTTTCCTGTGAAATAAAAAGACCATTGTCTACAAAAGGAAGAAATAAGACAGGGATATTGAGATTTTTTATTCTTTTTTCAAAAATGTGAAAAATGGATGAAATATAGAGAGTAGAAAGAATAGAAGAAAGAGTAGAGCCCTGTTTTACACCTACATTGATACTAAAAAGAGGAGAAACATGATTGTTCTACAAATACTGAGTTTTTCTACTAATTAAATAATTAGAAAAGAAAAAGGAGATTCTTAAATTGAAACTAGCTTTGTTCAGGATGAGCAGAAGAAGTTGGTAGTTAAGTGATGGGAAAAAGTAGGTAATATCAAAGGCCAGTATACTTGTTTGAAGATTTTTAATCTAACCTGAATAAATAAGATATGTAAGAAAAATATCTGCATCAGTAGTTGAGCATTGTTTTAGTTCACCTAATTAACTAGGATGGATAAAATTTGTAGAGATCAATTGGAATTGAAGTCTTTTACATATAATCTTTTCAATGAATTTTTTTAAAGTATTAAGCAGAACAATTGGTCAAAACATTTTCAGAGAATTGTAAGCCATTTTGTTAGACTTGGGAATGATAATAGAAGAGAACATCTTGAAGTGAGATGGCCAGTGTCCTAAGCTGATACAAGTATTAGCAATATTGATGATGTTAAGAAAGCATTTATTGTTTTCTATGATGACTTTCAGGTATTTCCATGAAACATGGTCTAGCCTAGAAGCAGAAAAATTCTTAACTTTCTTGAGCTCTGGCCAGTCTTGAATAATCTTTACTTTGTCATTAGACATAGTAAGACTAGCTTGCTGTTCCTAATAATAATATGTTATTCATCTTGGATGGATTCTTTCATGATAGAAATGTTGACAGTTAAAGAGGCATAGTCTGAAGAATATCAGATTTCAGGTAAAATGTAATAATTGTTGATTTTGACTGAATTTAGACAAAGAAACATAAGGTTGATGACCAAATTCAAGCCATTAGGGTTATCAGTGTAGTGAGTAGGAACCTGATGAATGGGAGAAGATAATTTAAGTTCAAAAGAATCAGTGATTTCTAAGAGAGAATCACTGTAAGTCAAGTGGAATGGATAAGAAGGATCCCATTCTCTATCTCTCTGATGTTAAAGTCCTCAGCCATGACAAGCATATTATGAAGATTAGCCTTAGTGTCTTTGAGATACTTTAAAGCTGCTTGATCATCATCTGAGTATATATTGATCATAAAGAAAATATTACCATTATTAAAGAGAGAAAAACAACTAATGCCCTTATGATCAAAAATATCCTTTCTGAGAGAAACACATATAAGTAAGTTAAACATTAATATATATTAGTACTTTTGGATGTTCATGATCATTAACTGATGGTCTAGAGAAAGTTAACCAGTCTGAATGATTTGGAGCACCTACAACTTTATCTTCTTCCTTGCTAGAAGAACTTGAAATGGTTCTTTATTCAAACTATAGAGGATTTTGAATGAAAAAGATATTAAATCTTTTTTGTTTTCTAGAGTAATATCAGTGAAAATTTTGTTCTTACAAACATTCTGTGAAAATAAGCAAAGGTTTTTCAAAATTATGAACTCATCTCACTTACAGATAAGTAAATTGATTTGGCTCTGACTTTTCAGAGCTCTTAAAACTTCTTGTTGTGCCAATCACAGTTGAATCAGTGTTTTCAAAAAGAATAGCTGTAGCTATCTGATTGATACTTGTCTTTATAGTTTATGCATTTAAAAGTGTGTATATATAGCTCATCCTTTAGAGGTTTGAGTCTTGGGGGATTTAACTTGAATTTAGCTTTGTAATACTAGGCCATATTATAATGGTGCTCAAGTTTATGAGATTCATTGCACTTTGAGTATTTAGAACCATAGATGTAATATGTGAAAGTAGTATGTTCCCACTTCCAACAATTCTTGTACTAGAGAATCTCTAGGCTCATGTTGATATTACAAATAGTAGCAATGTAGCTCCTTATATTAAAGGACCTATTGATAAGCATCTTGGTATTAGATCCACTCTGAGAGTCTTATATGTCTACCCATATGACAGCCATATCAGACTTAGAAGATACTTTGATAACTTGAGGCTAAAAGAAAAGAATAATGTTATTAAAGATGTGAGATATTTTGAGAATGTTTTACACAATCTTAGCAGAGATGGAAAGATTCATGTTTTCAATGAGGTAAGAGATGTTTAAGATTTTCATATAAGATTTTGACTGAGGAAGCCTTAGGCTTTCGAACTTGATATTGTTAATGTTTTTAAGGTATTTCTTAATAACATTGAAATTAGACAAAACTACAACTTTGTTAGATATGATGAGAAGACTCTTGTTATTCTGACAAATGAAGTTGATAAAAAATTTAGATTTAACTCCCTTTAAGAGTTAGTTTATATTGGAGACATAGTTCTTAGTATTTTCCAGAATCTTTTTGGCATTGTTTATAAACATAGAAATGATAACTTGCTTTTTGGAAAGACCTTTTGTTGTCATATTAATTTTGGGCCTATTCTTCTTGCTTTCATTATTAATTACTTTCTAAATCTTTGTGATTTTGTTGACAGAAAGATTTGGAAACACTTCTTTGATTTAATAATATCATTCAAGTTACTCTTAGACATCTGAGTGTATAATGGCTTTGAGTTGACTTTGTTTCTGATTGATGGTACCTTTGACTTAGCCAATACCTCTTTGCTTAGCCTTAAAGGAATAGGTAGAGAAACTCTTAAGACCTTAATAGATTTGTTCTTGTTAAGAGCTAGTTTTGGGGTAGGATTTGGATACTTATTGAATTGTGATGAGAGGTATTGGTAGAAAGAATGATTTTTTTCATCTACAATTAGTTTGTCCCAGTCTGATTCATAAACAGCATTGATTAAATGCCAAGTGGCTAGTCCTACTTTAGAGATGTGAGGAAAACCTTTGGCTTTTTTATTACCTAGATTATATTATCCAATAAATGTGGCAATTTTATTTAGAGAATATGTGATGTTTTGGACATTATACTGAAGATATGTATTAACTCCAAATAGAGATATTGGAGTGAAGTTTTTGTTCCATAACTCAGGATCTGCTGGTTGATTCTCCTAATAAGGAATAGTAGATGATTCCAACTTTGGAATGAAACTTGTATCAGACATACTATTGTCTTAAGGTATGAGCATGCTTAAACCAGCAGGCTTTACAACCTCTGATCCTACTGTAGTGTACAATAGAGTAGGAGCTTGTAATTTTCCAATCTTAACTTGTTCAGCCTATGATATATTTTGATTATTGGACTGTAAGTATTCAGTGTAATTTATTGAGAACACATTGGAAATGAAAAAGATATCTCTCAGTTGAGTGGGATTGTGAGAGGCAGAATGACCTCTGGAAAAAGGGATATTGAACTCAGAATCCATGTCCATGTTGACAATAGACTTGGAAGACTTGATGATTGGGTTTGGATAGTTGTTTAGAATATTACATATAGTATAAAACAACCCTAATGAGCACTACCATACAAGATGGTGGTATAAGAGAAAGAAGCATTTTAATATATGACATTATACTAATCTCTAACTTTAAGTCCAAAATAAGAGTATAAATAAAAAATGAAAATGAGAAAGGAAATAAAAATAAATAGAGTCCACCATCTTCAACTTTGATATTCAGCTTGTATACTATGCCTCTACTGGTTGTACTGGTTGCATATTTTGGAAAATATACTCAAAGTATAATTAACAAACAAGTCTACTAGAAGATAAGAGGTATATCATTGCTAACACTAAAAGTTAGTGATAGTTTTAGTTAATTTTCAGAATGAGGCTTTATAGTGTAAACTACTGGCTTATATACTAAGTATACTACCTAGAGTAGTTATCTAGAAATAGATATTGCTAAGCAAGTTACTCTAGTTTTAGTGATTCTCAGATATCTAAGTAAGATCTATGAAGTTGTCAAAAGTCTAGTGAGAATATCTAAGATAGAATAGATTAGGGAGTGTAGATGAGAAAGGTATGTTATTCATAAGTTGAAACAGATAAGGTTGGATCAGAATATATCTTATTATAAAATAAGAGTAGTGTTATGATATGCTTGAACCTTTATATTTTATTATTGATTTAATTTCCCTTTTTCTTTTTCTTTTCTTTTTTATTTATTTCTCAGACAATGAAGAGGTATATAATAAGGGAAGATGATAGCATAGTAGTAAATTCTCTTACCATGTTGGTTATGCCTTGCTTTTTTCTGCTGTCAAGATTATGGGTTCAGATCCTATATCATTTGGTAGGTATAGACTGCTACTATTATTATAACTTAAGCTTAAGAGTTTGGTCAAAAGAAGAAACAAATATTATTGGGTATAAAAGAACTTAGTAGGGTTTTTAGTATAGGATTGTCTACTTTATATACCTCTGGTGCATGGTCTGTGCACACCTACATCTAGCCTACTCTAAATATTATAAGTCTATGTAAATAAAGTCATCCTATTTTTTATGATGTATGATATTATTCTTTTATAATGTTACATGATGTTGTAATGGTGACTGTGACATGAGTGTTTTGCATGATGATTGTCACACCTTGTCACAGCATCTTGTCCCTTCTGTTTTTAGAATAAGAAAAAAAAGACATAAAATAGAAGAAGTTCAAGTAAAAAATCAAAAGACTTTACATGAAAAACTAAAATAAAAAAGCATGTAACCATGGTCACATAACACATCACATGACATTATATCATAGATATAGAATATAAGAAAAGAGGCTGGAAGGATGATGTCAAGATGTATGTCTACAGCATGTTTATTTCATGGTATACATATAATATACTTATGGATAATACATAGATATTGGGATAGGGTTATTTATTATTAGCATGAACCATATACTATTCATAGAAATAGAGTAGCAATACATAGGAGACTCCTTATCAAGTTTTCTTGTGATTCCTATAAAACTCTTGCAATAATAAGACTACTTAGTATGTTATTGATTGTCTTGGTTAGTAGTTGCCACAATAAGCAGTGTTAGAGTTGCAAAAAGTGGACTTAGTTCTTTTCTCATTTTCTTGGGACTGCTCACCACAGAGCCCTCCTTTTTTTCTCACTCTCTTATCATCCTCGACTGAAGGGCAACACTGCTCTTTAGTCAAGAAGAATAGCCGGACTCTAGGCTTAAGAGAAGTGCTAGTTAGGCAGAGAAAGCCTAGCTGTTTAGTTGTACCAAAGCCCACTGGTGCAGGTAGACGTATTATCTTGTGTAGACATGCTAGTTACATCTTTTCCTTATCAGCCTTGTGCTATAGACTCCTTTGTAGTCTGTCTACAGAGGAACAATAGCTTGTTCTTAAAAACAGCTGTCTAGAGTAGAACGTCCTTCTTAGGACAAAATTGTTTACATTTTTTTGAAGGTAGTAGCTGGTCGAATAGAAGTAGTTAGTAGATGGTGTAGGCAGGACAAGAAGAGTACCTACTATCACCTACTGAGATTTCTTCTGTTTCAGAGTACAAGTTGGAAGCTGAGTCCAATGCAGAATTGGCACAAGAACAGTTGTTGCCTACCCCACCACCTCTTACCCTATTATCAGCATCAGCATCGCCACCACCACCATATGAAATGAGCCAACAGCCTGACTACCCCACTATTATAAGGTAGTTGCAAGAACAAATCACCACATTATCTGAGCAAGTAGCAGCAAGGGAGAGAGGAGCAGCAAACCTGGAGGTAGCAAAACCCCAGGTGTTTGATGGGACTCTCTCAAAGGTCTCAGAATTTATAACAGCATGTAAACTATACAGGAAGGCAAAGATAAGGGGGATGCTAGTAGAGGAACAGATTCAATGAGTATTGTCGTATATGCAGGGAGGGGCAGCAGATGTGTGGAAGGAAAATGTATTGGAGAAGCTGGAGGCAGGGGAGTTAGAATTTGAAACAGTGGGGGAGTTCCTAACAGAGATAAAGAAGGAGTTTGGTATAGGGGAGGAGGAGTCGGTGAAGGCAGCAGAGTTAAGAAAGCTGAAGCAGGGGTAAAGAACAATGAAAGAATTTGTCCAGAAGTTTAAGAGAGCAGTAAGAGGGAGTGGGTATGAGGGAAGACTGCTGGTAGAAGAATTCAAGAGGGGAATAAATAGGATGATTAGGAGGAAACTAATGAAGGCCAAAAATCAACCCAGCTCTATTGAGCAATGGTACAGAAGGGCAATGACTCTTGATAGAAACTGGAGAGAGAGTAAATGAGAGGAGGAGAGACTGAAGAAGAGGAGGGAACAGAAAGGAGGAGCTCCGAAGCAGAAGCAAAGACAGATATTGCCACGACTCCTAGTGTGGCAGAGGAGACAAATACCTCCTCAGCAGGCGACAACAGGGCCTGCTCTGATGGAAGAAGTAGAAAGAATGAATGCAGTAATAGTGAGGGAACAGAGACAGAGAGTGGGGGCAGCCTCCAGAAGAGACCCCTATGCCATGGAAGTGGATAGAGGAAGAAACTGCTATGCCTGTGGAGGATTCAGGCACATGGCCCAACATTGTAGAAACCAGGGAAGAGGAAGGGTAGTAGATAGGAGAAGATTGGAGTATGGGAGGTAAAGATTTGAGGGAAATTATGAATATGTGAACAATTTAAAAGAGGAGGAGAATCTAGAATTTCTCGACTATATTCTCACAATAGATTCAATGTACTAGCTAAGACAATACAAGTTGGTACAAAGGAACTAGAGGGAAGAATGGAAGTAAGGAAAGTAGAAGGAAAACCTCTAAGAAAGGTTACAGTAAAAATTGGACTAGAGAGGATTAATACACAGAAAGAAATCACAGTGGAAGCATTACTAGACAGTGGAGCCATGGACCCAGAATTTGCCCAAAAGCAAAGATTCAAACTGAAAAAGCTGGAAAGACCAATGTATGTGAGAAACATAGATGGGTCACTCAATAAGAAAGAACCAATAGAGCACACAGTAGAGGTCAACATTTACTATCAGAGACACAGTGAAAGAACAGAGATTAATGTAATCAGAGGGCAAAGATGAACAGTGATTCTAGGGATGCTATGGCTAGCTTGCTACAACCTGGAAATTAACTAGAAAACAGGAGAAGTAAAAATGATGACATGTCCAGAAGAATGCAGAAAGTAGTGGAGATCAGTTCAGAGAAAATTGGGATGGGAAAAGCAAAAGGAGGAAGAAGCAGAGAAGAAATGAGAGGAAAAGGAAAAGCAGAAGAAAGGAAAAATGGTAGAGATCAAGAAAGTGGCTGAGGAGTGGGAGATTTGGAATGAAGAAGAGAAGGCAGCAAGATCGGAGGCAGAGGCAAAGAAGATAGTACCTGAAAAATTTCACCAATGGATAAAAGTATTTGGGAAAAAACAATCAGAGAGAATGCTGACAAGGAAGGTGTAGGACCATGTGATAGAAATGAAGGAAGGATTTGTGCCAAGAAAGGGGAAGGTGTATCTGTTGTCTAGAGAGGAAAAAGAAGAGGTTAGGGAGTTCATAAAGAAGCAGCTGAAGAAGGGATATATCTGGCCATCAAAGTCACCACAAACAGTGCCGGTATTCTTTGTAGGAAAGAAGGATGGGAAGAAATGGATGGTCTAAGACTACAAGTATTTGAACGAGTGGATCATAAAGAACAATTACCCACTCCCTTTAATCTCAGATATCTTGGAAAATATTGGGACAAAAAAGGTCTTCACAAAGATGAACCTTAGGTAGGGGTACAACAATGTGAGGATAAAAGAGGGAGATGAGTGGAAGGCAGTGTTCACTATACCAGAAGGGTTGTTCGAACCCCTAGTCATGTTCTTTAGCCTAACAAACTCACTAGCAACCTTCTAGACAATGATGAATGAGCTACTAAGGAACTTGATCAATACTGGAAAAGTGGCAGCCTTCATTGACAATGTGATAGTAGGAACAGAAATGGAGGAGAGGCATAACGAGATAGTGGCAGAAGTGATTAGAAGACTAGAAGAGAATGATTTATATGTGAAGCTAGAGAAATGCAAGTGGAAGGTTAGGGAGGTAGGGTTTCTAGGAGTGGTGATTGGGCCAGAGGGGATAAAAATGAAGAAAGAAAAGGTGAAGGGGGTACTGGAATGGCCGACACTGATGTGTGTCAAGGATGTACAGAAGTTCCTGGGACTAGCAAATTATTATCACCAGTTCATTCAGGGCTTTGCAACTATAGCCAGACCTCTGCACAACATAGTGAAAAAAGATAAGAAGTAGGACTGGACGGAGAAGCAAGAAAAAGCCTTTAGGGAGTTAATGGAGAAATTTACAAAAGAACCAGTACTAGCAGCACCAGACTTAGATAAAAAAATGAGGATGGAAGTGGACACGTCAGACTA
>Ga0157358_1001140_pt1 | contig 11555 bp, 9 predicted proteins | sample AttcapACBM2_FD_111484 | JGI IMG/M metagenome (GOLD analysis project Ga0157358, IMG submission 111484) | Fungus gardens microbial communities from leaf cutter ant in Botucatu, State of São Paulo, Brazil - Atta capiguara ACBM2 | ecosystem: Host-associated > Fungi > Mycelium > Unclassified ...
ACGAACTCTGATGGCGGTGGCTTGACAAGTTGAGAACGAGTGCTCAGACACACGGAAGGGGAACTTGACTGTGAAGAAACCAATTGACCCATAATCGTGAGGGGGAAAGTAGTGGTAAGGGATCGAGTTTGCACTCAAGAAAGGGTTATTTGTTGAGCATAAATGCATACAGCTTAACAGTAGAACCGCAAGTATGCTAAGACTGGCAACTAAAGAGCTTGCTGACGGTGAAAGAGAAAGATGAACGTGGTCCAAATCAGGTTACTACAAACTCAGTTCCTGGATCCTTTGTTTGTCATCATTGGCTAGGACTGGCCTTTGATTACCCAGAGTACACAGACAGGCCATGGGAGTAATAGAAAGAAAGAAAATACATACATGGGAAGCATCTGGATTACCTTACAGAAAATTGATAATGTCATTCATGGTGATATAACAACTCCATGTATCTGATTGTATCTGATGCACTGTCGAAAAATGAGCATTCAGCTCAATGTCTGTGCACTATCTTTGCACAGACTCATCTTTCATTTCATTTTCATTTTCCTTTTCTTGGACTCTGTAGCTACATCCACTCCTTGTCATCATTCTTGTTGTAGATATGTAATGGATGTTCTCATTGCTACACAAATATATGTACACTTGAGCACTTGTACTTAGCCTGCAGCTAGATGATGCTAGGACCAGATTCTTTCCTTCCTATGTATGTTTTTTGTGTTGTATTGGATATACAAACTAGTATATGTAGTCAGTAATCTACAAAGATGATTCACTAGAATATGGGCTCACCTCAGTCTCACAGAAATAGTATGAATGGACTAAGGTGTAGCCACTGATCAAAAAGGGTTCTTTTATACCAGAGAATGTAGAGTTTAATACTATATAGTTTGTTGTCATACTAGATGTCAGCATGGCATGAAATTCAGCCAGCAAATACAATGCAAGTGTGTTTTTATAAGCATGTACCCAGAAGGGGAAAAAACAAAAAAAGGATCTGATAGATGAGAAAATAAAAATGGAAACAAAACTTGCTCACAATGTTCTTCCAGTAGTCACATCTCTCTAACACTCCCCCCAGGTACAACAACCACTAAAAATCCATTTTGCTTTTTATTTGCCTTCTTCTCTCCACAGACCTAAGTCTAATGCAAAAAACTATGCAGCATCATATAGGAGAGCTTTTGTGTGAAGATCAGCTTGAAATTCACTGTCTCTGCTTTCTTCTTAACAAAGTGATAGTAGATATTAATGTGCTTTGTTTTCTTGTGCCTCTAGTATGTTTTTGTCATATTAATTGACCCATTGTTGTCTAGAAAAATAGTGACTGGACATTTTTGTAGTAGGAACACTTCATCAAAGAAAGAGAATAGCTATATAGTCTGTTGTATTACTTATAAGATAGCTATATATTTTGCTTTAGTAGTCAATGTCACAACCATTTCTTGTCTTTTTGTAGCCCATGATATAGAGTCTTTCCTGGTATAAAAAATATATTCTTCAGTAGATCTCTAAGTATCCTTATTATTTGTAAATTTGAATTAACAAAATCTACTAGTTAAAGGCTCACTCTCTAATAGTATGTAATATTATAGTTTAGAGTTCTTTTCATATATACTAATATGTGCTTCATTACTTTTCAGTATACTTAGCCAGAGTTCAATGTGAACTATGATAGCAAGTTGATTAGAAAGAATAGATTGTTTTATATTTCTTTTCTTTTGAATTTCTTTTTCCTTTTATTGATAATGAAGAGGCATGTGACTGCAGTCACATGACATGTCACATGATGTGATGTCATAAAGGTCTAGAACAGACTAAAGCAGACTGGAGCAGTCTAAATGAATGATGTCAAGGAGCATATTAATTGCATGGTTATCCTATGGTATACATATGGTATACTCATGGACAATGCATAGACATTAGGGCAGGAGTAATTATTAGCAGCACAAACTATGTGTAATCTATATAAATAGGGTAGTAATTCAGCAGAGACTCCTTGTCAAGGTCTCTTGTAATTCCCACTTAATATCCTACTGAGAGATTTATTGCTTGTGTTGTTATTGGTCTTTGTGACTAGTAGTTGCCACAACATAGATCAGGTTAGATGCCTATCTGTAACTATATTAGCAACTTTAAGACCTCTTAGTAAGAAACCTTCTTTATCACTGCAATTTCTTTTTCATTAGTTAGTAAATTATTTGTTGACAGAGATATCCCAACTGATAGTAATATTAATCTAGACTTACAAGATATTATACTGAATTTCTCTAGTATCCTCTTTATATATACTTTTTGGGAAATCCATATCTTCTCTATTATTATCTTTACTGTTGTAACCTTAAGCTTGGCTCAGATTGTAATCTTAGGCAAGGCTTGAGTAGAAAAGAAAAGAATAATCAATTGGTAAAGCATAAGGATACAAAAGAATATCTATAGCTATATATACTTAAAGACCATAAGAATACAATATGTTAAAAAGTGGACATAACATGAGGGAAACATAAGAAGGCCTTTACTACTACATAAGATACTAACTGATCATATAATGAGGAAAAGATGAGGTATAGCATAAATGAGTCAGAGTTACTCCCATTTTAACATTCATGTCCTCATGAACTGGTCCAATAATACTAAATTTCCAACCATATGTAAAGTGACCAATTTCTTTGTGGAACCTATAATAATTTCTTCTTGTAAAGTTAATATAATGAAAAAGAGTTTATGTTATGAGATAAAGAAGTGTGGAAAGGGATTTTCTTATATATTAGTGGAAGGACATTATTTTATTAGTCTATAGCAAGAAAGAGAAAGGCACATGATCTAGAAGTCACATGACATTATGTCATAGGGCCTAGAGTGGTCTAGAAGAATCAAGAAGAGTCTAGAGATAGAGTGATGTCAAGGAACATGTTAACAGCATGGTTTCCTTATGGTATATATATGGTGCACACATAAATAATGGAGATGAAGAGTAGGGTTTAGGATATGACATCAGAGTACATGTATATAGCATGCTGGCCTTGAGGTAGACGTATGGTGGATGAGTAATAGAACATGAGATAGATTAGTAATAGACATGAGGACAGGACATGGATATTAGGGTAAGCATAGAGAAGTTGTAGCACAGACCAAGGACACTTATATAAATACTTGGTAGAATACTATTGTAGTTCCCTATTGAGTTCTCTTGTGAATTACACAACTCATTTTTCCCACTAGATATCCACCTTTGAGATTTATTGCTTGTGCTGCTATTGGACACTAGTCTAGTGGTTGCCACAATAGTTTATGTAGTGGCCCTTCTATGAATATTTCAATAGGAGATTCTCATCTGCTAGTGTTTGCATTATGTATCTATTTGATGAATTCCACAGCAATTTCTTTCCAGTATTGTTCATCTTGTTTTCTATGTTTTTAAAGAGATTTATAATGTGGTTGTGGATAGAATAGCATTATTTTGACTAGTGATTGTAATGTTTGTAGCATCTTTTCCAAGTTGTCTACTTCTTTTTGTATAAATATAGGTTTAGATGTTTTGGATTGTTCTTGTTCTGAAGATATATCATAAGGTTTGTATAAAAACACTTCTTTATCTTGGACAACATCTTCTTACTATTTTCCTTTATTTAAATTTGTCAGTTGGACATGTTTCTTGTTTGTATCTTGATATATTCTTATATTTCTCATATATGTTTATCCACTTATATGTTTTCTTTCCCTTTGCACTTATCCAACTCATCAGCTAGCAACTTCTGAATATGATATATTTGTCTCTTTATATCCCTATGAATCACTATTCATAGTTCATCTGCTATACTATATATGTTTCTTCTAATCTGTTTCTTATATATTTCCTATAATAAGTTAGTTTCAATATCAGCCAATTTGATATTTGCTACAGTTGTCAGTTTAACCAGGTTTTGAACTTGTAGTTGTATATCCACTATTTTTTCCAATTTTAGAATAATATAGTAATACTTCTTTGTCTAATTGTTCTTTTTTTGGTATAAGGTCTATGTTGTTGATTTCATAAGCAATGTAGGGATTTGGGAAAGTAGGAGCAGTGAAGAATTGTTGAGTCATTAAAACTGATTTCTTAACATTAGTGAAATTTGAGATGTTGAATTAAGGTTTTACTCCCCTCTTTTATAGATTTTGACCCAAAATCTTTGTTCAATAATCTTTTATCAATTTTTAACATGTGGTAATCCCATTTCAGATATTCACTGGTCATATTTATTACCATATCCCTTCTAGTATACCAAGAACTATGTGCCATATCCTTGTTTCCTGTAATTTCTGACTTCTTCCACTTTATATTCTTCTTCTTTATTAATAATATCTGGTAGTGGAGCTAGATCCATGTGTTGTTCTTTGAAATGTGGTTTTCTATATCATGTCAGCAGGTCTTCATTGAATATGTTGTGAATCATCTATCCTTCTAGTAATTTTAGCTGAAATGTTTCTTAACTAATGTTCTTTAAGATTCTAAAAGATTTGTATCTCTTCTGATCCAGCTTCTTTGAGGGTTGATTTGATTGGATATTCTTGGCTTTCAACCACATATTGTCTCCAACCTTTAATCCTTGTGGATTATACCTTTTTCTATCAAACTGTTTCCTCATGGCTTCTTTTGCCACTTCTATCAATTTTTTTGCCTCTTCAAGGAAATCTTTTAGCTTTGGTAATTCCATCTTCACCATCAGGTTTCCCTTTTATTAATATTTTCCAAAATTGAGTTTGAATAGAGTATGTTCTATTACTACATGTTTTTTGTCATTATACCAGAATTCCACTGCTGATAACTATTCTGTCTAATTGTCTTGCTGACAATTCACATAATGTCATAAAAATGCTTTGACTTCCTGATTGATTTGTTCTGTTTGTCTATCAGTTTGAGAATAATACACTGTTGATAATGTTCTCTTCATACCCAGTGTTTTTGTTAGGTTTTCCATAAATTTTGAAGCAAACTGAGGTCCTCTATTGCTGAGAATCTTCTATAATACTCTATGTAATTTCCAGATTTCATCTCAATAAACTTTTACAATTTTCTCCAATAATACCATTGTATTTGTTGCTTTGAGTCTGACTATCTTTGAAAATTGACCTACTATTACTACAATTATGTTCTTGTCATTTGATTTTAGTAATAGCCCAATAATATCAATACTAATTTCCTGCTATGGTCTGTCTAGTATTTTTAATAGATGTAGTTCTCTAGGTTTTTTTATATGCTGAACTTTATTCTGTTAGCATTTTGTATATTCTTCAACATATTTCTTGATATCCCCTTTAATTCTTAGCCACCAATAGTTTTTTTTGATTAACTTGAGCATCTTTTATTATTCTGAATGTTTTATATCTTATGAGAAAATTATAACCCAGCAAACTTGCTCTCATATCTTCCTGTTGTTTAGAACATAGATTCTTCCTTCAACATAGACTATTTCATTATCTTTCTATGCCTGTCTATTGTTCTTTTCCAGTTCTTTCATCTAGTTTCTTTGAATTTTGTTCAATAATATGGTTTCTTCTACTACTTGGCTTTTTCTAATAACTATTACTTCTGCTTCTGTCATAATCTGTCTTGTCTATAATTCATTCCTAAGTAATTTAACATTCTTGTTATTATTTATAGTATCTACTTGATCTTTTCTGGATAGTACATTGGCCTTTGTATTGTAGCATCTTATAGCTTTTTAGATATTTTGTAAACTATATTGTTCTCATATTCCAATTTACTTCTAGGTTGTGTTTAACTAAGCAGTCACATTCTAGAAACATGTCTGTGTTGTTTAAATTCATGACTGCTGTGTTGATTTGTTCCCTATGTCTGTTAATCTCTACTTCTATTAGTATATATCATGTAACTTCTCTATTCTTGGTTTTATCTACATTGAACACCTCAAATAATCTGTTTATGAGTTTTATCTTGATCTTTTCTTCTTTCACTACTTGTTTGTCAATTCCAGTATGGGTGCATCCTGAATTTACTAGTATCTGTAGTCATAATTTCTTTTCATTTGATGTCTTGATGTTTGTTTACATGTTTAATTCTCTTTTCCTATTATTCCTTTGATTCAGAATAACATATCAATTCTGAGAATTGTTATTTACAGTTCTTCATACTGTGCCTACTCTAGACCTTTGCCAAAACTCTTCTGTTTGTCATCCTTCTTATTATCTGTTTCTTCTTGAATACTGTAGTTCTTCATCTTATGTTCTGATCTACAATATTTGGCAATATGCTCTACTTTGTTGCACTTGTAACACTTTCTAGTATCCTATTCTTTCTTTGGCTTTTAGTATTCTTTTATCATATATCTATATGTATTTAAATTAAAATATTAGAGTTTTCTGTCTTTATCAAAAATTTTCTGGCCTTCCCAATGTTTATGGATGTATTTCTTTCTTCTTATATCATGCATATTCCTGTCCCATAGTCTTATTAACTTTTCATAGACTTATATCCTTGTCTAACTAAAGTGATGGCCACTTTCTATTCTTTGAGTATCTCTAGTACTGCTATTGGTGGGTATCCAAATATTATCTTGATAATGTCTATCCAGACATTCTTCTTTAGTAAAAATATTACATGTATATTATCAGTTTCAGCTTTTATGCCTAATACTTTGAATTCTATTATGAAATCAGCAATATGTTTTTTGCCTTGTTTAAACCTTTTAATCTTCAATTCAGCAATGGTCTTGATTTCCCTAATAAACTTGTTCCAATCTAGCTAATTTAGTTTCTTCTAGGAATAAATACCAGCTACATCTCTAGCAAGGTAGGCTAGGATTATGGTAATCCTATTGTTTGTTGTTGTGACTCTATTACTCTTGAGGAATAATTGGATTCCTTTCCACCAGTCTTCAAATTTCATTCTATTCTTATCAAACTATCCTGGATCTAGAACTATACTCTTAAGCATAACTAACTGCTCATTCTATACTACTAATGCTATGTCAGACATGCAAAGCTTGGATACTAGTTTTTTCATTTAATATTTCTTTTTTATTTTATTTTTTATTTATTTTTTCTTTTCAAACTTAGGGTTAGAGTTAGAGTGATATCATGATCACACTGTCACACATTAGTTACAGCAATTGTCACAAGTCATAAGGTCACAGAAAAGGATGTAAAAGATTCTAGAAGGATGATATCATAATAATATGTCTTATACATATTGGCCTTGAGGCAAACACATAGTCTTTAGAGTAGGCTAGAAAAGTAGTAGCATGAACCATCATAGTTTAGTATAAAAGGTAGATAATTCTGTACAGAGCTCTCTACTGAGTTCTCTTGTATTAAACTCTAATAAAAGATTTCTACCTTATTGTTCAACTCTAAGAACTTTGAGTCATAACATACTAGTACTATTGATATTTTGTCTATACTCTCTATTTATGTTATTTCTTCTAAAACATCTTCTTCTGTGATCTTCAATGATCCTAGTCATTCTAATAGTACCTCTATATTATTTCCTTAATATTAATCTGTCTTACTATCTGTAAACTTTGCCACAAATATTGATTGTCTTTCTAATAGTCTAAAATCATAAATGTTCCAGTGGTCTAACCACTATGCACTCTTTCTTTTACAAAGTGAGCCTAACAATACTTTACCAAATATTACAATCTTAAGCTTAGCTCAGATTGTAATCTTAGACAAGACTTGAGTAGAAAAGAAAAGAATAATCAATTGGTAAAGCATAAGAATACAAAAGAATATCTATAGCTATATATACTTAAAGACCATAAGAATACAATATGTTAAAAAGTGGACATAACATGAGGGAAATATAAAAAGGCCTTTACTACTACATAAGATACTAACTGATTATATAATGAGGAAAAGATAAGGCATAATATAGATAAGTCAGAGTTATAAAACAACCCTAACACATGTCATCCATATGATAACCATCTGTGAAACATGAGGTATTGATCATAATATTTATGTTATGGGACGCTGGAACACTAACAATTTTTATTTTTCTTTTCTTTTATTTTTCTGATTTTATATTGATTTTCTTTTTCCTTTCTTTTGGACAATGAAGAAGGCATGTGACACTGCAGTCACATGACATATCACATAATGTGACATCATAGGCTTAGAATATAGTAGAAGGATCTGGAAGATGACATTAGGGCACATGTATACAACATGGTGGCCTTGAGTAAGAAATGAGGTGGACATGAGGATGTAGTATGGACTATGTGTACTCTGTATATATAGGACTCTAATTCAGCAGAGACTCCTTGTCGAGTTCTCTTGTGAACTTCCCACTCTATATCCTACTAAAAGATTTACTTGTTTGTGTTATCATTTGTCATTGTGATAAGTAGTTGCCACAACAATTTACTCTTATATCTAGTATATAATTCACTTTCAGCATGATCTTCACTTTAAAACATTCTCTCTTTGCCCTAGTTACTTCATCTTTCTCTGATAAGCTACCCATAGTGTTATCTGTATATATATATATTATTATAAATTTTTTATTTGTAGTACATCATATTTAAATTGTAGGCTCTGCTTAGAATTAATAATATCCTAGTTCTTTGTATGTTTGGCTCAGTGTTTTGAACTAGTAATATCCTTCTTACATTATGCTATAAAGAATTTTATAAAGCATCCAAACCTTTTCTCTTCCTCCCTCTTTTGTGAAACTCTCTAGCTACTCCATATATATATCAAAATTAATGTCACTATTCAGATAAGCAGCCACAAAGTCCAACTGCTGCAAGCCAAGTCTCTTAGAAGTAACAATTGTTAGTAGAAGCTAGAAAAACTTAAGCTGGGCAATAGTAGTGTATATCTCCTTGAAGTTAACTCCTTATACTTAAGTAAATCTCTATGTAACAATCCAAGCCTTTCTTTTATACAATAGGCCCATCTTATCAAATTTTGAAGCAAAACCCACTTTGAAACATTTCTACTCACTAGCTGATTAACTGACTTGTATACTCTCTTCACTCTTATTGTCTCAATCTTCTTTATCATTAGCCTAAACTATGTCTTTGGCTCTAGCATGGTCTGACAATATGTCTAGGGTATATACACACTACTAACTATAGTCACAAAAATATCAGAGACCTAAGTCTTTGTCTTCTGTACTAAATACTCTATTGATTCAACAAGTTTTCTAGATAACTTTGACTTATGCCTTACTCTCTTAGTTACTACTAGCAATTTGTCCTCTACTACTTTAGTATCTATATTCCTGACCTCTTCTATCTTAGTCTCATCCACCATCAAATATTTAATCTCATCCTTTAACATTATTACCACATGACTACTCTAGTTATCAACATTGTCCATCCTATCAGTATCTGTTACTGCTACTTGGCCAGTCTGCTTTCCATCTCTATCACTATCCTGTCTGATCACTTGTATCTCTGCTAACCTCTTAGTCATTATACATATTGGTATTAGATCATCATCACCATTCCATTCCATATATACTGTATTTTTTGTGAAATTTGTAGTATCTTTCTCAAAAATCACATTCCTGGCACTATAGACTGATTTTATAGCATGGTTCAGAAGCTGTTTCAGTAGCTTCCACATCCAAAGTATCCAACTAAAGTGAGTTTTGTTATTCTTAGTTCTAATTTGAATATTCCAAGCTTAGCTGGTATTTTTACATAAGACCCAAAAGAGTAAAGATATAATATAACTTGATATCTGCCAAACTATATCTTTGCTAGGACCACATTTAAGTAACATTTTGAGGATATAAGATTTTATAAGTAAACGATAGTTCATACTGCTTTAGGCCAGAACTTTGTTAGTAGGTCAGATTCAACAAGCATTGTCTGTACCACATCCAAAATAGTCTTTATACTCCTTTCAGCCACTCCATTTTATTTATGTACATATGCTGTTGTAAACTTAATAATAAATTCTCTCTCTTAGTAAAACTCCTTCTATAGATAATTATCTCATTCTCACCTACAATCTATTTTAATCCATATCAACTTCTGTTCTGTTTGCCTCTTATCCTCTATAATAAATGTCTTTAGGACTTCAAGCATATTCTCCACTATCTTCTCTGCTAGAAACTCTATTGTCTAGAATAATGAAGTCTCATTTATTAAGAGTATAAAATAGTATAATCTGCTAGCTAATATGACTGATAATGAATTTCAAAGGCCAACATGGATATATTCTAGAATCTTGGTCTTATAAGTAATCTCTTTATTGTATGAGAGATTATATATCTTTGGAAAGATGGAATACTTATAGGTGCCCTCCATATTATGAGTTCCAATAATATCAAGTCCATTAACTAACCTCTTTTACTATGTTCCTAATTATATCAATTCCTATATAGTCAAAACAGCAATTCTAGACATTCATCTAAGCAGGCTTCTATAAGAAATTTGCTAGAAAGACCTGTGGTATTTTGAGAATGTTAACAAGATAAAGCCCATTTCTTCAAATCTCTTTAATAACTATATTTCCATCAAGAAACCAAGCAGTTACCATATTAAGCCTAAAAATAATTCCAAGTCCTTGAAAACAGATTCTCAGAATTTAAATTAAGTTTGAGTGAAATTCTAAGATATGTAAGATATTCTATAAGATAACTATTTGTCTATCTCAATATACATCCTAACCATTTCTTGTCTAGCTGTCTTAAAGTTTGTTCCTTTTCCTGCAGTCCTACTAAGAACTGACTCTGTGAAAACTGTGTAATCCACAAAATTGTCCTATCTTATAAAACAGTGGTCTGTTGCCCCTAAATCAATATATTACAAAATAAACTACTTACTTGTTTGTAATATCTAAATCTTAGGTACACTTTTAGAAGTTTAGAAGTGATTCAGAAATTCAATAATAATAACAACAACAATAATAATAATTGATAATAATTTATATTATTAAGTCTAAGATCTAATTCTCAGACACAGAAATATATATAAAAGAGTGATAGTCTGTGTACAAGCTATTTTCATCACATGATCAAAACTTGTACCTGATAGTGGTTATTATCTGTCATAGCAAATGTCAGGCTAATTTTAGAATATAACTAATTATGTTATTATATTGATATAATTGTATCTTTATGAATACTTATAGAAATAGTTTGATGAGTACTTTCTAACACAAGTTTAATTATGCAAATCTGTCTGTTACAATTACTTCCTTATATCTTACAAATGGTTGCTTCATGGACAACATGTGTTGGAGTTTGTTTCACTTCTGACTCATTATCTACTACACCTTATTATTTTCTCATGTATAATCAGTTAGCATCTCATGTTTCTCTCATTTATTACTTCAAAAATACTTTATGTATTCTTTATTGTTAATAAGTATATTGTTACAAACTCAAAACCTTAGGGTTGGTTAAGAGAGTGAACCTTGTATTAGGTTAACACAAGAGAACTCGATAGAGAACTCTGTACAGGATGGTCTACCTTATATACAAATACCTAATGGTCTGTGCGAGCTATTTCTAGCCTACCCTAAACAACCATGTGTATGCCTTAAGGTCAACATGTGTTTCACACGTTATATGACATCATCCTTCTAGAATCTTC